>JGI2924J29684_1076697_pt1 | contig 10770 bp, 10 predicted proteins | sample BenlonsequencITS_FD_29684 | JGI IMG/M metagenome (IMG submission 29684)
GGTCTCTAATTAATCTCAGCAATATATTTTGTCAAATGGAGGTTTTTTAATGGCCTGGCTATACCTTTGGGTTGCCGGTATCTTTGAGGTGGTTTGGGCGATCAGCCTTAAATATGCTCATGGATTTACCCGCTTGTACCCGTCTTTGGTGACGGTAATAGGCATGATGATTAGCTTTTATTTTTTATCTTTGGCCACAAAGGTACTCCCCATTGGCACAGCATACGCGGTATGGACGGGAATTGGCGCGGTAGGTGCGGTAATTGTGGGTATGCTGTTGTTAAATGAGCCCCGCGACGGTGCTCGCATTTTTTTTGTAGCGCTGATTTTGGTGGGTATTATAGAATTGAAGTACACCTCCCCGGCTAATTAGATGTTTGATATGTGACAGACAGGGGTAAGACAAGGGGACGTTTCGCTTGTCTTATTCAGCCGGGAGAGGGACGTTTCGTTTTCTTATTTAACAGCTCTTTCTATGATACTCTTTCCTATTCCTAAGACCCGCGCTAACTGTCTTACGCTTGTTCCTGTTTGCTGATATAATTCTTTTATAACTTTGTTTCTTTTAGCAATTGGCATATCTTTCAAATCATCAGCATTTATTTGAGATTGAATGATATTTATTAACATTGCATCTGTATATTTTTGAACTGGCTCGACATCCAGACATTCATCATCGTTTAATGCATTCATATATTCTTCAAAATTATCTAGTTCGCTTAAATATGCCTTAATTAATTGTTCATCGATGTGTGAACTTTTATCTTGATATGCGGATTTGTACTGAGAGTAGCTGCTCCATGGATAATTTACTGCATGTTTTACTATGCCGGCTTTCACCGGGTTTTGATGAATATACCTTAACACATTCAGTAAATAACTTTCTTTTTCAACAGGTTCACTAAGAAAGCGATTTTGAAATAAATGACCGGTTCTTCCATACTTAGTATTATGCCATTGTACATATCCAACTGTAATGCGCTTAATGCTTGTTCCAATCTCTTCGCTTTCTCCTATTAAAAGATGTACGTGATTATCCATAAGACAGTAACCATATAGTTTAAAACCCGCAGCTTGCTTTGCTTTAATTATCCTATCGACGAATTGCAATTTATCTTTATCATCCAAAAAGATATTCCTTCGATCTATTCCTCTCAACATAATGTGGTAAATCCCCGTGGAACTTCTTTTTCTTGCTTGCCTTGCCATTTTTTATCACCCGTTATAAACTATAGCACAAGAAGATTTATATGACAAACGAAACGTCCCCATGTCTTCCCCATGTCTTCCTGTGCAAAGTATGTATACATAAAAAGGCGCTTGTTCAGGCAAAACTACTGTACAACGCATGTTTTGTGGTAAAATAATGGCAGCTTACCTGAATAGTAAGTGATAAGGGCTATAGATCCTAAGTAGAACTCCTGTATTCCTGAGTATAGCTCTGCGGGGAAGGGTCATGATAAATTGCAGCAGTCGGGGGATAAAGCATGGAATTTTTAGAAGATCTACTCTTAGGCATTGCCTTATTTGCCGGCATAATTTTTACGTGGCGGATTTATGCTGGTTGGCGGAAGCGGTTGTAGCTGGTAATTTGAGCAATAGCGTATCACGTACATGTGCCTGGGTTTAACTTGTTAACCTGATGGTGTAGACGAATTTCACGGATAAACCGTGAGAGGTTTACCTGGTTTTAATCATTTAATTGGAATGATTTAATTTGTATTCAGGAAGGGGGATACCATGCATAGGCTGCTGGATCAGCGGGGGATAAATTCGGTGCATATAATACCACCTAAGGAAGCGCAGTACGCGCCCTTCCCACCGGGTGTCGCCAAGGCCGTAGTACGCTCGCTGGCCGATCAGGGTATCGGGCAGCTGTATGCACACCAGGCTCAGGCAATCGGGCATATTATGGAAGGCCGTAATGTAATCATTACCACCGGTACATCCAGCGGTAAGTCGCTCGTTTATACCATTCCGATGTTTAGTGAATTAATCAGTCACCCGCAGGCCAGGGCTCTGTACATTACCCCCACTAAAGCGTTGGGGCAGAACCAGATGAAAACAATGCAAGATATTGCGGTAACTTTGGAATGGCCCCAGGGAGTGCCGGTTATGGCCACGTGCGACGGTGACACCCCCTTTAACCAGCGGCGGGATGTCATTAACAGTACAGGTGTGCTGATCACCACCCCGGATTTTATACACGCCTTCCTGTTGCCCAGACACCTGGATTGGCCTGGTTTTTGGGGTAGCTTAAAATACATAGTTATTGATGAGGCCCACACTTTAAAAGGCGTTATGGGCTGTCACTGCTTGCAGGTTTTCCGCCGGCTAAGGCGGGTTTGTGACTATTACGGGGCCAGGCCCGTGTTTATTCTCTGCACTGCTACCATTGCCAATCCCGGTGAATTCGCTACCAAACTGGTGGGCCTGGATTTTGCTGTGGTGACTGTAGAGACATCGGCTTCCGGCGAGAAAACAGTGGTTTTTTATGAGCCGCCCACCTATAAAACCGATGATGGACGAACCAAGCGCCGGCTGACCCATTTTGAAGCGGCCCGGGCAGTGGGGCGCTATGTTGAATCCGGCAGGCGCACTATTATGTTCGGCCGCTCCCGGCGGATAGTTGAGTCGGCTTACCGGGTTATTAGAGAAAATTTCCCCGGGGTGGCCGGGGCGATTACCCCATACAAGGGCACCTATGTGCCGCAAATGCGGCGGGATATTGAAAAGAAGCTTTTTAACGGCAATTTAAAGGGTGTTATTTCCACCAATGCCCTGGAGCTGGGCATTAATGTGGGGGAACTGGACACCTGTATACTGGCCGGATTTGCAGGCAGTATTTCCTCCACCTGGCAGCAGGCGGGGCGGGTGGGGCGGAAAGGGCAGAAGTCGTTAATTGTGCTTATGGCTAACGAAGACCCGCTTGATTTATATATTGTACGACACCCACAATACTTTTTCGGGCAGCCCTTTGAAAAAGCGGTGGTCAGCGAAAAAATGCAGTTTTTAGTGGATCACCTGCCCCTGGCCGCCAAAGAGCTTCCCCTTAGCAAAGAAGATGCCGCATACTGGGACCGGGACACTTACTATGAAGCAGTGAAGCTGCTGTTAAAGCACAGGCGGCTAAAACCGCTTACCGACCAACCCAGGACTTACGGCCCGGCGGGACAGTTGGAGTTTTTTAGTCTGCGTGGTGAAAGTGATAATTATAGTACTATCAGTCCCCAGGGTCATAGACTGGAGGAGTATAACTACGATGACGTGATCAGGGATGCCTACCCGGGTGCCATACTCCCTGTCTATAACAGGGTGTACCTGGTGGAGAACGTAGACCATGGTGCCAAATCTATTCAGTTACGAGATCTGCCGGCTCAATTTAAGGATTTTATAACCCGGCCCAATATTCAATCCAGAATTGCCGTGGAAAAGGTTGAACGCACCCACCGGGAAGGTAATGTAGTCGTTTCCAGCGGGGTGCTTAATATACATAAAAGCCTGGTCAGTTATAACCTTATTAATGTGTGGGACAAGCAAAAAGAAAGCCAAAAGACCATCGAAGTCGGACAAAAGCTAAAGCCCATTGACTTTCCTACGGTGGGCATCTGGCTGGATATTGATTTACAGGGTCTTGATCAGGAAGTTAAATATGGCGCGGCCCATGCTTTAAAACACCTGCTGCAAATTATCATTCCATTGGAAGTGATGTGTGAGCGCCACGACCTGGGGGCCAGCTTGCAGGTGCACGGTGATCAGGCGCAAATATTTATTTATGATAACTACGCGGGGGGTGTGGGCCTGGCCGAATCGGTGTTTGAAGAGATAAAGATAGTGTTGGAGCGGTGTTATGAACTGGTGACGGGTTGCAGGTGCCTGGAGGGTTGCCCCTCTTGCATTATTATTCCGCAGTGTTTACAGGCCAATGAAAGGCTGGATAAAGAAGGGGTAACCCAGCTGTTGGCTGCTTTGCTGGGCCGGGAAGTAACCCGCAAGCGGAGTGGCCTGAGCTTGATCAAAGAAAAATTATTTAGAAGATCCTCCAGCCGGGCTGATATAAAAATGGAAGCCCGGGCGCTGGAAATAGAGCTTAAAGAATATGAAAAAGTGTTTGCATTTGTCGGTGCAAACTGGCTTGCTGTAGCTGATTTGATCAAACAGCATTACCCGGCGCGGTTGATTAAATATGAAATTACCATTCTGGCAGTGCATTCTTTGATACACTCCCAAACAGGTAAGCCGGTGCCGGAGCGGGTATTAAAACAGGCGGTATCCCGGTGCTGCGGGTGGTCTGATATGTACCGGCTGTCCTTGCAGGGCCTAAAGGAAAAGGGTTATTTGATCGGCCCGCCGGAGCGGTTGACGTTGTTCCCAGATGTGCAAAACAAACTTCAATCAATACCACAAATGGTTGACTAAGGGAAAAATAATAGATATAATTTAAGTAAAAATTTACATAAAAAGTTTGGGGAGCTCATGTTATGGGCTGAGAAAGGGCTTTTGAGTACCTGACCCATGAACCTGATCGGGGTAATGCCCGCGTAGGGAAGGTATAGTGAAAAAAGCGCACCTGACTTACGTGGTGCGCTTTTTGTACTTAAAGGAAGCATCGTAGGCATTGCATGGCCTGGGCTAAGAATTAAAGTACTTAAAAAGGCGCGCCGGGGGAATGATCGTGGTCGCGCTTTTTTAATTGTCCCGGTTGCCATAACCGGTATGTATTTTAATTACACAAACGAAAATGGATAACCAAGGAGTGATGCTGTGAAAATTATTTTAAACGGTAAAGCAGTTGAGGTTGAGCAAGGTTTGAGTATTGCTGATCTTGTAATGCAGAAAAAGCTAAAACCGGACGCTGTAATTGTTGAAATAAACTATGAATTAATAAAAGCAAAAGATTGGCAGGCCAGAAAATTAAAAGATGATGACCAGGTGGAAATTTTACATTTTGTAGGGGGAGGTTGATGTTGTCAAATGCATGATGCATTAATGATTGGTGGACAAGAGGTTACCAGCCGTCTTTTTTTAGGGACCGGGAAATTTGCTTCCAACGATATGATCCCCGAGCTCGTAAATGTTTCGGGAGCCCAGGTAGTTACAGTAGCTATACGGCGGGTGGATCCGGATTACCCGGAAGAAAACGTGGCCAATTATATTCCGGGAAACTGTATACTAATGCCCAATACTTCCGGAGCGCGTAATGCCCGGGAAGCCGTGCGTATTGCCAAACTGGGCCGGGCTGCGGGTTGTGGTGATTGGGTAAAAATAGAGGTTATTGCTGATAACAGGTACCTGCTGCCCGACAATTATGAAACTATTAAAGCTACCGAAGAACTGGCCGCTGACGGCTTTGTGGTGCTGCCTTATATAAGCCCTGATTTAATGGTGGCCAGAAAACTGGAAGAGGTTGGCGCCGCCGCGGTAATGCCCCTTGGAGCTCCCATCGGCAGTAACCGTGGATTAAAAACAAAGGAATTAATTAAGATATTAATTGAAGAATGTTCCCTGCCTGTTATTGTCGACGCCGGAATCGGGCGGCCCTCCCAGGCGGCTGAAGCTATGGAAATAGGGGCCGCTGCTGTACTGGTCAATACCGCCATTGCTACAGCTAAAGACCCGGTGGCTATGGCCCGGGCATTCGGCCAGGCCGTGGAAGCGGGCCGTAACGCATTTTTAGCCAACCCCGGCGAAGTGTTTGAATATGCCAGGGCTTCCTCGCCGCTTACCGGTTTCTTAAGGAACGAGTAGAGGCGCCATTCGCTAAAAAACTTGCTTGCGGGGCTAATACTTATGTGCAGCTGATACTTGTTTATAGAGCTAATACTTGTCTACAAAGCTAGCACTTGTTATGAAGGTAGTCTTGTTTATAAAGCTATTAGAAGGGGAAAAACAAATGAGTTTCTACGAAGAATACAAAAAGTTTAGCGATAATGATTTTTCAGCTTTTTTTAATGAATTGGAAGATCAAGATATCAGGCGCATTATTGGTAAGAGCCGTCTAACTGAGCTTGATTACCTGGCCCTGTTGTCCCCCCGGGCTGAAAAGTATCTGGAAGAGATGGCTCAAAAGGCCCATCACCTGACGCTGCAACATTTTGGCCGTACCATATTGCTTTACACTCCCCTGTACCTGGCCAATTATTGTGTTAATAGCTGCGTCTATTGTGGTTTTCAGGTCCATAATAAATTGGACAGAAAAAAATTATCCCTGACCGAAGTGGAAGCCGAGGCTCAAATTATTGCCGGCACAGGGCTGAAACATATTTTAATACTCACCGGAGAATCGCGAAAACACTCTTCCGTTAGCTATATCAAGGACTGTACTGAAGTTTTGAAAAAATACTTTACCTCCATCGGCATTGAGGTTTACCCCTTAACTGAACAGGAATATGCAGACTTGATTCAGGCAGGGGTGGACAGCCTGACTATGTTTCAGGAAGCATATAATGAACAGGTTTACCTGGATATGCACCCGGCGGGTCCAAAGCGTGATTATCAATTTCGGCTGAATGCGCCGGAGCGGGCCTGTAAGGCGGGGATGCGCTCGGTTAACCTGGGGGCTTTGTTAGGTTTGCATGACTGGCGCACCGAGGCCTTTTTTACGGGGCTGCACGTTAACTACTTGCAAAACAATTACCCTGATGTGGAAGTAAGCATCTCACCCCCGCGTATGCGCCCGCACCTGGGCGGGTTCAATCCCCCGGTGGATGTGAGCGACAAAAACCTGGTGCAGTATATTTTGGCCTTCAGATTGTTTATGCCCAGGGGGGGAATTACAATCTCCACGCGGGAAAACCCGCAGTTAAGAGAACACTTAATTAAATTGGGGGCAACGAAAATGTCCGCCGGGTCTTGTACGGCAGTGGGGGGACGTACTGATGCAGCTAAATCAACAGGGCAGTTTGATATCTCCGACGAGCGGGATGTGGCCACGATGACCAGGGTAATCTACAGCCATGGTTACCAGCCCGTTTTTAAAGACTGGCAAACGATATAACAGGGCTTACCACTATGAACAAATTTGAGCAAGCGCTGCTGGCCACCCTGGGCAAGGATAACCTGAGCAAAATCCAGCGCTGTAAAATTGGCCTGGCCGGTGCGGGTGGGCTGGGATCCAACTGCGCCCGGTTTTTAGTCTGCAGTGGGTTCAAACAGTTTAAAATTGTTGATTTTGACCAGGTGGAATACAGTAATTTAAACCGCCAATTTTACTTTTTGCACCAGGTTGGGCAGCTAAAGGTGGATGCCCTGGATCAAAATCTGTCGCAAATTAACCCCGGGCTGGAGATGGAGAAGTTGCCCCTGCGGATTGATAAAACAAATGTTCATTCGTTGTTTAATGATTGTCACATTCTTATTGAGGCTTTGGACCGGCCCGAAATTAAAAGAATGGTAGTGGAAGCATATTGGTGCTCCGCCGGGCTGATAGTTGCCGCTTCGGGCCTGGCGGGGTGGGGGCGGGGTGATGAAATCATTACACGTAGGATTAAGTCAAATTTCTTTATGGTTGGTGATATGGTGTCGGAGGCGACCCCGGATTCGCCCCCGCTGGCGCCGGGAGTTAATATAGCGGCCGCCAAGCAGGCTGATGCGGTATTAAGCTACGTTTTGGGAGTTGATGTGCACGATGACTGAGAAACCCGGGTTAACCGGGCTGCTGAAAGCCGATATTTACGGTATCACAGCGTCAGAATATTCCCTGGGTAGAACAAATATTGAAGTCGTCCGGCAGATGATTGCTGCCGGGATTAAGGTTATCCAGTACCGTGAAAAGGATAAAACCCTCAGGGAAAAATACAGCGAATGCCTGCAGATAAGGGATATAACCCGGCAGGCCGGTGTTGTCTTGATAGTTAATGATCACGTTGACCTGGCCCTGATGGTGGGCGCGGACGGTGTACACATTGGCCAGGATGATCTCCCCCCGGAACAAGTTCGGGCCATGGTGGGGGATAAATTGATCATTGGTTTATCCACTCACTCACCTGAACAGGCCCGGGCCGCTGTAAGCTATGGCGTGGATTATATTGGTGTTGGCCCTATCTTTCACACCCAAACCAAAAAGGATGTGTGCGATCCGGTGGGGTTTAGCTACCTTGATTATGTAGTAGAAAACATCAATATTCCTATTGTCGCTATTGGTGGTATTAAAGAATATAACATTCATGAGGTGGCCCGGCGCGGTGCCCGCTGTATCGCCCTGGTAACGGAAATTGTTGGGGCGAATGATATTATAGCCAAGGTAGGCGCGCTGCGGTCCGCCATAAATGACGCAAGGAGGAGTTAGTTTGAGTTATAATACCCAAATGGATGCTGCCCGCCAGGGCATAGTAACCGGGCAAATGGAGGCAGTAGCCCGCAAAGAAAAAATAGATGTCACCAGGCTTATGGATCTGGTAGCCCGGGGCCGGGTGGTTATCCCGGCCAACAAGAACCACTCTTCCCTGGACCCCTGCGGGATTGGCGAGGGAATGAAAACAAAAATCAATGTTAACCTTGGTGTTTCCAAGGATTGCTGCAATATAGAGACCGAACTGGAAAAAGTGCGCTATGCCCTGCAGCTGCAGGCAGATGCCATAATGGATTTAAGCTGTTATGGCAAAACCGAGGAGTTCAGGCGCCGCCTGGTAGATATGTCCCACGCTGCCATTGGCACTGTTCCGGTTTACGACGCCGTGGGCTTTTATGAAAAAGAGCTGGAAAAAATCACTGTGGACGAACTTTTAGGCGTGGTAGAAAAGCATGCTCAAGACGGTGTGGATTTTATGACCATCCACGCGGGGATAAACCGGGCAACTGCGGCCACATTCAAAAAAAACAACCGATTGACCAATATTGTTTCCAGGGGCGGTGCCCTTTTGTTTAGCTGGATGGAACTAAACGACCGGGAAAATCCTTTTTATGAATACTACGATGATTTGCTAAATATATGCAGCCGCTATGATGTAACTATCAGCCTGGGGGATGCCTGCCGCCCGGGCAGCCTTAAAGACGCCACTGATGCCGCGCAAGTTCACGAACTGATTGTTTTGGGGGAATTAACCCGCAGAGCCTGGGAGAGAGGCGTGCAGGTGATGATCGAAGGGCCCGGGCATATGCCTTTAAATGAAATTGCCGCCAATATGATCATGGAAAAGAAACTTTGCCATGGTGCTCCCTTTTACGTGCTTGGCCCGCTGGTCACGGATATCGCACCCGGTTACGACCACATTACCAGCGCCATTGGCGGGGCTATTGCCGCGGCCAGCGGCGCGGATTTCCTTTGCTACGTCACGCCGGCCGAACACCTCCGCCTGCCTACGCTGGAAGATATGAAAGAAGGGATTATAGCTTCACGTATTGCTGCTCACGCCGCTGATATAGCCAAAGGAATTGCCGGCGCCAGGCAGTGGGACGATGATATGAGCGATGCCAGACGCTGCCTGGACTGGCCCCGGATGTTTGAACTGGCCATTGACCCGGAAAAGGCCAGGCAATACCGGGCCGAATCGCAGCCCGAACATGAGGATACCTGTACCATGTGCGGTAAAATGTGCGCTGTGCGTAATATGAACAAGGTGCTTCAAGGATCGGACTCATCATGCTGAAAAATTGAGGCTTTTCGTACCCATAACCATACTCCTTTCATTATAAGAAGAAATGTATTGTTAATAAAGGTACCCTTTGAAAGGGTACCTTTAGATTGTTGACAATATGTTTATCAACAGCCTCAATCCGGAAGACTAAAAGGGTACTGTATTAATCATGGGCTATCCCAGTTCCTCCAAGCTTACACCCAGGCGCTCCTGGAGTTGCTGCTCTAAGTCTTGAGCAATGAACTGACCGGGATCAGCAGTTAGCGATAGGGGACTGACCCCATTTAGGAGGATCTGGAAGACCGGTCAGGTTTTCCAGATCCTCCGGGCACTAAGTATCTCATTTAAACCATTCCTCAATTTTTAGTTTCAGACTAAAAGCCTCAGTTAAAATTGCTGTTTTTCCAGCGACGGTTACGTTCTATGTTATGAAGTGAAGCAACAAACTATGGTCCAGTACCTCCACCAGACCAATAATACCAACCCAGAAAGTTTTTCTTTACATAAGCGAAATGAATTCCCATTTTTGTTGAAGGGTCAACTAAACCATCTATAGTGTACTGTTGGCCATATCTTTTATCAATATATTCAGTTTTCTTTATACTGCAGGTCAAGCTATGGTACGGATTTATAAACAATAGATGTCTCCTAATTGCTAGCTCGGGAGAATAACTTGTGGCGAGGAAGATCCCAATAATTATAATGACAAATATAGCAAATAACTTTTTTGCCTTCAACAGGTTACCTCCTAAGGAATTTCTTGAGCAGTTCTCTGATCCGATGATGTTTTGTATTGATTTTCGGCTTTTCAGTCAGGCATAATAACCGTATTCAGTATCTCTCAGTAATTTTTCAGTCTACTTCGTATGGCTAACGACTACTTGATGCTTATGTTCCAGAGCAAGCTGTTCAAGCTGCTCTACACGCCCTTTTAAACCTTTGCACAAAGCATCAGTACGTGGCTCATCGATATAAGGAGAACCGGAAAGTAAAGTTCGAAATTCCTCATCAATATCCCGGAGTGCGGAAAAGTCAATCCAGTTAAGGTTGCCGGCTAAAACAATCTGTTGGGCATGCGTCGGTTTAAACGGATGGCTTGGGACATCACCATGCGGATCAATTACTCTTGGAACCTGATCATGCCAGAGGCTTGTGCCGCTGTCAAAAACAGGTGCTGCTCCCACCCATGCCAGGG
>JGI2924J29684_1076696_pt1 | contig 10759 bp, 9 predicted proteins | sample BenlonsequencITS_FD_29684 | JGI IMG/M metagenome (IMG submission 29684)
CCTTCGGAAAGCCGGAGGCCACCGACAGTCAAATCCTCGAAGCGGCAGAGGTTGCACAGATACGAGACTTTATCGATAAAAATGCAGAGGGACTGGACACCGTGCTGCAGCAGCGGGGAGTCAATCTTTCAGGGGGACAGAAACAGCGCCTTTGCATCGCACGGGCCCTGCTCCCCTCCCCTCCTGTTCTGATTCTCGACGATAGTACCAGTGCCCTTGATGCAAAAACCGCATACCGTCTGCAGCAGGCCCTTTGCGAAAAGCGGAGCAGAATGACCACCATTATCATTGCCCAGCGTATCGCGTCGATCAGGGAAGCGGACTCGATCATCGTCCTTGACGACGGTGCAGTCGTCGATATGGCGCCTCACGAGGTGTTGCTGCAACGCTGCGGGCTTTACCGCGATATTGTACGGTCCCAGGAAGGAGAGGGGGTGCTCCATGTCTAAGCCCAAAACCACGGCACCAGGGGTTACCGCCCTACCCGGCCGGGGAGTCGGTCATGGTTCCGCAGGTATGTTCAAAACAGAGAAAGCAGAGGTGAAAAACAGTCGTAAAACCATCCGGCGCTTCTGGGACTATATGAAAGCGTACAAAATACGGCTGCTCTTTGTCGTTTTCCTGGTCCTCGTTGCTTCCCTCCAGCAAATGCTGACACCATGGCTGATCAGCATTGCCATCGATCGTTACATCCTTCCCGGTGACCTTTCAGGGCTGTTGCGAATCGTCCTTATCATGGGAGGCCTAATCGCCATCGTTGCCGCAGCGGGCTGGCTTCAACAATATATGATGATCAGAATCAGCCAGGATACCTTGGGAACGCTTCGCCGGCAGCTCTTTTCTCACCTCCAGCGTCTCGATTTGAAATATTACGACAGCCACACCCACGGCGAACTCATGAGCCGATTTACCAATGATATCGAGAATATCAGCAACGCCATGTCACAGGTGGTTACGCAGTTTCTTTCCAGTGTTATCGCCATTCTCGGCGTGCTTGTGATGATGTTCATCCTCAATCCCCCCCTTGCCTTCGTCACCCTTGCGACCGTTCCTTTGATCTTTGTGGTGACGAAAGTAATTGGAAAAAGGACAAGGGAAAGCTTCAAACAGCAGCAACGCCTTTTGGGTACTATCAACGGACATATAGAAGAAAGCATCACAGGAACGACGATCATACGCCTCTTCAGGAGGGAGGCTGCGGAAGAGAAGACCCTTGATTCGATGAACCGTGAGCTGAAACACGCAAGTACCAAGGCCCAGGTCCTGGCGGGACTCATGGGGCCGCTGATGAACCTTACCAATAATATCCGATACGCCGTCGTTGCCGCGGCAGGGGGTGTCTTCGGTATCATGGGGATTGCGAGCGTCGGAACCATAGCAGCATTTCTCAATTATACACGGCAATTCGGTCGCCCCATAAGCCAGATCGCCCAGCTCTACAACTCGATTCTCTCGGCCCTCGCCGGAGCCGAAAGGGTATTCGAGGTTCTTGATCAGCGCCCGGAAATCTTCTCCCCCGACAATGGAGCGGCGCCGTCCGCCTTACGTGGTGAGGTCACATTCCGGCATGTAAACTTTTGCTACGTGCAAGGAAAGCCTATACTAAAGGATATCAACCTGCACGCTGCACCGGGTAGTAATATAGCACTGGTGGGACCCACGGGAGCGGGAAAGACAACGATTATCAACCTCCTCACCCGGTTTTACGACATAGGCAGCGGAGAAATTCTCATCGATGGAAAAGCTATTGGAGAATATGATCTTACCGCTCTGCGCAGAAATCTCGGCCTTGTTCTTCAGGACACATTTCTCTTCAGGGGAACGGTGATGGATAATATCCGCTACGGTAATATGGAGGCCGACGATGATGCGGTATATGCAGCAGCCCGCTCCTCCAGGGCCCATCATTTCATTCGCCATCTGCCGGAAGCCTACCAAACCATGCTTTCCGAAGAGGGAGGAAACCTCAGCCAGGGGCAGCGGCAGCTGATATCCATCGCCCGGGCCCTCCTTGCAAACCCTTCGATCCTTATCCTTGACGAAGCAACCAGCAGTGTCGATTCCCGCACCGAATTCCTTATACAGGAAGGTATGTCGGAACTCATGAAGGGGCGGACCTCGTTTGTCATTGCCCACCGACTTTCCACCATTCGCGGGGCCGATATGATCCTGGTGCTGAAGGAAGGAACCATTGTCGAACGGGGAAATCATCAAGAGCTGCTAAAGCAAAACGGCTTTTATGCCGGTCTCCATGCTACTCATTTTGAAACGGAACTGCGATAAAACAACAAAAATGCATTATGTTTTTATTATATGCTCATAAACCGTGTCGGGAAGGAGCCCTTTACAGAAAGAGGTAAACACGATAAGCACAAAAGGAGAAAACTGGGAAAAGAGATCATTTAGTAGCCAATGATAACTGAAAGTAGTATCATACATAGGGGTGTGCAATCTTTCTTTTTTGTAATTTCGTTATCCCCTCACGATATTCCTTCCCCGCAACGTAAAGCTGCGCAGCATGGATCTGAGAAATGAACTGTGACCTTTGCCCGATTGCTGTCGCAACCTTCGATCAAGATATCAGGCTACTTCACGCCAATGCTTCGTTCCGAACCTTGTTTGGAGTGAAGGATACCGATATCATCGTTGGCCTGCCAATCTCATATTTCCTTCCGGATCTCCGCGACAACGAGGCAATCATAGAAGCTATCAGGAGAACCGGTACCTTCACAAATTTATCCCATAGTTTCCGTCGCAAAAAGAGGAAACGACGCAAAGAGTTGATTACTGTGGCGGTCCAGTTTTTTTCAAGGGACAAGGAAAGCGTTTCAGCATCCTTTATGGAAGTTGGCATACCGCTCTTCAGTAAAGAGCTGGCGGAATTCACCTTTGCCAATTCTTCTCACTGGATAGCGGAGACAGATGAAAAAGGGGTTTACACCTTTACATCCGAACACGTTCACTATCTGTTGGGAAAGAGTCCTAATTATTTCATAGGAAAGAAAATAGATGATACGATACTGCCTGAAGACCGGCCAAAAGTCAGAACGATTCTAAAAAAACATCAAAATGAGGAAACAATAGAGAGTCATTATCTCAAGCGGATGTTCGGTGCCGACGGAGAGATAAAAATCATGGCCACCACCGTGGTCTCTCTTTTCGACCGGAAAGGTACATTGAGAGGATTGCGGGAAATCAGCAAGGATATAACGGCATCCTATCGAAAGAACAAAAAGATCAAGGCCATGGAGCAGAAGATTTCCGATTTGCAGGCGGCAGTCAGGATCATCCTCAGTGAAGAGTTCAGGCAGAAGGCAATACCTCCGAAAAACATCTCTCCGCTCATGCTTGTCGTTAACGCAGTCCTTCTTAATATAGAACACGACCCGGAGGAAATCCGAAACAAGAAAATAGCCTATCTAAAGGAGTTCTTCGCAAACCCCACGCACCTGCTTAACGATAGGCTCACGAGTCTGACGAGCAGAGAACTCCAGATAGCAGGACTGATTCGCGACGGCTACACATCAAAAGAGATCGCTTCCATTATGCATATGTCTTCGCGTACCGTCGAAAATTACCGCCAGTCAATCAGGAAAAAACTTGGTATCATCCACTCTTCCGTTAGCCTAAAGGAGACTTTGGAACAAATTTTCTCGGAAAACGCTACGTAAAAATTACCCTTACCAAAGTACTCTTAGCGTATACCGTTCAATTGCAAACCATATACTCCCAGTCTACAATTTTTGTAACTATCCGAAGGTATACTTTATCTCTTTTGCCAGGGAGGGCATATGTTCAAAAACATGAAGATAGGGACAAAGCTTGTCTCCATAAGCTTTGTCATTCTCGTACTGTCTCTCGGGGCGGTGGGCTACGTATCCATAAGCAAAGCAAGGGACGGGTTGCTCAATCTGGAATACGAGCAAATGAACTATCGTCTTGCGGAATTATCCGAAGCCATCGAGAACATCCTTACAACAGAACAAAAGGTTGTTATCGGTATCGGAACCAGTGCACAGATAAAGGACTGGGCCGCGACAAAAAGCAACGAAGCGATGGTCGTATTAAGTCGATATCTTCGGGAAATTGTAGACGACCATGATCTTGGCGGAAATTATCAATCGCTCTTTGTGACGGACGAAAAGGGAACTGCAGTGGCCTCCTCCGATGACGACGCCATTGGTCTCCAGCTGAGGGAAAGAGATTATTTCAAGAAGGCAAAGGAGGGTTCCGCTGCCTTTGGCCAGGTCATAGAGAATGTAATGACAAACGCTCCGGTCATACCCATTAGCGTTCCTCTCTACACAGATGGAGAGTTCAGGGGTGCTCTGGTTGCATTGGTAGACCTGTCGGTGTTGAAAGAGATGACGCTGGATGCCAAGATAGGTGAGACCGGATACGCCTTTATAACAGACTCCGAAGGAGTTATCATTGCCCATCCCGAGGAGAGCATCGTTTTTTCGACAAATGTGAGGGAACTTGCCGGCATGGAGCAAATCGCCGGAGAAATGGCGAACGGCGAAAGCGGCATCGATGAGTATTCTTTCGAAGGCGAGACAAAAACCGCCGGTTTTACTCCCATCAAACTTACCAATTGGTCCATAGCCCTGACCTTATCGAACGAGGAATTTCTCGCTCCGGTAGCCACCGTTACAAGGGCGATCATCATCATTGCGGCAGTCTCCTTGCTTATCGCCTTCTTCGCCTTTTTCTTCTTTTCCCGAAGCCTCACCAAACCGATCAACCAGGGGGTCGGCTTTGCCGATCAGATTGCAAGCGGCCAACTCGACGCACAATTGCATAATCGAAACAATGACGAGATAGGCAGGCTTGTAGGGGCCTTAACAAAGATGAAGGAGAATCTGATTCATACCATCTCGCAGGTCAAGCTATCCACATCGCAAGTATCTACGGGAAGTCAGCAGCTCAGCAGTACAGCCGAGCAACTTTCTCAAGGGGCCACGGAACAGGCCGCATCGGTAGAGGAGGTTTCCTCCTCTATGGAGGAGATGAGCGCAAACATCAGTCAGAATGCCGATAATGCGATGCAGACGGAAAAGATTGCAATCCAGGCCGCATCGGATGCGGAAGCGAGCGGGAATGCCGTTATGGAGGCGGTAAACGCCCTCAACCAGATTGCCGAAAAAATCACCATTATCGAAGAGATAGCGCGGCAGACAAACATGCTTTCGCTAAACGCTTCCATCGAAGCCGCAAGGGCGGGAGAGCACGGAAAGGGATTTGCCGTGGTCGCCGCAGAGGTAGGAAAACTTGCGGCAAGGAGCAAGAGTGCCGCCGGGGAAATAGGGAACCTCTCGACATCTTCGGTCGCGGTCGCCGACAAGGCACAGCAAATGCTGACAAAACTGGTACCCAATATTCATAAGACGGCCGAATTGGTCCAGGAGATCAGCGCGGCCAGCAGGGAACAGAGTAAGGGTGCGGAACAGATCAATGTGGCGATCAGTCAACTCGATGAGGTTATTCAGCAAAATGCCTCGGCTTCCGAAGAGATGGCATCGGTTGCCACCGAACTGAACAACCAGGCCCAGGAGCTGCAGAGGGCGATAGACTACTTTGTCATTGACGAACGTGAAAATACGAAGCGGGAGTACCCGATAGCAGTGGAGGCCCCCCGACAGGTCCCCAAACAGGCAATCAAGCACATAACGCGAAAAAATCCGGAAATGGAGACCGCCATCACACTTTCATCCAAGATCGATTCAGATGACTTTGAGCAGTTTTAAAAGGAGTGGAATATGAGTGAAGAACCTATCACCAGAACCTTTCTTACCTTCTCTCTGGCAGATGAGTCGTATGCAATCGATATTCACTGGGTGAGGGAGGTCCTTGCCTACCAAAAGGTGACACGGGTCCCCAGGGCGCCTGATATTCTTTCGGGAGTTATCAATATCCGGGGGAAAGTGATCCCTGTTATCGACCTAAGGCAAAACCTCCGGTTAGGCGAAAGTAAAACTCCCGGACAAAGTACATCGATCATTGTGCTTGAGATTAATCTCGAGGAAACCCTTTCCATGGGGATTATTGTAGACGATGTTCATGAGGTCATCGAAATTGAGAATGCCCAGATCCAGTCGACACAAAACATCCGCAACTTTCAGGACACAATGGTGGTCAAGGAGATAGCAAAGGAAGATGATAATCTCATTATGATTCTCGATCTTGAAGGCTTACTCGACCGCGATAGTCTCACCGTCATTGCCGGTTATGAAAATGAAAGCCATAGGGAATCCGGCCATTTAACGGGAAGCACCGCATCGGTATAAAAGCGGATACCTACGTTCTCATTCGCCGGGGAGCAGGCTGCCGATCTTCATGATCCGGGCAACCCGCTCTCCGGTCTCAACGAGTAATTCACGGCTTCGAGCCATTGCCTCCGTGAGTGGCATCGCCTTATTTACCGTGCTGATGACGGCATCGATACCAACATCGTACACCGCTTCGAAACCTTCACCGATGTCTCCGACCACTGCGACAACCGGGATGGGCCCACTCTTCTTGCTCCATGAGGCAACACCGGCGGGGACCTTTCCGAAAACGGTCTGCCGGTCGAGCTTTCCTTCACCGGTAAGGACAAGATCGGCATCTTTAACCAGTTCATCGAAACGCAAGATGGAGAGCACCGCATCGATACCTGTTTGGAGTTCCGCATCAAGAAAGCCGACTAAGCCGCCGCCGAGTCCTCCCGCCGCTCCGCTACCGGGAAGTTCCGCAATAGAGGGGCCAAGGTCCCGCTCGATGATCTCGGCACAGTGTGCCAATGCTGCATCAAGCTCTTTCACCATCGCTTCGGTGGCTCCCTTTTGCGGACCATAGGTTCTCGAGGCCCCTTTGGGACCGCAAAGAGGATTATTGACATCGCAGGCAACGGTAACCTGAAGATCGGCAATACGGGGATCCGCCTTCGAGGCGTCGATGCGGTCGAGGGCGGAGAGAGCTCCCCCTCCAAAGGGAAGTTCCTTCCCTGCTTTGTCTAAAAACGAAAAACCAAGGGCCTGGGCCATGCCGACCCCACAGTCGTTTGTCGCACTTCCTCCGATTCCGATGAAAAGTTCACGACATCCGGCATCAAGAGCAGCCTTAATGACCTCTCCTGTCCCATAGGTGGTGCTTAACATCGGGTTTCGCTCCTGTTCGTCTACAAGGGGAAGTCCCGATGCCTCCGCCATTTCTATTACCGCCCGACCGCCAGGAAGTAAACCGAATCGGGCATCCACGTTCTTTCCAAGAGGACCGGTAACCCTTATCGTCTTCATCGTCCCCGATGTAACCTCGAGAACCGCTTCGATAGTGCCCTCTCCCCCGTCGGCAATCGGCACGATATGGTAATCAGCCCTTGGGTAGATCCTTTTCATTCCCGAGACAATGGCCTCACACACCCTTCGGGAACTGTTACTACCCTTGAACGAATCGGTCGCAACGACAACTTTCATACGCGCTCCTTATTCTATTATCTATCGACGGTAAAAACGGTTCCGGTTTTGTTTGAAAAAAAGCCCTTACATGTTTTTGAAAAAAGGAGTTCCGCCTTCTCGCCGGTGCAGTGACACAGGCCAAGGGAGGAGATGGAAGCATCACACAGGTATTCACGTACGGCATCAAGGTGCTCATCGTCCGCTTCCACCAAATGGGCTCCGCCCAAGACGGCAAAAAGAGGGAGAGAGAAATATTGCTTCACAGCATCAAGCATGTTGCACATTCCGGGATGGGAACAGCCGAGCAAGACCACTAAACCCGAGCCGGTTTCGATAACAAGCAGGATCTCGTCGGAAAAGGTATCGGCCTTCATCCTGCCGTCGAGCTCAAGGGCAAAACGTTCGGGAATCTTCTCTTCTGCATGGATACGAGGGAAACGGCTCACGGCATGGATTCCCGGCACGATTTCCGTAACAGCCCTGTCGATGACAGTATGCGAGATATCGTGCTGCCGAATATATTCGGGACCAAAATCACAACCGAGAAACCGGGGGACCTGCTGCCGGACATCGTATTTCGCGTGGAAAAACCCCGCGCCTGTCCAGAGGTGAAATGAATTGGTCAGTGTACAAAGAGAGCGAAAACCTCCGGCATGGTCATAGTGACCGTGGCTTAAAAGCACATGGTCAAGCTTCCGCACATTTATCCGCAAGGCGTCGGCATTGTCAAGAAACAGACCGGATTGTCCGGTATCAAAAAGCAGCGTTCTTCCCTGATACTCTATATAAAAGGAGAGCCCGTGCTCATGTCGTAATTCCTTCCGAACACCTTCCCTGTCTTCCACTAATGTCGTTATCCGTAATGCCATCATCTGTATTGTCTGCATAATTATTTTTGACGTCAAGCCATGGCAATAAAAAAGGCCTGCGGATTACCGCAGGCCGATGACGGACGTTCGTATCACACTATTTCGAGCAAACGACATCCCGCATTCCGTCCGTTGAAAGGGCATATGCACGACGCTTTAGTTCCTCAGTGTTATAATCCTCGGCGGGATTATCGCCGAACAGTCCCAGGCGAAACATGGTTTCGGCATTCAAGACGGCCGCGCCGGCAGCCCCCCTTACGGTATTGTGTCCCATGATGACCATACGGTAGTCGAGTACATTGCAGGGACGAAGGCGGCCTACAACGGTAGCCATTCCCTTTTCAAGCCATACATCCCGGGAAGGCTGAGGCCTGTCGGCATCATCCATCATAAGGATCGGATGGTCGGGAGCAGAGGGCAATTTGAGCTCCTGGGGCAGTCCTCGAAAACCGGCCATGACGCTTCGAAGCTCCTCAAGACTCGCCTTCTTCTTAAGAGAAAACGAGACAGTCTCGGTATGGCCGTCCACCACAGGAACCCGGTTACATTGCGCGCTGACCACAAAGTCCGCATCAACAACCTTCCCATCCGCCAGGGTGCCGAGAATCTTTTGCGATTCGATCTCCATCTTTTCCTCTTCCCCTCCGATGTAGGGGATGATATTACCGAGGATATCATACGATGCGACACCGGGATAACCGGCACCCGAGATGGCTTGCATGGTGGTAACCTGAACCGCCTCCACGCCAAAGGTCTCGTGAAGAGGGGCAAGGGCCATGGCCAGAAACATCGTTGAGCAGTTCGAATTGGTAATGATGGCACCGTCCCATTTCTGACCGGCAATAAGGCTCAGATGATCGGGATTAATCTCAGGAATGACCAGAGGGACATCCTCTTCCATCCGGTGATTTTTCGAATTGCTGATAACGACATGTCCGAGCCTGGCATACCGCTCTTCGGCAGCTCCGGCAACAGAGGAATCAAGCCCTGAAAAAAGTACGGGACTATCCAGTGTATCTTCAAGGCTTTTAACCTGCATATCGGCAATATACCCCGGAATCGGAGTGTTCTGTTTCCACGCACACGCATCGACATACCGCTTTCCTGCCGAACGCTCCGAAGCAACAAGTTCGGCAACCTCAAAATAGGGGTGATCGGTCAGCAGGGTGATAAACTTCTGCCCCACAGTTCCGGTAGCTCCAAGGATTGCAACCCTCATTTTGCTGTTCATGATCCACCTCCAAAGGGGATTTGTTATTATAATAACAAAGTGTTACTATATGCTCGTAATGTTATGATAAGGGGAGATTTGTGTCAAGTAGCCTGAATCATTAATTGAAACAATATATAGTGTCCGGAATCGTGGTGATTCCTTTACCTTTAAGCCCATGCATAAGAAGGCAGATAGCCAATCATCCACCGTAAGGACGTGGGAATGCACCTGCCCCACAGCTCCCTCCCACCACGATTTCGGACAGTAGTTTAAAAAAACGCAGCAGAGATCAGAAAAATCGCCACCCCATGGGTAACGCAGGAAGGAAGAACACCATACCGGCTACCGACTATCCCGGCAATCACCCCCTCCCACAGAACAAAAAGGAGCAGGGGTAAGGAAAGCCCCGATCCGGTCAAAGAAAGAGGCAAATACGAGAAGGCAAAAAGGATACCGGAACTCACACCGGCAAGCAGGGATGATTGATGATCTTTCAGAAAGGCAAGGAGATAACCACGGAATAAGCCCTCTTCGATGAAGGCCAGCGACAGCGACAGACATAAAAGAGGAAGAGCCATGTCTACACGGAATTCGGGCCCAATGGCCTCTGTGCCTCCTTTCGCCTGGAGGAAAAGCAGGGGAGCAGCCACACAGAATCCAGCCAAAAGGCCTACAAAAATCCCCGCACCCCGGTCGTTTGAGAAAAAACGACAACGATCACGGTTCTCCCTATCGAAGGCAAGGAACACAAGCATCGCCGCGAAAAAGAGCAGCGAAAGCAATACAAGTAACAAGGCATCATCGGTAAACAGGAAGCGAAGGACGCCGCCCTCGGTCGAAGGAAACCAAAAACCAAGGCTTGCCATGACATCACGGCAGACAACAAATCCGACTATATAAAGAACCACTCGGCCAAAAGCCGGCGGCCTGGAAAAAGCAAGGGAGAGCAGGAGCAGGAGAAAGGCAGGCCATATTCTTCCGAGGTATTCCACAAAAAGGTGAAAAGAATTCATCATAATTTTGATAATATTATTTTTCTGCCTTTGACAGAAGAGCCCTTCTGTTATATTATTCAATTAAACAATTGCTTAATTGTTCAACTATTTAATAAGGAGTCTGATATGACCGGATGTTCCGGAGAGCGAACAGATATATGCGACCAATACTGCCCAACCTGCCCTGAACGAGCAGAGTTCCTTCGGGAAAAGCTGCTGGATGTGGCGGGGCTATCCGAACTTTTT
>JGI2924J29684_1076695_pt1 | contig 10749 bp, 5 predicted proteins | sample BenlonsequencITS_FD_29684 | JGI IMG/M metagenome (IMG submission 29684)
CCCTGTGTCCACAACCAGCCGTGCTGCACGCCATAATTCCATGGCCAAGCGCCCAAAATCTGAATATGGATCTTGGTAGAAACCCATTTCCTTAGGCAGGTATTCTGTATAGAGCCCCCATCCTTCAGTATAAGCAGTATAGCGCCCATATTTTCGAAATTTTGGTACGTCTTTAAGCTCTTGAGCAATCGCCAATTGCATGTGATGCCCCGGAATGCCTTCATGATAAGCAAGAGCTTCCATTTGGTAGGTTGGCATGCTGCTCATTTTGTACAAATTGGCATAATATGTCCCCGGACGTGAACCGTCTGGAGCAGGACGTTGGTAGAAAGCTTTTCCGGCGCTTTTTTCGCGGAATGGTTCAACGCGTTTTACGATCAAATCAGCCTTAGGAAATGTATTGAAAGCAGAGGGGAGTGCTTTTTTCATCACGTCAATGAGTTCGGTGGCTTCTGCCAGATAGCGGCTACGTCCAGCTTCGTCTTCACTGTAGTAAAATTGTGGGTCAAAGCGCATAAATTCGAAGAACTCAGAAAGGTCGCCTTCAAACCCGACCTTCGCCATGATCGTTTTCATTTCATTATGAATACGATCGACTTCAGACAGCCCCAACTCATGGATTTCATTGGCATCCATGTCTGTTGTGGTCATTAATGCGAGGCGTTTTTTGTAATAATCGGCTCCGTCAGGAAGTTTCCAAGCACCATCATCAGTGTCTGCGTTATTTATGTCTTCCTTTACCCATGCCTCCACTTCCTCATAGGCTGGCTGCACATTTGTTAATAATGCGGCATTTGCCTCCATGATGAGCGTTAGCTTTTCGTCACCGGAAATATCAAGTGCATTTATTTTTGTTTTGAAATCTTCAAATAGAGGACTGTCCTCTCCTTGAGTAAATGGAGCGCCAGTCAAGACATTTTTGATATCTGAAAGTACATATTCATAGACAAATTTGGGAGGGCGGATTCCATCTTTCGCGCGGCTTTGCGCATTTGAAAGATGGCCATTGAGATAATTTTTTATTCCGTTTAGACGTCCAATATACGCTTTGGCATCTTCAACTGAGGTCACACGGTGCTGGTTTATGAGGAAAGCAGGGGTGCGGCTTTGTTGGCCGTACATTTGATCAAAAACATATCCATGATTGCGATAGGGGAACATATCGGCTTGTTGTTTTGCACGCAATTTGAACAAACGGTATGATAGTTGAGCGTTGGACGGAAGTTTGTCGTAATCAACGAGATTTTCCATGAGACCAACAGCTGCTTGCTCTAATTTATATTCAGCAATTTGGGCTGCGTCAGATGTGTCGTCCCATTTGTCATAGTTGGTTTTCATTCCCAAGCTGGTTTGAAACATTGGGGATCTGGAAACCCGAGCATCAAATTGTTCTTGAAAAAATGCATTTAGCTTTTCGGCTTCGGAGGCAAAGTCCATGATTTCTTCGGTTGAAGTTAGAGCCTCTTCTTTCACATGCGCAGAAGCTGCGGATTTTTTAACGCCGGCTGGAGATATTGTGCTTGGGGGAGTTTCTGCTGTTTCGGTATTACTCACGCAGGCTGCGGCAAATAAAAGTGCAAAAATGGAAATGGTATTGCGCATATTGATTAGGACTCCAGAATATTTGTGCAGACATACAATGCCTACTGTAACGTATTCGTCAATCGCAGGAATTTATTAACCTTTTTGAACCAAGAGTTAACAAAACGTGTTTAATTTTTCCCAAGAGTTCAAGGTTTCTTGATTTGTAATGCTTTGTGACCGTGGGGCGATTGGATTGGTAAGCTAGGGCATAAAAATGACGGGCGCTGAGGTACTTGATTTGGGGAGAGATGCGCTATGGGCGACCGTGGCGATGGCGACTCCTGTCATGGTGGCTGGTTTGGTCGTTGGTGTTGTCATTGCGCTTATGCAAGCGTTGACACAAGTTCAAGAAATGACACTTGTTTTTGTTCCTAAAATTTTAGCTATATTTCTGACTTTATTGCTTTTTTTGCCTATGATGGGTGCAACTTTGGCCGGTTTTTCCGATTCAATATTTGCTAGAATTGCGGGGTATTGAATTGAATGGAAGCGCTGATGCCATATGCATGGGCTGGTTCTCTTCTTTTCTGTCGGATTGGAAGTGTTTTGATGCTGGCTCCTGGTTGGGGTGAAAGTTCTGTCCCAGCGCAGTTCCGTTTGTCTGCCGCATTGCTGGCAACAATGGCCCTTGTACCCAATTTAATAGATCAGATGCCGCCTGTTCCTGAATTGGTTAGTCAAAGTGCTTTGTTAATTATCAGTGAGATTCTTATCGGGATCATGATGGGGGCAGGCGCACGAATTTTGATGAGCGCTTTGCAAGTTGGTGGACAAATTATCGGTATCTCGTCTGGTTTAGCGATGGCAACCCAATTTGATCCGACAATTGGGTCCTCGAGCGCAATTATTGGGGTGTTCATGTCCATGACAGCGATTGTGCTCATTATGATCGCAGGCATTCACAGAGATATGCTTCAAGCTGCTGTTGATAGTTATCAATTATTCAAACCCGGAGAGCCTTTACCAATTGGAGATGCTGCTCAATGGGAATTAGGAGCAATGTCGTCAGCATTTAAACTGGGGTTGCAGATTGCTGCCCCCATCCTCGTTGTAGCTTTGGTTTTTAATCTTTCAATTGGTTTGGTCGCGCGGCTTATCCCTCAAGTGCAAGTGTTCTTTATAGCTATGCCAATTCAGGTCATGCTTGGTTTGAGTATTATGACTTTTATTTTGGGAGGTGGGTTACTTGTTTGGTTAGATGCCTTGGGCCGCTATGCGCGTCTGGAAGGGCCATTTTAGGGAGGGATGAATGGCTGAAGACCAAGATGATTCGCAGAAAACCGAAGAACCAACCCAGAAACGCCTCGATGATGCACGTAAAAAAGGTGATATCGCTAAAAGTCAGGACGTACCCGTCTGGTTTATACTTCTAGCAGGTGCAGCTCTAATAGCGGGTGCTCAGCCTTTAGCGAGTAGCATAGGTGGTCCGCTCACAATGTTGCTTGACCATCCGCATGATTTTCAGCTTTCGGGCGGCGGTGCTCAGCGGTTGATGACCGCTATATTGGGTGAATTATTGGGCCCGATGGCAATCGTTTTTTCCATTATCATTGTTTTCGCGATATCAGGGCATGTGGTTCAACATATGCCTTTATGGACCGCAGAAAAAATGAAGCCGAAGCTAAGTAAATTGTCTCCAATAGGTGGTCTGAAGCGGATGTTTGGGCCTCAGGGGTGGATGAACCTTTTTAAGGCTATTTTGAAACTGATCGCGGCAACTGTGGCAGTTGCTTTTGCGGTATGGCCAAGTCGCCATGAGTTGATCAAAGTTGGTGAGATGGATATCTCGGCATTGCCTCTGATGATTCAAGATAAAGCTAGTCGTTTGTTTTTAGCTGCACTTATTGTGGTTGGTTTTATTGCCGCCATAGATTACGTTTTTCAAAAACAAAGCCACGCAAAAAAAATGCGGATGTCGCGCGAAGATATCAAGCAGGAAAACAAACAAAGCGATGGTGACCCGATGGTCAAAGCAAAATTGGCTGCTTTGCGTCGTCAACGCTCACAAGGACGAATGATGGCGGCGGTTCCCGAAGCGACTGTTGTGGTTACAAACCCAACCCATTATTCGATTGCATTGAAATTTGATCCAGAAGTCGATGCTGCACCTATATGTGTGGCTAAAGGTGTTGATGAAGTTGCTTTACGTATTCGCGAAATTGCAAAAGAATCAGATGTGCCACTTGTGGAAAGCCCGCCTTTAGCGAGAGCGCTCTTTGCAACAGCTGAATTAGAACAAGTTGTCCCCAGAGAACACTTCGAAGCGGTGGCAAAAGTGATCAGTTTCGTTATGAGAACTGGTAAAAAGAAATAATTATGGTTAACCGCACGCAGAAATGCCTTATATACTACCTAAGTACACGCTTAATGCATGACCGTAATGTCACGTTGAACAATGAATCGAGCCGCCATGTCAGATTTTAACGATACTCAAATGACCAATGAACCGTACACAGAAAAAAAGAAGATTGATTTTCTTCAGACTTTTTTCTGGCTGAGTGTTGCTGTTGCAGGGGCGGCGGCGGGTGTTGCGCTTATGTGGGGTGAAGAAATTGGCTTTGCATCGATAGTGCTTCTGATCGCGCTCGGTAGTTTGGCGATGGTGCTGCTTCTGTGGGTGACGCGCGGTGCGGGACGAAAGCTAGGTGTATTTCCTGAACGCGGCGCTGCGGAAGAGGCGGCGCAAAAAGCCGTTAAAGGTTTTGCTTGGCTTGAAAGTTTGAGCGAGCCGGCATTGGTAACCGAGCGCGGCGGTGCTGTTGTAACTGCCAATAGCGCTTATCGTAAATTGGCGGAAGAAGCTCACGAAATGGGCGAAAGCGGCCCGATTCCAACTGTTGATCGTTTGTTTGGAGCAAATCCGGGTTTGGCGGCCCCGATTTTCCGTTTGGCAAAGGCAATTAAAGCAGGTGGTGCACGCGAAGAAACACTTCCGGCTTTGATGTTTGGTGATAGTGATTCACCTGTCCAGTTTACAGCGAATGTATCTCCGGTTGGAGCAACACGCGCACTTTGGCGTTTGCGTAAAACCGATGGTGGAGGGGTTGATAATTCTGCTGTTGATCCGCGCGCTTTGTATGTTGAAGATGCGCCTGTTGGGTTCTTCTCGGCGCGTAGGGATGGGCGAGTGGTTTATGTGAATGCAAGTTTGCGTAAAATGTTGAGCTTGCCTGATGAACTCGGCGGCCTTCGTATGGATGATTTGATGCGTCCTGAAGGGTTGAAATTGATGCGTAAAGAAACACGCGGCGGCGCGAGTCAACGTGCGGATGTTGTGCTTCGTTCGCGAAATGGTGTCGAGCTTCCTGCGTTGTTGACGACATCATGGACTGGCAAAGGGCCAGATGCGCTTTCTCGTTCTGTTGTGCATTTGGGATATCGTGCTGAAAATCCACCCCAACAGGAAAAAGAAGATAAAGCACATGGGTTAGTGTCCCCCGGTCAAGTTAGTGACGACACAATGTTTACTGACGCACCATTTGGTGTTGTGCGGCTTGAGGGTGACGGTGTCGAAACTGCTGTCATGATGGACCTTAACCGCGCGTTGCGCGACATGACAGAGGCGCGGGCGCAACCGGGAGCGAGATTTGCCGATCTGTTCATCGCAGAAGATGGAGAAGAAGGTTTAGCTTCAATGCTAGCCAAGGCGCTCGACGGTGCTGTTGAGCTTAAGCTTGCATCAGATACTGTTAAAGACCCAAAAGATGCCAAGACTGTGGATGTCTTTATTGCGCTTGATCGGCGCGGACGCCCGGCAGCGGCATATGTTATTGATACCACTGAGAAGAAGACGCTTGAGCTGCGTCTTGCGCAAGGTGAGAAGATGCAGGCGATTGGCCAATTGGCTGGTGGTATCGCACACGACTTTAATAACCTTCTTCAAGGTATTATGCTTAACACAGATAAACTTCTTATTCGTCACCCGCCGGGCGATCCATCCTTCTTTGACTTGAAGCAAATGTATGAACTTGCGGCGCGTGGTGCGGAGATGATCTCCATGTTGCTGGCGTGGTCACGCAAACAGACATTCCGTCAGGAAGTGCTTGATCCATCAGAAATGCTATCCAGCTATTATGTATTGCTACGTCAGATTATCGACGAGCGGATTAAACTTGACATTGTGCATGGGCGTGACCTTCCGCAAATCCGCGCGGATCGTGGACAGCTTGAAACAGCGCTGACAAATCTTTGTACAAATGCCCGTGATGCAATGCTGGAGAAAAATGGTAGCGGCGAACTGATCGTCAAAACATCACGCGCAGATGCTGCCATGGCCCGTAAAGATGGGTTCAATCATGTTCAAGAAGGTGATTATCTTCTTATAGAAGTCATTGATAATGGGACTGGTATTCCTCCTGAACTTGTCGAAGAAATCTTCCAACCTTTCTTTACAACAAAAAAACAAGGTGAGGGAACAGGTCTTGGTCTTGCCTCTGTTTACGGGATTGTAAAACAGTCTGGTGGATATGTTTACCCTGTTTCAAAAGTTGGACGCGGAACAACGTTTAAAATCTTTATGCCAGCCTATGTGGCGCGTCCTGAAGAAAAAGCAGCAGCTGATAAAGCAGCTGAACGTGCAGCGAGTGAAGCTGAAACAGCGGCACAGGTGAATGAGATTGCCGAGAAAAACCGTCCGAAAGATTTAGCGGGGCGCGGTCGTATCATGCTGGTTGAAGATGAGGATTCTGTTCGCGGACTTGCATCTCACTTGCTTTCAACATTCGGCTATCAGGTCATCGAGGCGGCAGATGGAGAAGAGGCGCTTGAACTCATTAAGGAAAATGCGGGTCAGATCGATCTATTGATTTCTGATGTGGTGCTTCCCGGAATGGATGGGCCGGCATTGCTTAAAGAGGCCAAGCAATATCTTACAGGTGCTCGTGTGATGTTCATATCTGGATATGCAGAACGTGATTTGGCCAAAACGCTAGATGAGGAGCGAGAGATATCATTCTTACCTAAACCGTTCACATTGCGTCAGCTAGCGGAACGCGTGAAAGACGAACTTAATATCGTTGAGGCTGCATAAGCCCTGCTCGATATTATAAGAAAAACCCAATCCATCACCTATATCTAGGTGGTGGATTTTCTTTTTAGCCCATATTTTGTGTGTGAAAATAAAACGAGAACAAAATTATATTCTCTATTTGTTCTTTTGGAACATTTGTGGTACAAACTTATCCAACAGGCGATGGAAACCGTTGTGCAAAGCCGTTGAATAGTCACTGGCAGTGTGCAACATATGATGGAGAATCAAATATGGCGCGTGCGTCTTTGCAAGTTGTGGAAAATAACGGAATGGATAAGCAAAAAGCCCTCGAAACGGCTCTTGGTCAGATCGAACGTAATTTCGGTAAAGGCTCCATCATGCGGTTGGGCGATAACGCATCAATGGATGTTGAGGCGGTATCAACTGGTTCTCTCAGCTTGGATATTGCACTAGGCATAGGTGGTCTGCCTAAAGGGCGCATTATTGAAATTTACGGACCTGAAAGTTCCGGTAAAACAACATTGGCGCTACATTGTATCGCGGAAGCTCAGAAAAATGGTGGCGTAGCTGCATTTGTTGATGCAGAGCATGCGCTTGACCCTATTTATGCAGGTAAGTTGGGTGTAGATCTTGGAGATCTTCTTGTGTCTCAGCCAGATACGGGTGAGCAATCTTTAGAAATTGCTGACACACTCGTGCGCTCTGGTGCTGTGGATGTGCTGGTTATTGACTCCGTGGCGGCTTTGACACCACGCGCAGAGCTAGAAGGCGAAATGGGGGATAGTCTTCCAGGGCTTCAGGCACGTTTGATGAGCCAAGCTTTGCGTAAACTGACTGGATCTATTTCCAAATCTAAATGTATGGTCATTTTTATCAACCAAATCCGTATGAAGATTGGTGTGATGTTTGGGTCTCCTGAAACAACAACAGGCGGAAATGCGCTGAAATTTTATTCTTCAGTGCGTCTGGATATTCGCCGTATTGGTGCCTTGAAGGATCGCGATGAAGTTATTGGTAACCAGACGCGTGTCAAAGTCGTTAAGAATAAAGTCGCACCTCCATTCCGTCAGGTTGAGTTTGATATCATCTATGGTGAGGGTATATCTAAAACAGGTGAGTTGATTGATCTTGGCGTGAAGGCCGGCGTTGTTGATAAAGCAGGGTCTTGGTATTCATACGGATCAGAACGCATTGGTCAGGGGCGTGAAAACGCACGTACTTTCTTGAAAGCAAACCCATCAATTGCTGCTGAAATTGAAGAAAAAATCAGAGCTGATGCAGGTTTGATTTCTGAAGAAATGTTAGCAGCAGGCCAAGCAAATATTACAGATGAAGAAGATCCTGACGTAGCAGTAAACGAATAGAGCAAGCTGAATTGGTAAAACCGCGTCGAAATACGTGGTTTTATCAATTAGATTAAGCGTCATTTGGCCAAATCACTTGGCCAAATGATATCAGCACTATATATCGCGGTATGGAATTGATTTGCTCCGCTCTTTGAAAGCTCATGACTGACTCTAGTCATTTCTGAACATTGATAGCGGAGTGCCCACGCACGAAATAGGAATGCTCTATATGTCTGATACTACCGCAAGCTTTAAAGCCAATCCGTCCAATAGCGTAAACGGTGTGCGGTCTCAGTTTTTAGAGTATTTTAATTCCAATGGCCATGAAGTCGTTCAGTCTGCGCCTTTGGTGCCTCAAGGTGGTGATTCAACCCTCTTGTTCGTCAATGCCGGCATGGTTCCGTTTAAAAACTTGTTTACGGGTGCTGAAACACCGGCATTCTTGAAGGCGACGTCATCGCAAAAATGTGTGCGTGCAGGTGGTAAGCATAATGATCTTGACAATGTCGGATATACAGCGCGTCACCATACTTTCTTTGAGATGCTTGGAAATTTCTCTTTTGGAGATTATTTTAAAGAGCAAGCGATTGTTCATGCTTGGAATGTTGTTACGAAAGTATTCGGCCTTCCCGTCGACAAGCTCGTGGTCACAGTTTTCTCTGAAGATGATGAAGCGGCAATGCTTTGGAAAAAAATTGCTGGCCTTTCTGATGATAAGATAATTCGGATCTCTACCTCAGATAACTTCTGGTCCATGGGTGATACTGGCCCTTGCGGACCTTGTTCTGAGATTTTTTACGATCATGGCCCAGATGTTTGGGGTGGCCCTCCTGGATCACCCGAAGAAGATGGCGACCGTTTCATTGAGATTTGGAATCTCGTGTTTATGCAATTTGATCAATCTAAAGATGGATCACGCGTAAGTTTGCCAAAGCCATCTATTGATACTGGGATGGGGTTAGAGCGGATAGCTGCCGTGTTGCAAGGTGTGCACAATAATTATGAAATTGATTTATTTCAAAATTTGATTGCAGCTGAAGAAGATGTTTACGGTCTCAAGCAGTCTGAAAAAACTTTGGGTTCGCTACGTGTTATTTCCGATCATTTGCGTTCTTCAGCATTTTTGATTGCAGACGGTGTGACGCCTTCAAATGAAGGGCGTGGATATGTATTGCGCCGTATTATGCGCCGTGCCATGCGTCATGGTCATTTGCTTGGATCTAAAGAACCGCAAATGCACAAACTTGTGCCGGCGCTTGTTGCGGAAATGGGAGTGGCCTTTCCTGAACTTGGTCGTGCACAAGCCTCTATCGTGAGTACGCTTGAACAGGAAGAGGGACGCTTCCAACGCACTTTAGGGCGTGGACTTGCTCTCCTTGAAGATGCAACCTCTTCTATGGGGAAGGGAGATGTACTTCCCGGAGAAACAGCATTTAAACTTTATGATACTTTTGGTTTTCCAGTTGATCTGACGCAAGATGTTTTGCGGGCTAAAGGCATCGAAGTTGATGAAGTTGGCTTTGAAAAAGCAATGAAAGTTCAACGAGAAAGTTCACAAGCCAGCTGGCAGGGCGCTGCTGAAGGTGATGCTGTTAAAGTCTGGTTCCAGACGCGGGATGCACACGGAGCAACCGAATTTATAGGGTATAGTGAAGAAGCCTCTGAAGCTGAATTAAAAACAATCATCATTGATGGTGAATTGGCGACAACAGCGAATGAAGGCCAGAAAGCAGAGCTTGTTTTTGATAAAACACCATTTTATGGCGAATCTGGTGGTCAGGCTGGCGACCGTGGTGAAGTGCGTTTTGCTGGTGGAGCTGTTTTCCGTGTGCTTGATACACAAAAGCGCGCAGGCGATGTATTTTCTCACATTGGTGAGATGGTAACGGGCGATATCAAAGCAGGTGTGAAAGCCTTGTTAGAGGTTGATAGCGTGCGGCGTTCAAATATACGTTCAAATCACTCAGCCACGCACATTTTACATGCGGCATTGCGTAATAATCTTGGTGATCATGTAACCCAAAAAGGGTCGCTTGTTGAAGAAGATAAATTGCGTTTTGACTTTGCTCATTCAGGGACGCTCTCCCAAGTTGAGCTAGATAAAATTGAAGCAGAAGTGAACGCTGTCATTCGTCAAAATAGCGAAGTGTCCACAAAAGAAATGGCTCCAGATGCTGCGATTGAAGCGGGTGCAATGGCGCTTTTTGGTGAAAAATATGGAGATAGCGTCCGTGTGTTGGCTATGGGTGAGGCGCTTGAAGGTGGCGATAAAGCCTATTCTGTCGAGCTTTGCGGCGGAATTCACGTAAGACGTACGGGTGATATTGCTGTGTTCGCAATTACGAGTGAGTCGGGTGTTTCTGCGGGTGTGCGCCGTATTGAAGCGGTGACTGGTGCTGCTGCGCTTGAGTATCTAAAAGGTAAGGTTGCAATTGCGCGGTCGATTGCGGATCAATTGAAGTCAACAATTGAAAAAGCGCCTGAGCGGGTCGCGGCTTTGCAAGATCAAAAGCGAGCCCTAGAAAATGAGCTTTCTGACGCGAAAAAGAAGCTTGCCATGGGAGCGAGTGCTGGCGGAGCGGCTGCTGGTCCAGAAGAGATCAATGGTATCAAACTTTTGACGCGTGTGGCTGATGGTGTGCCGGCCAAAGATTTGCGTGGTTTGATTGATGATGCCAAGAAACAGCTTGGATCAGGTGTAACTGTCTTTGTGGCAGTTAATGACGGCAAAGCTGCTGTTGCAACAGGTGTAACAGATGATTTGAAAGACAAGATCAGTGCTGTTGATCTTGTGAAAGTTGCTGCGGCAGCTGTTGGCGGTAAAGGCGG
>JGI2924J29684_1076693_pt1 | contig 10741 bp, 8 predicted proteins | sample BenlonsequencITS_FD_29684 | JGI IMG/M metagenome (IMG submission 29684)
CTTGATAATGCAAAAACTCATTAACTCAGTGCAAAACTATGCCTGGGGAAGTAAAACTGCGTTAACGGAACTTTATGGCATAGCAAATCCGCAGCAGCAGCCACAGGCTGAACTCTGGATGGGCGCGCATCCCAAAAGCAGCTCGCGAATCACCACCGCCAACGGCGAAACCGTCTCCCTGCGTGACGTCATCGAAAATAATAAAACCGCCCTGCTGGGCGAAGCGGTCGCCAACCGTTTCGGCGAACTGCCGTTTCTGTTTAAAGTACTGTGCGCCGCGCAGCCGCTCTCTATTCAGGTGCACCCGAATAAGCGCAACTCCGAAATAGGTTTCGCGAAAGAAAATGCGGCGGGTATCCCCATGGACGCCGCAAAGCGGAACTATAAAGATCCTAACCATAAACCAGAGCTGGTTTTTGCCCTGACGCCTTTCCTGGCGATGAATGCGTTCCGCGAATTTTCTGACATTGTCTCTTTACTGCAACCTATCGCTGGCGCGCATTCCGCTATCGCCCACTTTTTGCAGGCGCCGAACGCTGAACGTCTGAGCCAGCTTTTCGCCAGCCTGTTGAATATGCAAGGCGAAGAAAAATCCCGCGCGTTAGCCGTACTCAAAGCGGCGCTTAACAGCCAGCAAGGCGAACCATGGCAAACGATTCGCGTGATTTCAGAGTACTATCCTGACGACAGCGGGCTTTTCTCTCCTTTGTTGCTGAATGTGGTCAAACTGAATCCCGGCGAGGCGATGTTCTTGTTTGCCGAAACGCCTCATGCTTATCTGCAAGGCGTTGCGCTGGAAGTCATGGCGAACTCCGATAACGTCCTGCGCGCCGGCCTTACGCCAAAATATATCGACATCCCTGAACTGGTCGCGAACGTGAAGTTCGAACCTAAACCTGCCAGCGAGTTGCTGACTGCCCCAGTGAAAAGCGGCGCGGAGCTGGACTTTCCCATCCCAGTTGATGACTTTGCTTTTTCATTGCATGACCTGTCGCTTCAGGAGACGAGCATCGGCCAACACAGCGCCGCGATTCTGTTCTGCGTTGAGGGTGAGGCGGTGTTACGTAAAGATGAACAGCGTCTGGTACTGAAGCCGGGTGAATCGGCCTTTATCGGCGCGGATGAGTCTCCGGTTAACGCCAGCGGCACGGGCCGTTTAGCGCGTGTTTATAACAAGCTGTAGCAACGTACTGAATTTTTTAACAACTCTTGCTAAGCTTATAACAGACGTAAAACTCCTCCAGGCGGTTTAATCCGCCTGGTTTCATTTTTATGGACAATTGATATGAAAAAAACACTGGTAGCTGCAGGTGTAGTGATTGCACTTGGCATCGTCTGGACAGGCGGCGCCTGGTATACGGGGAAGAAGCTGGAGAACCATCTTTCAGAAATGGTGACGCAGGCCAATGAACAACTCAAGCGTACTGCGCCGGAGGCCGGTGTTGAATTAAGTTATCAAAACTACCAGCGCGGCGTGTTCAGTAGCCACCTGCAACTGGTGGTCAAACCGGTTGCCGGCGCAGACAATACCTGGTTGAAACCTGGGCAAAGCATTGTGTTGGACGAGTCCGTTTCTCATGGCCCCTTCCCGCTCGCCCAGCTTAAAACGTTCAATCTGATCCCATCTATGGCGTCGGTAAAAACCACGCTGGTGAATAACGATGCGGCAAAACCACTCTTTGATATCGCGAAAGGCGATGCCCCCTTTGTCATCAATACCCGCATTGGTTATGGCGGCGATACCCGCTCCGATATCTCTCTCAATCCGTTAAATTACGAGAATGCCGGTGAAAAAGTCGCCTTTAGCGGCGGAGAGTTCCAGCTTAACGCCGATAAAGACGGCAATGTAGTCTCGCTGTCAGGCGAAGCGCAGAGCGGTCTGGTTGATGCCGTGAACGAATACAATCAGAAGGTGCAGCTCACCTTTACGAATTTGAAAACAGACGGTAGCAGTAAACTGGCAAGCTTTGGCGAGCGTGTAGGCGACCAAAAGTTAACGCTGGATAAACTGTCCATCGCCATTGAAGGTAAAGAGATGGCGGTGCTGGAAGGGATGGAAATTGTCGGCAAGTCCGACCTCGTCAATGACGGAAAAACCATTAATAGTCAACTGGATTACTCGCTTAACAGCCTGAAAGTGCAAAATCAGGATTTGGGCAGCGGTAAATTAACGCTGAAAGTCGGTCAAGTCGATGGCGAAGCCTGGCACCAGTTCAGTCAGCAATATAACGCGCAAACGCAGGCATTGCTGAATCAGCCGGACATAGCGCAGAATCCTGAGCTCTATCAGCAAAAAGTTACCGAAGCGTTCTTTAGCGCCCTCCCCGTGCTGTTAAAAGGCGATCCGGTGCTTACCCTTGCGCCGCTCAGTTGGCAAAACGCCAAAGGGGAGACTACGCTGAATTTGTCATTGTTCCTGAAAGATCCGGCAACCACAACGGCACAACCGCAAACGCTGGCGCAGGAAATCGACCGCTCCGTTAAATCGTTGGATGCGAAACTGGCGATTCCGATGGACATGGCGGTCGAATTTATGACGCAGATAGCGAAACTGGAAGGCTACCAGCAGGATGATGCGGAAAAACTGGCAAAACAACAGGTTCAGGGGCTGTCCGCAATGGGTCAGATGTTTCGGCTCACCACGCTGAAGGATAATACTATCGCCTCCAGTTTGCAGTACGCCAATGGCCAGATCACGCTCAACGGACAAAAAATGCCGTTGGAAGACTTTGTCGGCCTGTTTGGGATGCCGGCGCTTTCCGTTCCGGACGTTCCGGCGCTGCCTCAACAATAATCGCCTTGCCGGGTGTCGCGACGCTGCACCCGGTCTGCGCCGAACGACGCGCAGCCTCTACTTTTGCGTTACCAGGCGAGCGGCTATCGTTTGACTCCGCACATGGTGCTCGTCGTGAGCAATACGCTGCAATATTCGTTCGGCCAGGGTATAGCCTATTTCTCGCGCCGGCGTACTGGCCCAGATAATCGGCAGGTCGTCGAGGGCGTTCTCCGCCACATCAGCAAACGCCGCCAGCGACACCTGCTGCTCAAAATAACGATCGACACCGCTCTCGCCACTCTGTCGTCCGGCTCTCAGTAGGCCAAACCACGCCCCCATCGCTATGGTTTCGTTGTAACAAACGACAGCGCTAATGGTCGGATTGTATCGCAACAGCGCGGTAATGCTTTCTGCTGCCTGTTTCTGACTGGAAGCGCATTCCACAACCCACTCGCTATGAAACGGTAGACCGTATTTTAACAACGTCGCGCAATAGCCGCCCACGCGCTCCGCGCGGGTTAAAGATGCGCTTTGTCCTCCCAGCCAGGCGATGCGCTGATGGCCCTGACGAATAAGGTATTCCGTCAGGAGTTGCGCCGCCTGCATGTTATCAGGCCGAACGGTATCCGCATCATCAAGATAGCTGGCGCGTGACGCAAACACCACCGGAATTCCTTGTGCGTCGGCCTGCGCTCTCAGCGCTTCGCTACTGCCCGCCGCACCGGCGATCACCATGCCATCCACGCCCTGATTGAGCAGCATGGTAAAACGCTGGTTTAGCTGTTCGCCATCTTTACCCCCGTGCAGGAGAAAAACCATACGGCCTTGCGCTTCCAGCGCTTCCGTTAACCCGGCGGTCAATTCGGCATAAAAGGGTGCCGATAAATCACGCACGATCAAACCGATAACGCCGCTTTGCCCGCCACGCAGCGCGGACGCCTGGCGGTTACGCACAAAGCCCAGTTGTTCAATTGCCGCGTTCACGCGCTCGCCGGTCGCGGCCGATATTCGGCCCTTGCCGCTCAGCACCAAAGAAACGGTGCTCACCGACACGCCAGCCGCCAGCGCAACATCGTGGATAGTGATTTTTTTGGCGATAGCCATGTCAACAAATCGCTCCAGAATCTGACAGATAAAACGTTTTACCTATCTGTTATCTTTATAGGCGTTATTATCGGTCAGTAATGTGATTAATGCCGCACTAAAATTTGATAAAACGTTTTATCTTTTCGCCATCATAACCTGACACTGGCTTTTATTCACAAGGAGTCGTTAGATGACGACGAAAACCACGCCAAAAATAACGCTATGGGAATTTTTCCAGCAATTGGGCAAAACCTTTATGTTGCCCGTCGCCTTGCTCTCGTTCTGCGGCATTATGCTCGGTATCGGCAGCTCGCTCAGTAGCCACGACGTTATTACCCTGCTCCCCATGTTGGGTAATCCATTACTACAGGCTATCTTCACCTGGATGAGTAAAGTAGGTTCTTTTGCCTTTAGCTTCCTACCGGTGATGTTTTGTATCGCGATTCCCCTGGGACTGGCGCGGGAAAACAAGGGCGTCGCCGCGTTTGCCGGGTTCGTCGGCTACGCGGTTATGAATCTGGCGGTCAACTTCTGGCTTACGGCAAAAGGTATTCTACCGACCACCGATGCGGCGGTACTGAAAGCCAATAACGTACAAAATATACTGGGTATCCCCTCGATCGATACCGGTATCCTCGGCGCCGTTATCGCAGGTATTATTGTCTGGATGCTGCATGAACGTTTCCACACCATTCGTTTGCCCGATGCTCTGGCTTTTTTCGGCGGTACGCGTTTTGTACCTATCGTTTCCGCCGTCGTGATGGGTCTTGTCGGTCTGGTTATCCCGCTCGTATGGCCAATTTTTGCGATGGGAATTAGCGGGCTGGGCCATATCATCAACAGCGCTGGCGACTTTGGACCGATGATCTTCGGCACCGGCGAACGCCTGTTGTTGCCTTTTGGTCTGCACCACATCCTTGTAGCGCTAATTCGCTTCACCGAGGCGGGCGGTACGCAAGAAGTGTGCGGTCATACCGTGAGCGGCGCATTGACTATTTTCCAGGCTCAGCTCAGTTGCCCGACGACGCACGGCTTCTCTGAAAGCGCGACTCGCTTCTTATCACAAGGCAAAATGCCGGCGTTTCTCGGTGGTTTACCGGGCGCCGCGCTGGCTATGTATCACTGCGCCCGTCCAGAAAATCGACCTAAAATTAAAGGCTTATTGATTTCTGGTTTAATCGCCTGCGTTGTCGGCGGTACAACAGAACCGCTGGAATTCCTGTTCCTGTTCGTGGCGCCGGTGCTGTATGTTATTCATGCCCTGCTGACCGGACTGGGTTTTACCATCATGGCCATTCTCGGCGTCACTATCGGCAATACGGATGGCAATATTATTGACTTTGTGGTGTTCGGCATCCTGCATGGCCTGTCAACAAAATGGTATCTGGTGCCGGTAGTGGCGGTAATTTGGTTTGCGGTTTACTACATCATTTTCCGCTTTGCCATTACACGCTTCAATCTCAAAACACCGGGGCGTGAGGCGGAGATCGCTACCAGTATTGAAAAAGCGATTGCTGGCGCGCCAGGAAAATCCGGCTACAACGTGCCTGCTATTCTGGCTGCGTTAGGCGGCACGGAAAACATCGTGAGTTTGGACAACTGCATCACCCGTCTGCGTCTGTCAGTGAAAGATATGGCGCTTGTAGATATCCAGGCATTGAAGGACAATCGCGCGATAGGCGTCGTACAGCTCAATCAGCATAATTTGCAGGTCGTTATCGGCCCGCAGGTTCAGTCTGTAAAAGATGAAATGGTTGGTTTGATGAATACCGTTCAGGCATAAGGAAGGGGTATGTTCGATTTTTCACAGGAAGTTGACCGTCACGGTACATGGTGTACGCAGTGGGATTATGTCGCCGATCGTTTTGGCGAGGCCGATCTGCTCCCCTTTACTATCTCGGATATGGATTTTGCCACCGCGCCGTGTATCCTGGAGGCGCTAAACCAACGTCTTTCTCACAGCGTGTTGGGGTATAGTCGCTGGAAAAATGAGGCGTTTTTAGGGGCGATTTCCCACTGGTTTGCGACACGTCATCAGACCACGATTGATGCTCACTCCCTTGTGTACGGACCTTCCGTTATCTATATGGCATCCGAGCTTATCCGTCAGTGGTCCGACCAAGGCGACGGGGTGGTAGTCCATACCCCCGCTTACGATGCTTTTTATAAAGCGATTGAGGGCAATCATCGCATCGTCACTCCCGTCCCGCTGGAGAAAGAAGGCAACGCCTGGTATTGCGATATGGCAAAACTGGAGGCGGCGCTGGCACGTCCGGAAAGTAAAATCCTGCTGCTGTGCAGTCCGCAAAATCCCACCGGTAAAGTGTGGACGCATGACGAGCTGGAAACGATGTCGGCGCTGTGCGAGCGTCATGGCGTTCGGGTGATTTCCGATGAAATTCACATGGATATGGTATGGGGAAGCCAGCCGCATATTCCCTGGAGCAATGTCGCGCGCGGAGACTGGGCGCTGGTCTCCTCCGGCTCGAAAAGTTTCAACATTCCGGCATTAACCGGCGCCTATGGAGTGATTGAAAATAGCGAAAGCCGTGAACGCTACCTGTCTGCGTTAAAAGGTCGCGATGGTCTTTCCTCGCCAGCGGTGCTCTCGCTCACGGCGCACATTGCCGCGTATCAGCATGGCGCGCCGTGGCTGGATGCGTTACGCGCCTATCTGGCGGAAAATATGCGCTATATCGAACAGAGGCTGAATGACGCCTTTCCGGCATTGAACTGGCAGGCGCCGCAATCGACCTATCTGGCCTGGATTGATCTTCGTCAGCTCGGCATTGACGATCAAAAATTACAGGACACGCTCATTCATCAGGAGAAAGTCGCTATTATGCCTGGCGATACCTATGGCGCAGAAGGCCGGGGATTTGTGCGTCTGAATGCCGGATGCCCGCATCTAAAACTTGAAAAAGGCGTCTACGGATTGATTAACGCTATCCGTACCGTTCGCTGATACCTTTTATAAGCTGGACGTTGACCGTTTACCGAAGATGCGATGACAGCAATGCCCCCTGTGAGCTGACCGGGGGCGCGTTAAGGAGAATGATACAAAATTTTTCCCGCGCCCTCGCGATAAATATCCCCGACATACCTCTTTTTACAACGTAATGGCTCCGTTTTTCCAAAATGTCCAGAGGATTACCAATCTGTAGTATAATGGTGCGCTCTTTTATTAAAAATTGAGTGCGCCCATGATTGATATTACGCTTCCTTTGACTGACATCCACCGCCACCTTGATGGCAACATTCGCGCCCAAACTATTCTGGATCTTGGTCGCCAGTTCAATATCGCCCTTCCCGCCCAAACGCTGGAAACGCTGATTCCACATGTCCAGGTCACCTCAACCGAACCCGATTTAGTGAGCTTTCTGTCTAAGCTTGATTGGGGGGTAAAAGTCCTGGCATCGCTTGACGCCTGCCGCCGCGTAGCTTTTGAAAATATTGAAGATGCCGCACGTAACGGCCTGCATTACGTCGAACTTCGCTTTTCGCCTGGTTATATGGCAATGGCGCATCAGTTACCGGTCACAGGCGTGGTTGAAGCCGTTATCGATGGCGTACGCGACGGCTGTAACACGTTTGGCGTCGAGGCGCGACTTATTGGCATTATGAGCCGTACCTTCGGCGAGGCGGCATGTTCACAGGAACTCAATGCGCTACTGGCGCACCGTGAGAAGATCACCGCACTGGATTTAGCCGGTGATGAGCTAGGATTTCCCGGCAGTCTGTTTTTATCGCACTTTAACCGGGCGCGCGATGCTGGCTGGCATATTACCGTTCACGCCGGCGAAGCCGCAGGGCCGGAAAGTATTTGGCAGGCGATTCGCGAACTTGGGGCCGAACGTATCGGACATGGCGTAAAAGCCGTTGAAGATCGCGCGTTAATGGATTTCCTTGCGCAGCAACGTATCGGCATTGAGTCCTGTCTGACCTCAAATATTCAGACCAGTACCGTCGCTTCGCTGGCAGACCATCCACTCAAAACCTTCCTTGAGCATGGCGTTCTCGCTAGTCTCAATACGGACGATCCGGCAGTTCAGGGCGTAGATATCATCCATGAATACCACATTGCCGCGCCAGCGGCAGGATTAAGCCGCGAGCAGATTCGCCAGGCGCAAATTAACGGTCTGGAAATCGCTTTCCTGAGCGATACCGAAAAACGCGCTCTGCGCGAAAAAGTGGCTGCAGCGTAAAATTGATTCATCAACACTAACGCCATCTCTCCGCCTGCGGTTTAATGCTATCCCAGGCGGAGAGATGCCGCACATCAGGCAAGGCACAGCGTCGCGCGATGTTTTGCCGATTCAATGCCCAGCTCAATCAACTCCATAATTTGAATCGCCTGGCTTGCCGGCACGGGATTTTCACCGTTACCGGTCAACGCATCGCGGATGGCGGCATAATACGCCGGATAATTGCCCGGCAGCGTAAGCCAGTTTTTCTCTTTGCGCGTCTCTCCCTCAACCAGGGTTAATACGCCGTCACGCATGTCATATCCCCAGTCTTCCTGCGGTAAGCGCTCACCGTTTTTGAGCCGCTCCTCCTGAGGATCAAGACCATACTTTACATAGCTGCCGCGCGAACCATGAACGATGTACCGCGCAGACTCCGCCGCGGCAAGCATCGTACCGTGCAAAATCACGCGACGCTGGGGATAAGATAAAATCGCGTGGAAATAGTCCGTAGATTGCGCGCCCGGCCGCAGTTGCGCTAAATCCACCGCCATGCTGACCGGCAGGCCAAAAAGTTGAACGGCCTGGTCCAACAAATGCGGCGCCAGATCATACCAGATACCACTCCCCGGCCCGCCTTGCTCACGCCAGCGGTCGCGCACCTGAGGCCGGAAACGATCAAAATGAGATTCAAACAAAGACACCTCGCCGAGCACGCCATTCGCTAACAGCGCTTTAAGCGTCAAAAAATCGCTGTCCCAGCGGCGGTTGTGAAAGACAGAAAGTACCCGGCCAGTGCTCCGCGCAAGCGCATCCAGCTCTCTCGCCTGTGACAGTGTCACGGTGAAAGGTTTATCTACCACCACATGCTTGCCTGCTTCCAGAGCGGCTTTCGCCAGTGGGAAATGGGTATCATTGGGCGTCGGGATCACAATCAGGTCGATATGCGGATCGCTAAATAAATGTCGGGGCTCAGAGACCACGGATACCTTAGGCCAGTCTGCCTTCACTTTTGTTTCATCGCTGCTGGATATCGTCGCGAGTTCTAACCCCGGCGTTCCCATAATTAAGGGCGCATGAAAGGTTTTACTGGCGTAACCATAACCTATTAACCCAACGCGGATTCTGTCGTTCATCTCACTGCCTCCGGTTTTAGATATCGTTATTCCACATTCCACACCATCGTGCGATTAGCCGCAATAGCGCCCTGACCAGCAACGTAGCATCTGATAATTAACTTGTTACAGAACAGTGGATGAAATCGTTCCCATTCCTCTTGCCGGCAGTTCGCCAGGAAAGTAACATTTACCTTTTGTGTTTTATGGATCAATTAAAGCAAATGTCTTCAATAATGAATCGCCTTATTGAATTAACAGGGTGGATAGTTCTCGTTATCTCGGTCATTCTATTAGGTATTGCCAACCATATTGACAATTACCAGCCACCAGAGCCAGTCGCTTCCGTTCAGAAGAAGTAAGTGTCAGATAACGCCAGGCCGTTTTCACACGACACGGTAAGCGGCACCGCAAGACGCGCTGGGAAAAGTCAAAAATCAGCCAAAAAAGCGAAATATGTTCTATCCTGGTCTGACGTTTATTGCCTGTTGTAGGAAAGCGCGTTAACCTTTCGCCCCAGGCGCTGTTTGGCGCCAGACGCTTACCGGTAAGAATATTCCCGTTTTATCTGCGCCCCTGACCTCTCTTTGGTGCGATTTTGTTTATTTTTTATCAGTGACTACTTCGTTGGCATTATATTTAATATGGATCAACTTTTATGACTGTTCAGGATTATCTATTAAAATTCCGCAAAATTAGCTCACTCGAAAGTCTGGAAAAACTGTTCGACCACCTCAACTACACCCTTACTGATGACAGGGATATCGTTAATATGTATCGCGCTGCGGATCACCGCCGTGCCGAACTGGTGTCCGGTGGACGCTTGTTTGATGTAGGCCAAGTCCCGCAATCCGTCTGGCGCTATGTGCAATAAAGAAAGTAGCGTTTAATATTAAAAACCTTATAATATTTGCCCCAAAATGAGCGGCATGACCGTTAATGCGCGTAACCCCGGAGAAGATATGACCACAACACCGCCACAACGAATCGGAGGCTGGCTTCTTGGCCCGTTAGCCTGGCTGTTAGTCGCGTTGTTGAGCGCCTCGCTGGCGTTATTACTCTACGTTATGGCGCTCGCCACACCGCAAACGTTAAAGACACTTAGCGGACAGGAAACTGGTAATATACTGCTATGGGGCATCTCATTTATTACCGCTATCGCTATGTGGTACTATACCCTGTGGTTGACAATTGCATTCTTCAAGCGCAGACGCTGCGTGCCGAAGCATTACATTATCTGGCTGCTGGTGTCGGTTTTACTGGCGGTTAAAGCATTTGCCTTTTCGCCCGTATCAGATGCCTTTGCCGTGCGCCAGTTACTCTTTCCATTATTGGCAACGGCGCTCATTGTACCTTATCTCAAACGTTCTGCGCGCGTCAAAACAACGTTTGTTAATCCGTAATAACCCTACAGTTAACCTGTTGTCGCCTGTGATAGTTTGACAGATAATAGGCGGCTTTTTTATTTCAGGCCGAAACATGACTGATTACCTGTTGCTCTTTGTCGGAACTGTACTGGTCAATAACTTTGTACTGGTCAAGTTTCTGGGCCTTTGTCCCTTTATGGGCGTATCCAAAAA
>JGI2924J29684_1076692_pt1 | contig 10739 bp, 6 predicted proteins | sample BenlonsequencITS_FD_29684 | JGI IMG/M metagenome (IMG submission 29684)
AGTACCGGGCTATCGCCACCCGGTACGACAAGACAGCCCGAAATTTCCTCGGTGCCATCTACTGGATTGCCTCAGTCATTGTACTCAATTGATGACACGCCCTAGGGCCTCTGAGCACAAATGGTCGAATACGCACATCGATCACAGTGCCTCCCTTTACGGGCTGTGCGGTCGCTGGCCCTGAGCGCCGAAACTGATTTGTAGAGGCTGGTACTGGAAGCTTTGGCCGACGGTATGCAGGACTCGGTACGACCACTGCTCAATGAATGCAAAGTCATACGTTGGCATCGGCTACCCCCCCCCAGATTTTCCATGATGGGGCGCACGTTTTTAGCAACCTTATTCAGGTTCATGCCGGTGCGCAACCAGATCAGTCCTCCTTCCGTGTCGCGTAGCATCCAAGGCATGGTGATGTTCTGGCCGTTCACACTCGTAGTGCTTTCAGGAACGTACTGCGCCACGCATGGGAGTAGCGCAGTTCCGCGACCGAATGCATCCCAGGCATCCTCAGACAGTGCTCCGTCCTCTTGGAAAGTAGGTAGTGACTTCTCCTGCCATGCCTGTGAAAACGCCTGATCGGGCGCCATACCATCCCGATAGAAGTATTCAAGCCCGACAAGTACGGATTTTATGGCACGCATGGAGACGTCCATCTCCTGCTCAGCCGGGAAGTTGAGCTCATAACCGTAGTGGTACTGGAGCGGACAGGTCATGAAGCCATCCAAGGCGGCATAGCTGATGCTAGCAGGCGTAACCAGGGGGCGATGGCGCGGTGCTGGTTCAGGCACTGCTGGTATAAGCGCTCCCGTGTACCGAGCAATAACAGCCGGGTCAAGCAGGGAGCGAGGCACGGTCGAGTCATCCGGCCCGCAATACACTCGCAGTAGATTCTTCGCGCGGGATAGGCCTACATACAGTAGGTTGTTGCGCTCGATCGCTTCACCTTCAGACCGCATTTGCGGTGTGCTATTGAGAGCCTCCGGGGGAAGCAGAAGTCCTTGGCGCTCGTTAGACCAGGCGGGTGGCTCTGCGCCATAGCGCGATAGCTCAACGTTGGCCATGTGCACGACATCGAATTCAAGGCCTTTGCTGCCATGAACCGTCATGACCCTGACCGCATCGATAGCTGCTGCCTCTGGTGGCAACACGCGCTCTCCGGAACGCTGGCCAATGTAGCGCTGGAAGTCTTTCCTGATCAGATACTTCGATAAGGTGGCCTGGCTGCCGACGCCATCGGTATTACGCACGCCATAGAGAAACTGCCAGATGGCGAGGCGCCGAATTTGGGCCGCAACAGAATCATCAGAAAGCGAGCCCATGCCATGGCCTTGCTCGAACATAAGATCGCAGACAAAGGCCCAAGGACGTGAACTACGTGAGTTACCCTGCAGCAGGGTGCGCAGCGCCTGTACGACCTGCTGCCCTTTAGGGGAGAGCCCTGGGACTGGTGCAGAGGTTCGCAGCCAACGGCCACGCTGATGCTCAAACCCCTGTTTAGAGAGTCCCATCAGCAGCTGGATATCGGCGATAGGCATGCTGAAGTCAGGTTGTCTCTGAAGGCCCAACAGTGCACTGGGGCTTCGCCGAGCTAGGAGTTGCATGAAGCACATGAACTCCTTGACCTCCACACGCTGGCTCAAATCGCCGACATGAAGAACGGGAATCCCTGCCTGCTCAAGCGCTAGCGCCAACTCATCAACTTGGGCGTTCGTGGCGCTGATAACGCCTTGGCTGCCATATCGGTACCCGGCGCTTCTGGCCTGTTCGACCTGGGCCGCGACCATACTCTGCTGTTTGGGTTTCGACGAGGTACGCACCAAAGTTGGTAGAAGCCCGCTCGCTGCGCGTGAGGGAAAAACCTGATCCAACGGCTGGATGGGCTGAAGGACGTGAGTCGTGCCGGCCTTTTGGACAAGGCGCAAGATCTCCGGAGACGAGCGCCGGTTGATGTCCAGCGTGTAGCGTTGCAGGGATGCATCATCGCGTCGTGTGGAGTAGGCCTCATCGAATTTGAGCAAGCTCTGAATCGAAGCGCCCCGCCAATGGTGAATAGCCTGGCGAATGTCGCCCACCACCCAAAGGTTGCGCTGGATGGGACCGATCAGCTTCACGAATTCGACCATGACGTGATTGACGTCCTGATACTCATCGACTAACACGTGGTCGAACTGCTCCAGAAACGGCGCCAGAGTGGGGCGATCATCACGTGCCATGAGCGTTGGGCGAACCAACAGATCTGGCTGGTCTACCCAGCCATCCCGACGTAACGCAGCCTCATACGCCCGATAGAGGGTAACGATGTCACCACGCTCACGAGCGACATCCTCTTCGACGGCTGGCAACGCCTGTACGATCGCGGCGTATTGATCTGGGAAGATCAGCTCTTCCTTCAGCCGGTGGATGATCTTGAGTACGTCAGGCAGCCAATCGTAGGGGTTACGGAGCCTGAAGAAGTAATTCAGCCGCAGATTGGGCAGCTCGCCGGCCAACAATCGTACCTGCTGCAAGAGATCGGCGATTTTGATCTGAGGTGTGAGGTTGAACAGGTGATGGTGCTTGCGAAGGATCTCAAGCCCGAATGAGTGAAACGTTCCCGCCCAGATCTGGGCCGCATTAGGCGCGCTCCCAGCAGTAAGCCGTTCAACAAGCTCCTGGGCTGCGCGGTTGGTGAACGTCATGACCAAAATTCGGCTGGCAGGCACGCCAGTGGCGATCAGATGAGCGACCCTGTGCACCAGAGTTGTTGTCTTCCCTGTGCCAGGCCCCGCAACGACATTGACGTACCGCTCAGGCGCTTGAGCGGCAAGACGCTGAGCATCACTGGGAGGGTGCGTCGGAGCCACTGGAAGCGCAGGCACATCAGGCAGCAGCAATGCATCTGCCAACTGCTGCCGGACGAGCTCTAGGGGTAAGCAGAAGTGATTTGCTATGGCGCGCGATCGCCAGCCGTTGTGCCAAAGCGCCCTAGCGAATGAACGAGGTAGCAGCAATTCCCGCGCGAACACGTTGGCTTGGAGTTCCTGGCGCTCCCAGGCTCCATACCCTTCAAGAACCGCAGTACCTTGACTCGCAGAGCCCGCCAAGTCACTGACACGTGCAGGCGTCGGCGTGGAGCCCGTAGGTGCCAAGGGCGGATCCAGATACCAATGGCCAAGTTCATGAGCCAAAAGGTAAGCCCGATCTTGGGCCGAGACATCATTGCGAATCAGAATGGTTAGGTAGCAACGTTGGATATACGCATCACCGCCGCCAAGGGCGTAGTAACCGGGCGATACTGGCTCAACCATCAAGCCCAGCGCCTGTTCAACGCCGGCCAGTAACTGCTCACTGGTCGGATGCAGCATACCGCTTGCGGCCACCAAGGTCGACCGAGTGTTGTTGGCTTGAATTCGCGCTCGGTCGAAGGGATTCATATCAGTCCTCTAATGCCAGAAGCTGGGCTTCCTCTTCTGCGGGCAAGTTCAGCGCCTTTACAGCCTCATTCCACGACACCGGTTCGGTGAGCACTCGCGGCTGACCATTGGGTGCGCTGAAGGACGGTGCCGGTAATTGTTGGAAATTACATCTGACGGTCTGTGCAACGACGTCTCGCGGCAGGCTGAAGAAGTCGGCCATCTTGTCGAGCAGCACACTCGGGGCACGCACCATCCCAGCGAGCAGTTCGTTGACCAATAGCCGCTTACCCGACAGCCCCATGAAGTCGGCAAGTGCAGTTACCTTTGGCCCTACGATAGCCTGCATGGCGGCTTGAGCCTGCTGGATATCCTGCTGGGAAACGGCGGGCGCCTCCAGGGTTTCAGAGCAATGAGAAAGTGCCTCGGCCAATAGCCCGCCAACAATCTGAGACGCTGACCGACCGTATTCCTTCGCGGTCAGTTTGAGCTCAAGGCTGAAGGGGCGATCGACGCGCGCCATCCACTGAGAGGACTTCCCGGAGTAGCTGGCGACCTTGCGTTCGTGGCTGTCGAGCAGCTTCCTTGGGCTCTGGACTTTAATGGCGCTCTCGAATTTCTCGTAGCTGTCTTCGACCATTTCACGCACGAGCACGGAAAACTTCTTGCCCTGGCGTGCCGCTACATCCTTCAACGCGACGTGCATGGACTCAGGTACATAGACACCGATGGACTGCAGCACGTCTTTCGTACTGCTGGCCGATACTGATCCCGGAGCTACACTGGCACGCGCAACAGCAGGTTCGTAATGACTAGACATAGGCACCTCCTTGGGCGACTCATCCTGGGTAGGCACGAGAGACGAAGATTTATCTAAATCCGTTATGTGGGGCGCAGCAACGAAGTTGGAAGTGAGCTCCGCCATGACCTTCTTGGCGAGCAGATCTGGAGTCGGTGCATGCACTCTCAAATGCTGACCATCTCGCAGCTGTACGATGCATTGATGCTCGCCCGCGACTACTTGAAAGTCGCCTGTTTTAGACACCCACGTAAGGTAATTCGCCCATTCTCTCAAGGGTGAGGAGGTCAAATTGCCATTACATTTCATGTTAGGATCCGGCTTTCGTTTCTGAGTCGATGGTGCGCGACGCTGTATTTTATATCATCTTTATATCACTGTGATGCGTAGGGACACAATTGATTGACGATCATTTTGCAGGAGCCATTCACAGGGCTGTAAGTGAATGGATGCGTGGAAACCCCTTGGGCGTATGCTTATCAGCGCTTGACCACCCTGACGCCTTGGGGGCTACCCTGCGCCCCGAGATCGAAGCGCTGCTCGCTCAAGCCAATGTGAGTCTGCACGACATTCAGCAACGTGCTTGGACTATGCCCCTGATTCATCTGCGATCGGCGTTTGAGGTTGGGGACCTGCCAGAAACCCCTGCCGCCTTCATTCCCGTCCCTGACGACGAAAGCACCATCGCGGCGCGAGCTTGTTCTATTGCCTGCTTGGCAGTGCTCAACTCCGACACGATTTCCTACGGATCTGAAAATGACGGGCATCTGTTCGTGAATCTCGTACCGTTCCGTGGCGAAGGCGAAATGGCTGAAAAGTCCAAGGGCAGCATGCGCGGTCATACCGACGCGGTCTACTTCCCCGTACGTGGGCAGCTACATGAGCTGGACAAGCGTATCGCCCCATCACCTGACTTTGTCTGCCTGAGTGGCCTACGCAATCCGGATCAAATCGCAACGACTGTAATGCCCTTAAGCGTTGTGCTGAGTCAATTGTCTAAGCATGACATTAAGGAGCTGACCAAGCCCCAGTACGTGATTCGTCCGCAAAAAACGTTCACCTCCGGTCTAAAGTTGATTTTTGGCGACACGAGCCCTCTCGCACAGCCCATGAAGGACATCCAGCTACTTTTCGAAGCAGGGGATGGCTACTGGATTCGTTACAGCCACAGCGCGAGCGATTCAGACTATGACTCAGAGGCTGCCACATCTGCGGCGGAGCGATTCGAGCAGGCTTGCCTGACATGCTCAACAGCCGTGGTCATCGCCCCTGGCGACATCTTGATCGTCAATAACCGTCTTGGGCTTCATGGACGCGGCGTTGTTGGAGGTGAGGCAGGAGGTACCTCTCGATGGCTGCTGCGCACCTACGGCTTGGATACCCGTAAACTCAATCCAGCGCAGCGCTATCTGGACAGCCCATACAAGCTCTTTCCATGACAGCCAGTATCGTGCATCTGACGCGCTAAAACTCTTCGCTAGAACGGTTCGTAGATTGCCTCCTTGGTCAGATGCAAACTTGCGAGAGAAAGAGCCAACGAAGCCTCAAGGAAGTGAAAATTTCCTACCAGGTTTTTTTGGTTCTTCGTCGATAAGTGGGGAGTTTTTGCTCAGCCATCGCATGCTTGAGGCCTGATATTTAGGGCTTTCAGGGGGTTCTACCTCATCTCCACGGATGGTTGTAAAAGGGTGGTGGACTTGTCCCGGTGCGTCGCCGTCCCGCGGGTGTTAAGGTCGGGGCCGACTTTTACCGAAACCTGAAAACCATGTACGGAACCATTTCATGGCTGCCATCCGATGGATGCAGTTCCGAGGCGATGACATCATCGCTGCTGGTCGCGTCTGCCGTTGCGGCGTCGGTCATGTCTGGCATGGAGATGCGAGCATGAGCCGTATCGTGCTGCTGGATACCGAGACCACGGGTATCTCGTATCGCATGGGTGACCGCATCATCGAGATCGGTGCGGTGGAAATGATTGACGGGCGGTTGACCGGACGCGAGTACCACACCTATCTGCAGCCGGACCATCCGGTGCATTGGGCGGCGCGGCGCGTGCATGGCATCAGTGATGCCATGCTGATCGGCAAGCCGCGGTTTGCCAGCCAGGCCGAATCACTGCTGGATTTCGTGAGGGGAAGTGAAATGGTGGCCCACAACGCGGCCTTCGACACCGGCTTTATCGACAACGAACTGCGACTTATGGGGCATGGCAGCAGCTTGGCCGAGCACTGCCGGATCACCTGCAGTCTGAAGCTGGCACGGGCCCGCTTCCCGGGCATGCCCAACAAGCTGGATGACTTGTTGCAGCGATTCGCGATCAGCCATCAGCGCAACAAGCACGGGGCCTTGCTGGATGCGCAACTGCTGGCCCAGGTGCTGATGCGGCTGCGTCCTGGCGTGCCGGCCTGATTCGGGTGGGGGTGCGGTTGGCCGCGGCGCCGTGATGTGGAAAGGACCAGTCTGCGCGGCTGGTCAGCGGGCATGATGGCAAGAGGCGGCGGCATCCGGGGGATGACGCCGCCCCCGGAGCCGGATATTGGGCGAATCAAGCTGTTTTGACGGATCTGCCAGTATCAGTTCAGTCAAGATCAGGCTCGTCAAGTTCAGCTCCGTCAATATCGGGTCCGGCGAGATCAGATCTGAAGGATCAATCCGACCAGACCCACTGCTTGATCTCGGGCAGGTCGTCGAAGTGTTCGCGGATATAGCTTTCGTGCTGTTCCAGCATCGACTTGCAGTACACCGCCAGTTCGGGTGCCTTGGCCAGCAGGCTGGGCACATAGCGCAGCACGTCCAGGCACAGATGCAGGCGGCTGATGCGGTTCAGCACGACCATATCGAAGGGGGTGGTGGTGGTGCCTTCTTCCAGATAGCCGCGGACATGGAACTGGTCATGGGCGTCACGCCCGTGCAGCAGGTCGTGGATCACGCCGGGATAGCCGTGGAAGGTGAACAGCACCGGCGTATTGGTGCTGAACAGGTCGGTGAATTCGGCATCGCTCATCCCGTGCGGGTGGCGATCCGAAGGGCATAGCCGCATCAGATCGACGACATTGACCACCCGGACTTTCAGCTCCGGTGCGTACTGGCGCAGCAGCCAGGCGGCGGCGATGGTTTCCTGGGTAGGAATGTCGCCGGCGCAGGCCAGCACGATATCCGGCTGTTCCGGGGCGTGGCTGTACATCTCCCAGATGCCGGCCCCCTTGGCGCAATGGGTTCTGGCCTCGTCCATGGTCAGCCATTGCAGCTGGGGCTGCTTGTCGATCACGATCAGGTTCAGATAATTGCGGCTGCGGAAGCAGTGATCGCCCACCGACAGCAGGCAGTTGGCATCCGGCGGCAGATAGACCCGGGCCACCGCCGGCTTGCGGTGGATGATGGTATCGATAAAGCCCGGTCCCTGGTGGCTGAAGCCGTTGTGGTCGTTGCGCCAGCAGGTGGAGGTCAGCAGATAGTTCATGGAGGGAATCGGCGCACGCCAGGGCACCCGCTCGCTGTGCTCGATCCACTTGGCATGCTGCATCGCCATCGAGTCGATGATCATCGCGAAGGCCTCGTAGGTCGCGAACAGTCCATGGCGACCGGTCAGGTTGTAGCCTTCCAGCCAGCCATGGCAGCAATGCTCGCTGAGCACTTCCATGACCCGTCCATCATGCGAGACATGGTCGTCATTCGGTTCGATGGCGCTGACCAGACAGCGGTCGGTGACCTCGAAGACCGCGCCCAGCCGGTTGGAGTTGGTCTCGTCGGGACAGAACAGCCGGAAATTGTCGGGATTCTCGCGGTAGATCTCGCGCAGCCAGGTTCCGAAGACTCGGGTCGATTCCACTCGCTCGCGGGCGCGCTGCTCGAAGCGGACCTGAAAATCGGCATAGTCCGGCAGATTCAGGTCGCGGGTCAGCAAGCCACCATTGGCCTGCGGGTTGGCGCTCATCCGGCGCGGGCCGGCAGGGGCCAGTTCGGCATATTCGGCGCGGAAGCGGCCTTGCGCGTCGAACAGTTCCTCGGGCTTGTAGCTGCGCATCCAGTCTTCCAGGATATGCAGATGCTCGGGCTTGGTCAGAATATCGGCCACCGGCACCTGATGGGCGCGGAAGGTGCCTTCCACCTGCAGGCCGTCGACGATCCTGGGTCCGGTCCAGCCCTTGGGAGTCCGCAGCACGATCAGGGGCCAGCGCGGCCGTTGGTCGAAGCCGTCGCGACGGGCCGTCTGCTGGATCGCGCGGATATCCAGTACCGCCTGCTCCATCGCCACGGCAAAGGCCTGGTGCACGGCCATGGGCTCGTCACCCTCCACGAAGCGGGGCGCATAGCCCTGGCCCTCGAAAAACTGGCGCAGATCCGCGTCGCTGTGGCGGGCCCAGACCGTGGGGCCTGAAATCTTGTAGCCGTTGAGATGCAGGATGGGCAGCACCGCACCGTCGCGGACCGGATTGATGAAATCGATGCTCTTCCAGCTGCCGGCCAGCGGGCCGGTCTCGGACTCGCCATCACCGACCACGGCGGTGACCAGCAGCTCGGGATTGTCCATCACCGCGCCGGCGGCATGCATCAGCACATAACCCAGTTCGCCGCCTTCGTGGATGGAACCGGGCGTGGGCACGCTGACATGGCTGGGAATACCACCCGGCGTGGAGAACTGCCGGAACAGCTTCAGCATGCCGGCCTCGTCCTGGCTGATCTGCGGATAGAACTCGCTGTAGCTGCCTTCCAGCCAGACATTGGCGATGATGGCCGGGCCGCCATGTCCCGGGCCGGCCATGTAGATCGCATCCAGATCATATTTGCGGATCAGCCGGTTCATGTGCACATAGACCAGGTTCAGGCCCGGCGAGGTACCCCAGTGGCCGAGCAGGCGCGGCTTGATGTGATCGACGCTCAGCTTCTCTTTCAGCAGAGGATTGGCCTTGAGATAGATCTGGCCGACGTTCAGATAGTTGGCGGCACGCCACCAGGCGTGGATCTTCTGGAGTTCTTCAGGTGCAACAGCGTCGGGGGTGTTGGCAGAGACAGTCGTCATATCCGAAATCCGGGCCCTTGATGGCTTCAAGATAACGCCGCTTTGTGGAAGTGCGTGTGACAGTCCACAATCGGCAAGGTCAGCCTGCCACGAAGCGGTCATGGTTCCGTGGGACAGACAGGCTGCACGTACGCTTTCGGAGGCTGATGGTGGCACAGGCAATCCTCACGCTCAATGCGGGCTCGTCCAGCATCAAGTTCGCGCTGTTCGCGCTGGACGGCGATGCGCTGGAATGTACGGCAGGCGGCAAGATCGAAGGTATCGGCACATCGCCGCATCTCGTTGCGCGAGATGCGGCGGGCAGACTGCTGGACGAGTACCGTTGGGATGACGGCTCCGAGCTGCATCACGAGGCTTTTTTCGGACGTCTTTTCGATTTCGCCGAGCAGCATCTGGATGGCGCGACGCTGCTAGGCGTCGGTCATCGGGTAGTGCATGGCGGAGCCCATCTGCAGGCACCGGCACGCGTCACGCCCTCCTTGCTGGGCGCCTTGCAGGCGCTGGTGCCGCTGGCACCATTGCATCAGCCGCACAATCTGTCGGCGATCGAGGCGGTGGCCAAGCTGCGGCCCGAACTGGCGCAAGTCGTCTGTTTCGATACCGCTTTTCATCACAGCATGCCGTCCGAGGCTTCGCGTTTCGCCCTGCCGCCGGCACTGACGTCGGAAGGTGTCCGACGTTACGGCTTCCACGGCATTTCCTACGAATATATCGCCGGACAATTGGGACGGATCGATCCGGTGCTGGCCGGCGGCAGGACCATCATCGCCCATCTGGGCAATGGTGCCAGTCTGTGCGCCCTGCGGGCCGGGCGCAGCATCGATACCACCATGAGTTTCACCACGCTGGACGGGCTGGTGATGGGCACCCGTTGCGGCGGCATCGATCCGGGCGTGCTGCTGTATCTGCTGCAGCACAAGCGGATGACGCCTTCGCAGCTGTCGCACCTGTTCTACGATAAGTCCGGCCTGCTGGGGGTGTCCGGCTTGTCCAGCGATATGCGCGAACTGCTGGCCAGCAAGGACTCTCGTGCGGACGAGGCCGTGGACCTGTTTGTCTATCGGCTGGTGCGCGAGATCGGGGGGATGGTCAGCGTGCTGGGTGGGCTGGACGGGCTGGTGTTTACCGCCGGCATCGGCGAAAACGCCTCCGAAATCCGCCACCGGGTCTGTCAGCGCCTGGCCTGGCTGGGCCTGGTGCTGGACGAGCAGGCCAATGCGGCCCATGCCGCCGTGATCAGCGCGGTGGGCAGTCGTGTGACGGTACGGGTGATGGCAACGGACGAGGAGGCCATGATCGCGCAGCATACCTGTCGGGTGCTGGGCCAGTCGGTCTGATACGTCAGACGGCATGTCCGGATCGGCGGGCAAGGGCGGCGGCATCCGTATCCGCAAGAGCTGTTTGCCGATCAGGGTTTGCATTGTTCCGGACAGCTGGCTATACTAGTCGACTCTGATGCGGGGTGGAGCAGTCTGGCAGCTCGTCGGGCTCATAACCCGAAGGTCGTAGGTTCAAATCCTGCCCCCGC
>JGI2924J29684_1076691_pt1 | contig 10737 bp, 21 predicted proteins | sample BenlonsequencITS_FD_29684 | JGI IMG/M metagenome (IMG submission 29684)
TCCATAGGCAGAGTCGAATTCCTCGGCTTCATCCTTCTAAGCTAGTGATATCGGCGGATTAGATCGCTATTCAACAGAGCATCCTGTTCAGTTCACGAATGGCTTCTAAGAGATCTTCGTCGGGTATCCGGTTCAAAGACTCGTCACCTCCACTCTGCTCGGTGTGCTTGAATTCGGTACTCACTCGGAATCTGGGAACCAGCGGTAGCCTGAGCGCTACTCATCGGGATCTCCTTGCATCTGTTCGACTTCGTTCTGGAGTGCCCGCTCAAGCGACCGGCAGTTGTCGACCATCTCGGTGACGGTCTCGTGCTTCGCTTCGTCGAGCCCCGCAGCAGGGATCTGCTGCAGTGCAGCCAGTGCATCACGGGCCTTCGAGAGAGACTGTTCACGAACCTCGAGATCCGAGAGTGGCTGCCGCTCACTCATCGGAATCACCGAGGTACTCTTCCATTTCATGAGTGGTTTCATAGAACTCCATTGCGTCTCCCCACTCTGCTTCGAGGTGGTTTGCTGCCTCGTGCATCGTTTTCTTCCACTCTTCGATCGTTTCTTGATCGGGATCACTGTCCTCGCAGACTCCCTCGATCGCGAGCTCGTACGCCTCGTCGAAGTGCTCCTCGAGGAACTCGATATCCTTCCGGAGGTGCTTTCGAATTCGATTTCGGACGATAGACTCAGTCTTGTATCGGTAGTTATCTGATACGTCAGCTTCGCCGCTGATGATCTCCTTTTCTCGGTCGGTCAGCAGTGCACGACCCTCCTCGCTCATTACCTGTACTGTTTCGCTCGTAGTCATAAATTACCTCATGTCGTAATCTTACGCCCTTGCGTAAGTGTATTACGCTAAAGAGTATGTACTCCTAAGGGTGTATACGCTATAGAGTAATAATTAAGTGGCTGGCGAATAGAGTTGTAACTGAGCACGGGACGCCTCGGAAAATCTGAGGCCGGTGTTGCAGCACCGACCCCGTGCTGGTGCAACCAGCGTATGAGCGTACAACGCCCAACCGATGAAACGGTTACGACTGGCGGACAGGCACAGATCGACGACGTCGTCCTCGAGCGACGCAGCTGGAACTACGCGTACATCGGCGAAGACGCAAAGGGACGGCATCACCACCTCGACCGGAAGCGCGAGCGCGTGGTCGTCACGAAGTCGCGTGCCGATCGCGACGACGACGGCGCGGTGCCGGTCTTTGCCCTCGAGGGGCCGATCCTCCACGTCGAGGATGTCAGCGAGCACGACCAGGCCGACGGCACGACCGACGGCGTCGTGATCTGGATCGGGTTCATCGGCGCGGAGTGTGGCGACGACGAGAGTGGCTGGGCGCACCGGCCTGTCTCGGCCGCGGACAAGATCACGGACGCACTCGAGGAGGTGTTCTGACGATGTCGATCCAGCCGGCCACAACCCGCGGTGATCGACCCGAAAGGTGGTCCGAGGACCGCATCCAGCGCGACCTAGAGAACCGTGAGGAAGCCGAGGCGGTCGCCGGCCCCGAAGGCCCCGCACAGACGGCGGCGACGACACGCACGAACAGCACGTCAACCAACAACCACAGCCAGCAGACAACGAACCCATGACCGACGACACCGACATCCAGCCCGGCGACGTAGCGCTTGATCGAACCCAGGGACGCCCCGTCCACGTCCTCGAAGACACCGAACAGACGGCTCTCGAATGGAGTAACGAGAACGGCTACGACCTGCTCGAGAACTACGGGAACGAACGCTGCGGGACGACCGCAAGCGACCGCGTCTTCGAGGTCGCCTACTGCTCGAGCATCCAGTCTGAACCCTCGAAGACCTACGCCATGCCGGAGAGTCGGCTTGATCGCGTCGAAACCGAGAAGGCTGACGACGGCCGCCAGGTCTACGACCGGATCGTCGTCGACGTCCTCGAGCAGCTGTTCCAGCGCGCCGGCCAGGATGACGAAGGCGCGGTGAACGTCCTCGAACAGTACGCGACCGATGTCGGGATCGACGCTGAAGCCGTCGACGAAGCGCGCGAGCTTGCCGAGGCCGCGCAGTTCGGAGGTGACGCGTAGATGTCCGTCGAGGCTGAGGACTCCGACGTCGCCGGCGCACTCGAGGGGGAGACCATCGACGGGACGGTGCTGCCGCGGTCGTTCCTCGTCGAGGGATCCGGTCCGGTCACCGCCGTTCGCGATCACGGCGACGTCGTCGAGCGGACTGACGGCGAGGTTTCACTCTCGCGCCGACTCAAGACGCTCGACGGCTTCGCGACGTTCTGGTCGGTCCGCGACCTACGACACTGGAAGCGCAACGCGATCCGTGAGGTCCTCGAGGACTACGAAGGCGACGACGTCCGGTACGTAATCAGTGACGAGCAACTCGAGGAGTGGGATGTGCAGGTCGACGGCCGGGCGGATGCGTTTGTCGGCGTCGCCGAGACGATCGTCAACAGTGAGGTCGACGACGAGTTCGATGCGCCGAATCAGCATTTCTCTGGTTACGTCGCCAATCCCTCTGGTCGGACCGTCGACGAGATGACGCTCGACCTCGCGAAGGACCTCAAGACGTCTCCCCTCTGGGGGCCCGGCGCGCGGCTCGCTGAAGTGGTCGTCCGCCACGCTGAACGTGAGGACCTTGAGGGCTACGTCGAGGGGCTGCTCGAGGAGGTGTCCGGGTGATGCACACCCACCGATTCGAAGTGAATCTCGAGGTAGAGGGAGAGGTTCGCGATGTGCGGTTGGCAGAGGACTCCGATCAGGCCGCCGACTGGTCGAAACGGGATGTGGAGAGGGGGATCGCCCGAGGACTCACGGAAGAACTGTCTGCTGGTGAATCAGACTTCGACGTGACCGTGGTCACAACTCGGAAGGCGAACCGGGACGGGGAGGTCGGTGAGGATGGCTGACGAAGTCACGCTCGAGTGAACCGGGGTCGACAACCGTCGGCTTCGATGGACGTTCACCCCGGACACCTTTGGCGAGGAGGGCTGGCGGATCGAAGAAGAACGGACGCCGACTGGGTGGCACGAGGTCGGCCGGGAGCCGATCGGTGACGTCGAGATCGCTGGTCGACTGCTCGAGGCGTAGTACGGTAGATTGAGAAACAGACCTATTGCTCTCGGTTTCTTCGGTAGGATCCTTACAGTAGGGTGGTTCCCTACTGGAAGGCCTCACAAGGCGTTAGACTGTACGTGATGGGTGGCAAAAAGGTTTGCTACGGCTCACAGAAGATTTCACGGAGTTCCTGAAGCAGCTCTGGGTGGTGTGTTTCGAGGAATTCGACATCTTCGCGGAGCGCATCCTTTCGCTGGCGAATCAGTGATGCGGCTTGGTATCGATCCTGTTCGCTGTAATCGTCGGCTTCAGCGAGTTTTTTGCGATCGGTGGTTGTCGTCAGTGCGCGGCTGCCTGTGACTTCTGGAATATCGCTCATACCGAGCCGTATGTTCTCCAGACGGATCAAGTTATTCCATGCGATAACGTTAATCTATGGCATAACCTTTATGGGGATAGGGCGTATAGGTATAGTTGAGGCCGGAAGGCCTCACAAGGCAATGTCCGACGAAAAGCTCGACCGGGCGTTGAAGATCACAAAACTGGTCTTCTTCGCCCTTTCGACGGTCGCAGTGTTGAAGAACATCCTCGGGTTGTGACGACCCGGGGACCCCCGAGAGGGGGTTCGGGCGTCGGACAAAAGCGATACCTGGACGGTCAACGTCCGGGTAACCAGCCATGCAATCGCAATACGAACGCGTCTTACGACGCACGGGCGAGCTCGCACTAATCGCCCTGGTAGTGTTAGTGCTTGGCGGCCTCGAGTGGCTCCAGGCCCAACATGAGGCCGGTGCGACGATCACAGTTGCAGTAGTCGTCGTAGTCGCAGCAATTGGCGCGTACTACAACGCCTCGGACCTCTGGGAACACTACCGGGGAGCGAACTAACCCCGTTCTGAAGACCTTCCATTGCTATTTCGAAACGACCCGCGGTACCTCTTTTATGACACCCATCGTAACAGTCACGTATGATTCAAGATCGGTGGGTCTTCGACGACGAGTACCACGCCGACATTGTCCACCGAGACAGTGAACTCGAGTCGCTGTCACGGCTGCTCGAGCCCGCAACACGAGGGCAGCGCGCGGAAGACGCGTTGATCTACGGGCCCAGCGGTGTCGGGAAGACCGCGACCACGCGCTGGCTGCTGCGTGACCTCCACCATCGGGCGTACATCCAGTCGGTCGCGATCGAGTGCTCGAACCAGACCTCCCACAGCATCATCCACGAAGTCGTCGCAAAACATCCGAACAGCGGTATCGTCCACAAAAACCAGTCTCGGGACGACCTCCTTGAGACGTTCGACGAGGTCGTCGACGCGCCGTGTATCGTGATCCTCGACGAGGCCGACATCATCCCCGACCTGGATGTCCTCGACGACCTGTTGTCGATCGAGTTGGCGTCGGTGATCGCGATCACGCACCAGCAAGTTGAGTGGCTCGCTCGCCTGGACGACGATGTCGAACCCCACTTTCCAGCGAACAACCAGATCGAGTTCCGGAAGTACAACGAAGCGGAGCTCGTCGACATCCTCGACCCCCGCGTCGAGCGTGGTCTGGTCGGCAACCCAATTCAGGACAACCAGTTGGAATGGATCGCCGACGATTGTGACGGGGAGGCCCGCTGGGCGATCAAGACTGTGCTCGCCGCTGCGGAACTCGCCGTTGATCGCGGGCACGACTACTTCCACGATCGGGATGTTCAGGACGGGTTCGAGCGCGCGAAGCACAAGATCCGGAAGGCGAACCTGCAGTCGCTGCCGGTGACCTACCTGCGGCTATACGAACTGGTCCGAGCGATCGGCCCCGTCTCGGGCGAGGAGATGAAAGCCGCCTACGAGGCGCACAAGAAGGAGATATTCGACGGCCGCGGGCGCGGCCCCGTCAGCTGGCGTCGCGCGTGGGACTACCTGAGCAAGATGGCCGACTACGACCTGCTCGAGATGCCTGGTGAAACGAACTCGAAGGTGTATCAGGTCGTCGATAAAGAGTTAGAAGCGCCTGTCGAGTTCGATCCTGCAGCGTCAGTAACGAAAGAGAAGGATCTGCAGCATTAGCGAGAGAGGTGGTGAAGGGGAGCTATTCGTCGTCAAATTCGTCTGGCTTGAGACCGGTGGGAGTCTTGTGGCTGCACCGCGGACAGGTGGCGCGCCACATTTGACCGGAGTACTGCCAGACGTACCCGCATTCCTCGCATTCCACTTCGGTAGTCTCGTTATCCGAGTCTGCCATTACGCTCATCATAGCTACCACCACTACCACCAAGAATGTAAGCATTCTGGTTGGCGCGCATGTTAACACTCCTGCCACCACTACCACCAGTTTTATTTAGAGCGATATGGTAGTAGTGGTAGAGGTAGCAGAAAGAATGACACACGCCTCGGCTGACGAGAACCCGTCGAAGAAGGTCGAATGCGACAATTGTGGGTACGATTGGCACTACTCGGGAGACCTTCCTAACACGACTTGCCCGAGCTGCCAGCGGAAGACGTCAACAACGAGTTCGGAGGAATAGCTACTCGATCAATTTAGTGAGCCGGGTGTCACCAGCACCCGACTCCAGAAACACCAAAACGCATGTCGATCGACACCACCCAACGTTATTGTTATCCTACGGCTACAGCGCTGAATATAGGCGCTAACCACAGGATACTCGTCGGTAGCTGTTTCGAAATAGGCGGGTCACTTTTAGTGCGTTTTGGGCCGTACCGTAGAACCAACCACTCGCATCCACGACCGGGGCGCAGACAGCTTGGAACCCTGGATGCACCCCGGCTGGTCGCGGGCCACAGACAGAGACCACGCGGGAGGGGATCGCCTCCCGCACTGAACTGTAGCCATGACAACAGACAGAGACCACGACGAAAACCCTGACGAATCGGCTGAAACTGAAACCGACTTCGAAGCTGCTGCCGGCGCGGTCGATCGCATCCCCGACGACACGATCAACGGGATCGCCAAGCTCGTCGACCGACTGACCACCTCCCAGAAATTCGACGACGCCGAAGCCCGCGCAAACCACCCCGAGCCGCTCGAGGCACGCCCGACGCTCGGCGGCCACCGGTTGCGCGTCGACGGCGACCAGGACGGGGAGTGGCTCACAACGAACTACGCCGTCCCAGCGGGTGATGCGCGATGACGACGGATCTTCTCACCCGCGAAGAGATGCATGCTCGCGTCGATGCCCTGTTCGACACCTACGAGGAATGCAATGACGACGAGCCGATCGCCCTAGTTGGTGATGTCGTCGGCGATCTCGACGTCAGTGCACCCAACGAGAAACGAGGGTACTACACAATTGATCCGATTGTCGGGTTCGCCGACTTCTCGTTCGACGGCGGCTGCTACCCGCTCGGCGAGGCCGTCCGGACCAAGGGTCAGCGTGGCCTCACGGGCACAGTCATCGTCGGAAAAGACGACCTCAGTGAGACCGTTACCGCAGCCCTCGATGGTGACGAAGAGGCGATCGCGGAACTAACGGGAGGTGCCGACCGATGATCGACGGCACGCTCGCGTTCCTCGACGAGCCGGCGGACGAGCCGCTCGAGAACTACCACGACACCCACCGCGCGCTGCACGTCGAGTCGGCCGTCAGCTATCTCGACGACGAGCTCACCGTCCAGCGCGGAACCGTCGCCGGACGGGTGCCAAAAGAGGAGGAGATCGTCTCGATGAACGGTCACGAGATCGAGGTCGACCGCGAGACACGCACTCGGACCGTCCCCTCCGACTGGATCGCTGATGTCTCTGGTGGCGGCTGGGTCGTTGCCGAACGCACGCACACGCCTCGCGAACAGGACGAATACCTCGACATCGACTGGCCGTTCACGGAGTTCGTCAAGCGGACTGGCATCGATATCGATCACGTCGGGTTTTCACCTGCGCAGTTCGTCCGCAACCAGCGTGACGCTGACCGCGACTACACGATCGAGATGGCCTCCCGCGAGTACAACGGCGACGATGTCTCGATCGAGTGGGGCCAGGGTGCGCTCAAGAAGGACGCGATCAAGTCCGACGTCGGCGTCGCACTGACGACGCTCTGGAACGGCGAGTTCGTCCGCCTCGTCGTCTACGGATCGGGCTACTTCGCGATCTGGGAACCCGAAGAAATGCAGATCGAGGAGTTCGCGCGCTTCGTCGACGAAGAGATCGTCCCGATCGCCCACGTCCTCGAGGACGAAACCGAAGGGGGGGAAGACGAGAGTGAGCAGGATACCCTCGAGAGAGCGGAGGTCGGTGCGTGATGACGTCCCGGTACGACGTCGTCGGAGCGATCGAGAGATCGGTCGCCGAATCCATGGGCCGTATCGGTGGCGATGCCATCCTCGTCGACGACGGCGGTGATGAGCTGCTAATTGCACGACCCACGGAGGACAGTGACGATGAGTAGAGGGTGTGGCTACTGCGATCAACCAGGCCACGACGTCAACCACTGCCCGGAGCGCCTCGAGGAGTACCACGGCCGCCCCGTCGACAACTACGACGATGGGAACGGCGAAGACATCCGATGCTGGGTTCAGGACATCGACGAGGACTGGCACGCTTCGATGTACTTCGAGGACAGCAGGCACGTCGCAGCCTGCGGCGAGATCCTCGACACACCAGTCGCCGACCTTACCGAGGATGCACGACGCTACCGAGACAACGTCACGATCTGTCCCGACTGCGAGACCGCCCTCAAGGACGACAACGAACCCCCGATCACCGAGGACGGCCGCGAGTTCGAACGCGCAAGCGAACTCGTAACCGACGGCGGATACAACCCTGAAGACCTCGTCGTCCTTGAGTGCAAGTCCTGCGACTACGAAGAGGTAGTCGCGTACGGCGCACGCACGGCAACGAGCTGTCCTGGGTGCCAAGGCAATCTCGAGATCGACTCGACGAGAACCGCACACAATTGCCCCGGGACGAGCAACATCAACCACGTCATCGTCGAGTCCGGGGAGATGTGTCCGTTCTGCGAGGACGTCCAACAACGAGCCGCTACCGACGGCGGCCTCAAAGAGGTCTTCCGCCGTGAGGAGATCGTCGCGACCGACGACGGCGTCGCAATCGGCGAGGACGCGATCCCGGACGGCGGTGGGTCGGGGTCACGCTCCTGGACCGGTCCCGGTGAGGTCCACGACTCCGAGGGAATGCGCTGTCACGACTGCGGCTGTGTACATGACGACTGGACGAAAGACAGCCATCACACCGTCGACGACGGCCACAACGCGGAGATAATCGAGCGCCTAAAGTGTGGCTGCTGCGGCGCGATCACGGAGGTACCTCGCTGATGACTGACAGCGCCGATCTCCGCCGACTCGCCGATGTCGTCGACCACGTCGACGACGTCACACCAGTCGACGTCGACGGGGCGCAAGTGCTCTCGGGCGGTGGCGAAGACCTCCGCGCAAAGCTGACGATCGCCGTGGCAGCTGACGCCGACCTCGAGGTTTCCGACGTCGACAGTCAGGAGACCACCGGCGAAGACACTGAGGAACTGGAGTGCGATGTCGCCGGCTGCGACTTCACGAGCAAGTCCGAGCGAGGACTCGCGATCCACAAGGGCCGCGTCCATGCCAATGACGAGGACGAAGACGAGAACGGCACCTCCACCGAGGCCGACACCGAATATAGCGAGTCTGTGTCAGAGGCACGCACCAGCGGCCTCGAGGAGGACGCTGAGGACGGCGCGCCGGTCGACGACGCCGGCGACGACGTCCAAGATGAGTCTACCGATGCCGAGGAGATTTCCGTCGACGCCGTGGATCGCGACGGCGACGGGGGTGACGACGTCGCCCTTCCAGCGGGGGTAACAGAGGATGACGTCAAGGCAGCCGTCGACGAACACGAAACAGTCGGCGACGTCGGCGAAGCGATCGGAGTCACGCGCGGGCGGGCCCGCACAATCACGTCTGTCCTCGGACTGTACGGCGAACTGAAAGACCTCCCGGCAGGTGGTCGCCATGCCTGAAGACGGTACTGAGCGTGTCCGACTCTGCCCAACCTGTGACTCTGAGTCTGTCGACCACTGCCCGGAAGACCCCAAAGGAAAGAAGCGGTGTGGTGAATGTGGGGCCAGATTCCACGGGGCGAAGGTCCGCTATGTACACACAGGAACTGGCCGCGGTCAGGCCGACCCGCGAGTTGTCGGTTTGCTCGTCCTAGTCGTCGGGATCGTGTTGACGATCGGGATGGCTGCCGGGGTGATCATTCCATGAGCGCCCTCGATCGAGACATCGAGTCTACATCGCCACCGCGGTACGAAGACCTCGAGGTCAGCGACCATGCACAGGTCCGCTGGACCGAACGATCCTCGAGGCCCCGGCTCAACCCGGCCGTCGCCTGGCTCGAGGCGGTCCCGATCGACTATCCCCGCATGTCGCCGCCGGCCCAGCACGCCCGTCTCCACGAAGTCTCGGAGATTATCCTACTGGCCGACGGCCACGCGACGCTTGTGACCTGCATCCGCCTGGAGGACCGTCCCGAAGACGAACAGCAGTACATCCGCTCTCAACTGAATCTATGAGTACGACAGGACACACCCCTAACGCCGACGACGATCCCGATCCCTGGGAAGAGCTTGCCGAACACGAGGACACCCTCGAGATGCTGATCGAAGAAGACGTCGCGATGGCAGAGGACGCCGAGATCCTACTCGACGAACTCGAAGAGAGGAGGTACCGATGACGGAAACTATCGCACCCAGTGGTTCATCGATCGAGCAGCGAGCTTCGGACTTCGGGGTCGTCGAGGACGTCGGCGAGCTCGAGGACCTGCTTGGCCTTCTCCGGTGGGAGGTCGGCGAGCGACTCGGCTTCCCGATCGTCGGCCTCGTCGAGTTCGACAGCGGCCTTCGGGTCCATCGCCTGGCCACACCAGACACACAGCGGTTCGCTCCGGGGCGTCTCTCGACCACAACGGGTACACTCGAGCGGGGCGATCGGATCGTGCTCGTCTTCTTCGACGTCGACGCCGTGGGCGCGGGCGATCTCGAGGTCCGAGTCCTCGCTGAAGACCGAGATGTACCGGGCGGCGACGCGGCTGCCACGGACCCAGCCGTGATGCTCTTCGATGTGGGCCTGGTTGAGGTTCCTCGAGGCGAGGTAGGCAGCGCTGGACTTGCGGAAGTTCGTCAGCGTGACGGGCTTGTCGATGTCGGCGCGATCGGCGGCTTCGTCGAAGACGTTCGAGACCATCCGGTCGCTGATGGGTTCGGCCTTCGTGATCTTGCTCCAGAGCGGTGCGTCGGGATCGTCACGATCGGGATGGGCGTCGAGCCAGCGGTTGACGTACGGGACCGACGGGATCAGCAGGATCGTCCGTCGACCCTGTTTGCCTTCGACGGTGACCTGCAGGCCGTGGTCGTGGTCTTGGATGTCGCCGACGGTGAGGTCTTTGAACTCACCCCCACGGAGGCCGGCGTCGAACTGCATCGTGATCATGGCCGCGTCGCGCGCGTTGAAACACTCGTCGGCCATGGGTTCGACGTGTTCGTCCCACTTGAGCATCTGCCGGGGGTCGGGACTCGGGTCGTAGTTGCTCGATGTTCCGGTCGGAACCCAGTCGACACTGTCGGGGCACTCGCCACCCTCAGTGACGCGCTTCGCGAAGACGCGGATGGCCGACCGGTAGTCCCGGTTGGTCTCCTCGTTGTCGTAGTTGCGGTTGATCCAGGCGACGATCGACTCGGCGGCGTCGCGGTTCTCGAGGGCGGCTGCGAGGG
>JGI2924J29684_1076689_pt1 | contig 10723 bp, 11 predicted proteins | sample BenlonsequencITS_FD_29684 | JGI IMG/M metagenome (IMG submission 29684)
TCCTACACCCTTACGGTGGATGATTGACTATCTTCCTTCTTATGCATGGGCATGATAATATCACCATGATTCCGGACAGTAGTAGAATATTATCGTAGTGAGGTGATTTTAATGTGTGGAATATGCGGCATATGGAATGCAGAAGAAAGACCAATGGTGGAAACGATGGTAGAGCGTATGCACCATAGGGGACCAGATGAAGAGGGATTTTACGACTGTGCAAACGGAACGCTCGGTCATGCACGTCTTTCAATTATGGATCCGACAGGGGGGCACCAACCTATTTTTAACGAGGACAAGAGTCTGGCGGTCATTGCAAATGGAGAGATCTACAACTATCCGAAGCTAAGGAAGAAACTTGCTAGCAAGCATAGCTTCAAAACCAATAACGACAGCGAAGTGCTCTTGCATCTTTTCGAAGAAGAGGGTCCCGAAATGGTAAAACAGCTTGATGGAATGTTTGCCTTTTGCATCACCAATGGAAAGTCGATCTTCTTAGCTCGAGATCCCATCGGCATAAAGCCTCTTTACTGGGGTCGGAAAAAAACGGGAAAGGTACTATTCACATCTGAACAAAAAACAAGTGCAGGAGAGGATTGCCTCCTCTCAGAATTTCCTCCTGGTTGTACCTATTCCACAACAAGAGGGATGGAACGCTATTTTACCCTGGCTTCAAAACAAGCCGAACAGCTTCCCATTAAACAGCATGTATCACTGCTGCGCAATGATCTCGACAAAGCAGTACATAAACGACTGATGAGCGATGTACCAGTGGGTTGTTTTTTATCCGGAGGACTCGATAGCAGCATCATATCGGCCATAGTTGCCCAGGAAAAGCCGGACCTCCACACTTTTTCGGTTGGTCTCGAGGGAAGCAGCGATCTTGAAGCCGCCAAACTTGTTGCCTCACATATAGGATCGAAGCATCATCAATATATCATCACCAAAGAAGAAATCGTGGCTGAGCTGCCACGTATTATCTATCATCTGGAATCATTTGACCAAGATCTGGTACGAAGCTCTATTCCCACCTATTTCACCGCAAAACTGGCCGCTCAAGAGGTCAAGGTGATTCTGACAGGGGAAGGAGCCGATGAACTTTTCGGAGGTTATACCTATTACAGGTCGATCCCCGACCATGCACAACTTCATAAGGAACTACTGCGATCAATCAAAACTCTTCATAATATCAACCTACAACGGGTTGATCGTATTACTATGGCCCATTCTATCGAGGCAAGAGTTCCCTTTCTCGATTTAAAAGTAATCGAAACGGCACAGCGCATTCCCGTAGAACTGAAATTGAACGGAAAGCCCCCGGTCGAAAAGTGGATATTACGAAAAGCATATGAAAAACTTTTACCAGAAAAAATCGTGTGGAGACCAAAAGAACAATTCGACGAAGGGACGGGAATGACCGACCTTTTGCCGCAATTGACATCCGAGCTTTTCTCGGATGCACAAACAGCAAGGCTCATAAAAAAATATCCCGAGGCTCGGCTACGATCGAAAGAAGAGGCCTATTACTTCTTCCTTTTCCAGAATCTTTTTCATCATGATGAACAAATGGTGCGGCAGGTCGCCCGCTGGGGAGAGCGTCCCAATCTTGAGTAATTAGGGATCTCCGGGAAAAAGGAGACGAAAACGAGTTCCCTTTTCTTTGTTTCCTTCCCAGCAGCAGTTACCTCCAATTTGTTTGGCCAAGCCGGTAATGACCACAACGCCGAAGGTATTACAATTTTGTACTTCGAAATCGCGAGGGAGCCCCTGACCGTCGTCATAAACAGAGAGTTCTATCTCATGTTCCGAGGGGGATAGGAGTTCAACGCTTATATTCCCTTCTTCTCCACCGGGAAATGCGTGTTTGAGCGCATTGGTAAACAGTTCGACGGCGATAAGACCAAGAGCAATGGCCCGGTCGGTTTTAATAGTAAGGGGAGCAAGAGAAAGATGAAGAGAAATCCGAGAGGTATTCGATAGTGTTGATTGGAAAAGATTTTCGATCAGCTCTTCCAGGTATTCTTTCAAATCAATACTGTTGGTTACCTTCCCCTTATAGAGCTTTGTATAAAGCAGCGAAAGAGAATCAATCTTGGCACGTAGTTCATCAAGAATGGGTGCCAATTTTCTTTCCGTTTTTTTTAGATTTTCAGCCTGTAGTCCAATCAGGCTCGACACAAGATTGAGATTATTCTTTACCCGATGATGGACCTCACGAATCAAGAGTTCCTTTTCCTTTATGCTACCATCAAGTTTTTTTAACGTTTCGGTATGGGGAGTCACATCGATGACGGTAAAAAGTGCCAAAGGTTCCTCCTCCCTGCCGGAAAGGGGACTCACGATCGTCTGTTCGGTGCGCCATGTCCCATTCACCAGCCGAGAAGGAAAAAGATGGGGATGAAACTGGCTGGAAAAAATCACAGGCACCCCATCGCTAAAGAGCGGTTCCAGACGAGATGCATAAACAGGATTTTTGAAACAGGGAAGTAAAATACGAAGGTCACGTCCAAGAGCATCTATGCGACTAATATCCGTCCACTGCTCCATAATGCGATTCCAGAATCGAATTTGAAACCGACGATCAAGGATCAAAATAGCCTCGGGTAGAGCATCGAAGAGTTGAAATTGATTATCGCCTTCGCCGATCATTGTGTCAGCCTTCCAAATGAATCCACCAACTCTTGATAGCTAGAAATCCCTAAGAAAAAAATGAGATCACCCTCAAGATCAAGGCTCTCTGCCCGAAAGCGGGTTTTGGCAATGATCAAAATCGTAGCATCATCATCCTTTCTCATCTTGTCGATAATTTGCTTGATATTTCCTTCAAGATAAGCGGGAATCGAATAATTGAGTTTTAAATGGAGAATATTGCTCAGAGTCCCGACAACCCCGTTAATGACAACATTTCCAATCTCAAGAAGGCTTCCTGTACGTAAACTTTCCATATCGATGCCGGTATCTGCCTCCCCGCCTCCCGTGGCAAGAATCACCAGCTTATCTACATCGCCTGCACGGAAAACAAGATTTACCGTACCGGCGAGGGCTCCGAGAAATTCCATATTAACAGCCGCAAGAAGCGGATCGTTGGGCCGCAAGAGGAAATCGAGAAAATGTTCCTCCTCGACAATGGTAACGTCGGGAACATCAAGTGTGATATGAGAACCAAGCATCTTGTTGAGTATCTCTCCGCCTTTTCCCACCCCAATGTTTATCAACTCCCGCAACAACTCAAGATGCTCTTCTTTAATGGAAATACTCACAACAGGCTACCTCGTCGACTGAAAAAGCATGGCAACAGCAGGAAGAAGGGTATCGGGATGAGGAGGCTTACTGACAAATCCATTGGCCCCCGATCGTATACAACGTTCCCGAGTAGTTTCCTGGATATCAGCAGAGAGGACAATCACCGGGAGGGAAGGAAAATGTTTCCGAAGTCTCAAAAGGACCGCTTCACCTGACTCCCCCGGCATAAGAAGATCCAGGAGAACCGCATCCGGCTTCTTTTCTTCTATCAAAATCATGCCCTCGTTACCATCAGAAGCTTCCAACACCTCGTGATCGGCAGATTCAAGGACCTTCCGAATCATCATACGTGCCACAAAAGAGTCGTCGATTATCAGTAACTTTGCCATGGAAGATTCCTTCTCGTACTTGCATCAAAATGTCAGTAAATACTATCATATTCCAAGTAATTAATTAAAGAGGCAGCCGAAGGAGAAAACCTTATGTCAGTAAACAGTTGGCTGGAACAGCACATAACGCTCCACGACCATGACAATCGTCGGGAAGAAGCGGCGAATGCCCTCACCCATTTTCTCGGCGCCATTCTTTCCGTCGGGGCCATTATCTGGATTTTCCTGCGCATTCCCTACTTTTCCAGGAGATCCATGATTACCGGCGCGTTTGTCTATGTTGTTTCGATGTTTGTTCTCTACACAGCATCGGGACTCTACCATGCACTTCCAAAGAATAATCTGAAGCGGATATGCAGGATCCTTGATCATGCAAATATCTACTTTCTCATTGCGGGAACCTATACGCCCATCTTTATTTTTCTTAATTCGAGGATCGGCTGGATTCTGCTTGCTTCCGTATGGATCATATCCGCTCTCGGTGTCCTTTTTACCCTGGTTTTCTGGGGGCGTTACGGAGCTTTGCACGTTGTTTTTTATCTTGCTATGGGCTGGATGATTGTTTTCTTCTGGAAAGATATCATTCCCTTTCTTCCCAGCGGGCTTATCTTCTGGATTCTTGCCGGGGGCATTACCTACTCCGCTGGCGTTATTTTCTACGCCATGAAGAAGTTGCCATACTACCACGCAATTTGGCACCTTTTTGTTCTCGGCGGCAGTATCTTGTTTTTTATCGGATTTGCAGAAAAATTGTTTGGGTAGAATAATGTTGCAGATTGAGAAGTATATTGCGGATTGGCCTGACATCGAGTTTCCCAATTTCATTGCCTGGCTTGAGGAAAGCGAAAAACAGTGGTCAGGAAGAGAGGCTCTCAGATACCGAAGAGGCAACGAACGAAATTTTACTGTCTGGACCTATCGACATCTTGCAGAAGAAGCGAGAAGAATCGCACGAGGGCTTTTGGATTTGGGACTCGAAAAAGGCGACCGGGTTGCCTTATGGTCGGAAAATCGTCCCGAATGGTGTGCCATATGGCTTGGAAGCGTGATAGCGGGACTTGTCATCGTTCCCATCGATTTTCTATTGCATGATCATGAGTGCAAAAATATCATCGATTTCGCCGAGCCGAAAGTGGTATTCCTCCCCTCCCGAAAAAAAATATTGGCAGATATGTTCGCGGATACGGCCTTTCGGCCCAAGCGATTTGTCCTTATCGACGATGATTATCTTCTTTTTGGACAGGGGGCTGAAAATCATCGATTACCCAAGTCCTGCGATATTCTCCCTGATGATCCCGCTTCCCTTATTTTCACCTCCGGTACCACAGGATTGGCAAAGGGGGTCATGCTCAGTCACCACGGCATCATTGCCAACGCAAACGCCTCTATACTTGCTCTTCCAATATATAAAGATGATGTTTTCATGACGATACTTCCCCTCCACCACACCTATCCCACAACCTGTTCCTTTATTTCCCCCCTTTCGGTTGGGGCTTCCTGTACCATTGTTGAAAAACTGGTCGGTAAGAAAATTATTGCGGATGTCAAAGATTCGGGGGGAACCATCATGATTGCGGTTCCTCTTCTCTATGATAAAGTAAAGGCCGCCATCGCCCAAGGTTTCAATGCCCTTCCCGCTCCCCTAAGGACACTGCTTTCTCGGTTACAATGCCTTTCTCTTCGCTTTGTCCAAAGGGGAAATCGTAATTTTGGAAAGCGGCTGTTCTTCGGACTGAGAAAGCGCATAGGCCTTTCGTCGGTCAGATTGATGGTGGCAGGAGGGGGGCCTTTGAACGGAGAGACCGCCGATTTCTTCGATTCCCTCGGATTCTATATCGTCCAAGGCTATGGAATGAGTGAAAATGGGCCCTTGATCACGACCAACACCATGAAATATAAGAACAATAAATCGGCAGGCTTGGCTGTCAAGTATACAACGATAAAGATAGTGGATCAGAATGAGGAGGGAGTTGGAGAAATCTGCGTAACATCGCCCTCACTTATGCTTGGGTACTTTAAAAATCCCGAAACAACTGAGCAGATGTTCACGTCGGACGGCTATTTGAAAACTGGAGATTTGGGCTATCGTGACCACGATGGTTTTCTATTCATTACCGGTCGAAAGAAAAATCTTATTGTAACTATGGGCGGAAAAAATATCTATCCGGAAGAGATTGAGGTGCAATTCGAACAGTCGCGTATAGTCGCGGAGATTCTCGTGCTGGGCCGGAAAAGCGAGGAACACGGGGGAGAAGAGGTCTTTGCAGCCATTGTTCCAGGCTATGAATACATTGCAGAGACCTTTCCTGAAATCGCAGGGCAGCGGGAAGCCATCAGAGCGTTGGTGAAAAAAGAGGTTGAACAGGTCAACAGAGGCCTTGAGTCCTACAAAAAGATATCCGACTTTATATTGAGAGACGAGCCTTTTGAGAAAACATCTTCACAAAAAATAAAACGCTACCTCTATCGAGAATATGAGATGACAACGAGTAACGGCGATTAGCCCCTCGCGGTCGCACACAGCAAGGTCTATGAGGCAGAAAGTTCGATTTCGATTCGTTCCTTACCCTTACCGATATTTTTGCGGCCGAGTTGCAACGGACCGATCTCTCCTGTCCGTTTGAGATGGGTTCCGCCGCAGGGAAGAGAGCCGAAGCCGGCTATACGCCAAAAGCGCCTGGCCGCCGTTTTATCCGAGAAGTCACTAATAATGGGAACATCTTCTGCTACAAGGGCTAAAGCCTGCTTCTCAATCTCGGGCAGCGTCTGACGGAGAGCACTATCGGCAACAAAGTCAAGCCGGCTTTTTTTTTCACTTATATGCGCTCCGATTTTTTCGATTCCCGGAAACATCTTCATAACAAGTACTAGCACAATCTCCGCTGCCATATGCAGACGCATCAGCGTATATCTACGTTCCCAATCGATACGGATGATAACGGAATCTCCTTTTTTAAAAGAGGGAATCATTTCAAGAGTATAGATAATCTCTTTTCCATCTATGCATGCATCATGAACCGAGAGTCCGCCTATCGTGCCGTAGTCACTCTCCTGTCCCCCAGAAAAGGCAAAAAAGATGCTTCGGTCAAGGGTCACCTTCGACCCGTCAATTTCGGTAACCGTCGCATCGGCCTCGGTAAGGTAAGGATCACTCCAGAAAAGCTTCTCAACGGCCATCATTCACCCCTTTCAGGATAAAAGTACCCTATCACTGGCAAGATCATGATTACGCAATTCATGAAATTTTACCACCAGTCGATCCACGGTCAGACTGCTTTTTTCTCTACCGTCTATATCAAAAATAATCTCGCCCCCGTCCATCATGAGCAGTCTGTTTCCGTAGCGGATAGCATATTCCATATTATGGGTGATCATGATGGCCGTAAGTCCATATTCGGTAATAAACCGTTTGGTAAGCTCCAGCACCTTTGCCGCGTTCCGGGGATCGAGAGCAGCGGTATGCTCGTCAAGAAGGATCAAAGAGGGCTTGCTGATGACCATCATTAAGAGTGTTAAGGCCTGGCGCTGCCCGCCCGACAAGAGACTCACGTTATTTTCCAGGCGATCTTCAAGCCCCATATCAAGAGCTTTAAGCTCTCGGCGAAAAAGCTCTCGCATCTTTTGGTTTAGGCTGATCTTTAAGCCCTTAAAGCCTTTACGGTAACTGATCATCATATTATCTTCCAGGCTCATATTCCCTGCAGTACCCAAAAGGGGATTCTGGAAGATTCTGCCGATATAGCGTGCCCGCCGATACTCCGGAACCTTTGTTACCTCTTTTCCGTTTACGGAAATAGTTCCACTGCTTGGGGCATAGCTTCCGGCAATAAGGTTTAGGAGGGTAGATTTCCCCGCACCGTTTGATCCAATGACGGTAACAAAATCCCCTTCCCGTACGGTAAGGTTGAGGTTTCTGACCGCCGTCGTTTCATTTACCGTTCCTTCATTGAAAACTTTCGTCACCGACGCAAGATCGATCATGCGCTTTTCCTCCTTCGCCTTTTATGTTTCAACTTGGAAAGGAGCAGTGAAAGAATGATCAAAAGTCCTGTAATCAATTTTAAATCATTTGGTGTCAGATTGATGTAGTAGCCGTAATATCGTCCAAGGTACATCAGGCCTTTAAACACAATAGACCCCAACACCACTCGAATAAGTAACGGACCTATCTTGTTGGAACTGATGAGGAACTCTCCAATCATGACAGACGCGAGGCCGGAGACGACAATACCCTGTCCAAGGTTCACATCTGCAAAGCCTTGGAACTGGGCCGAAAGGCCACCGGCGACACCAACCAGTCCATTGGAAAGTCCCACTCCAATCATCTTCATCGCCTCAGGATTGACTCCCTGGCTTATCACCATTTGGGGATTATCTCCCATGGCGCCCATGGCAAGGCCCATATCCGTATGAAAAAAAAGATCAAGAAGGACAATACAAGCCACTACAACAAGGAGCAAGAAAAGAAGTATACCATATTCCCGTCCAATGCCTATGCGGTCGCTCAAATTTTTTACCCAAGAAAAGGCCGTGGTAACGTGAAGAAGCGGCACATTTGCCTTTCCACCAAGTACCCTGATATTTATCGAATAGAGCATCGTCATCGTCAGAATTCCAGCAAGTAAATTGGGAACCTTCAGTTTGTTGTGAATAACGGCCGTTGTGAGTCCAGCAAGCACTCCCCCGCCGAGAGCCAAGAGCATAGCAACAGGAACCGGAGCTCCCGCCATAATCGAAGAGGCAGCGATTGCTGCCCCAAAGGGAAAGGTTCCGTCGACGGTAAGATCCGGAAAATCAAGAATTCGAAAGGTGATGAACACCCCTAAGGCGACGATACCGTAGATCAGGCCCTCATGTAATATACCCTCAATCACAAATGATCCCTGCTCTTAGCCTATTTATGTTCAATCTCGCCGTTCTCTACTATGACCGAGGCACGATCCAGTACATCCTGTGAGAACGTGATACCCACAGCATCAGCAACATCCTTATTGAGAACGAGCTGATCCAAATCCTCCGGGTCGGTCATAAACTGAGTCGGTATTTCTGCAGGATCGGCACCTTCCAGAATTTTTGCGATAAGCCGTCCCGTGGCACGACCATGACGATAGTAGTCGAAACCGATGGCAGCAAGCACAGGGAAGGTTTCAGCCGATGTAGGATCGGCCGACATAACCGGTATCTGTTTTTCCAAGGCGGTCTCTGCAAGGGAGTTTAGGGCAGAGAATACGGTATTGTCGGTACTGACATAGATAGCATCTACCCTTCCAAGGATTGCCTGCGTCGCCTGCTTGACTTCCGCCGAATTGGTAACCGTAGATTCGATGAATTCAATGCCCAAATCGTTACAAACTTCCCGGGCCATATCCGCCAATACCACGGCATTCGCCTCACCAGAAGTATATACATGTCCAAGCCGTTTTAGGTCCATAATACTGGCGAGAAACTCAATCTGTTCACGTACAGGGGTCATATCCGAATAACCAGTGGTATATTCGCCACCCCGATCAAGGGAGGGAACAAGACCTGCTCCAACAGGATCGGTAACCCCGGAAAAGACGATGGGAACTCCCGTGAGAGTCGAAACCAGAGCCTGACTTGTCGGAGTTGCAATACCGACCGCAAGGTCAACCTTATCGGCCTTAAACTTGACCGCTATCTGTTTTGCCGTGCTGGGTTCTCCATTCGCATTCTGCAAATCATAGGTAATATTGTCATAACCGAGCTGCGTCAGCTCATCCTGTATTCCCTTCTCAATGGCATCAAGTGCAGGATGGGAAACAATCTTTGAAATACCAATGGTAATGTTTTGCTTTTCCGAAAGGGGAGCCGAGGAAACCTTCTCCTCTTTCTCCTTTGCACATCCTCCAAGTAATGATAACAGCATCAGAAGGGATATGATCGCAACACCGCTCTTTTTCATGCCTATACTCCTTACACCATCCACGTTTCTTCTAAAAGTAACAAACCTACTGTATCCGAAGTGCATGTTCCGGTCAAGCGCTCTCGGATGGTTTTCTTCCCTGGATATTTTGTTTATCATACAGTACTGCAAGAGCGTGGAGGCATAGATGAAAACAAGTAAATTATTTCGGGCAGTACTTTTCGATATGGATGGAGTGCTTGTCGATTCCGAGCGATACATTGCGGAAGCGGCAATAGCGATGTTTCGCCAAACCTACAACACAGAGGTGGACCCCAAGACTTTTCTGCCCTTTGTCGGAACTGGGGAAGACAATTTCATTTCCGGAGTGGGAAAACTATACAATATCAGCCTCACCATGCCCAGGGACAAAGAGAGGACGTATGAAATCTATGAAGAACTCGTACACGGACACCTAAAAGAGATCAACGGGGCCCGAGCCTTTGTGTATGCTTGCAAAAGGTCAGGACTTGCCATTGCCATTGCGACAAGTGCCGACAAACGGAAGATGATGACCAACCTTAGGGAGCTTGGTTTTCAGCAGGAGGACTTCGATGCCACGGTGCATGGCGCAGAAGTGAAAAACAACAAACCAGATCCCGAAATTTACCTGAAAGCGGCACAAAAGGTGGGGATCGATCCAGGTGATTGCCTGGTTGTGGAAGATGCTGTCAGGGGAATAGAATCGGGAAAGGCCGCAGGGGCACGCTGTCTCGGCCTTACTTCAAGTTTTGATGCCAAAGCCTTGTTGGCTGCCGGTGCCGATTATGTGGCGGCGGACCTTGAGGAAGCCTTAAAGAACCCTCCGCCGGACCTCTTCCAAGCCCTCGGAGGGTTTCTACATTAACCCATAATTTCCTAACAAAGGTAGCGATCAACAACGTCGGAGACTCTGCGCCCCATATCGATCGCTTTTACCACAAGACTCGCCCCCTGCACCGCATCACCGGCGGCAAAAATGCCTTCGGTATTGGTGGCCAGACCATCATCAACCGCTATATTCCCCTGTTTATCAAGTCCGATGGCAAAATCCTTGATAAGACGAGAATGTTCAACATGGACAAACCCTGCGGCAATGAGCACCATGTCGAGCTCCAAGGTGAACTCGGTACCCGGCACTTCTTTTAACTGATCATCCAAATCGCAGAAGATCCCCTTCTCGACATTC
>JGI2924J29684_1076688_pt1 | contig 10716 bp, 10 predicted proteins | sample BenlonsequencITS_FD_29684 | JGI IMG/M metagenome (IMG submission 29684)
TCACCGGCATTATCTTGACCTGAATCAAAAACCCACAAAAGCAGTGCCGAAGTTACTTGTTCAACGCCCGGAATATTCCGGATTTTTTCCGGCTCGCTAATGACGTTATTAGCACATGGGAGAACTGCTCCCTCAAATTTATTCGGAATCGGACCATTACTTTTTTGCACAGTTAAATCGGCTCCTAACTGTTGTAATGGAACTGAGGCTGCTTGATCATAAGCGTTTGCCAGGGCATTTACACAGAGTAAAAAAGTTATTCCGAGTGTTAAGCCTGCGAGCATTAACAGAGAACGGTTTTTTCGACCTAATATTTCTTTTAGGACATAATGGATTCTAACTCCTATCAAGTTCTGATTCCTCCTCTCCTACTTAGCAATATAGTACGTAGTATCTTAGTAGGTAATTTTAAAAAAAACAACATCCCCCCCTTAAATGTAATACATTGAGAGAACCAAAATGAATACCTCCAGGACTCTGGTCACCAGACATTCACTCTAACATATTCACGCGAACATTGATTTAATGAAACTGCCATAAGACGCAGGAAAAATGCTGGTTAAGCGGTAACAAAGCCCAATGGGCAAAGGCAATTTCCAATGTAAAAAGCAATCCCAGGAAAAACCAAATCCGTTTGGGCATCTCTTTTCTCGGCTCGTTAGTCTGATCAAGTAAGAGACGCACCCGCTCCCGTAAAGCTCCCCCGCTCGTTAATTCTATAGTGGATAATCCATAGGAAGTATATAATGGTCTTTGCTCTAGCATAAGCTTGGTCACTTTGACAAGACCTCCGGCAAGGGCAAATGGTTTTTTTGTCCAACGGGTGGCTAAAGCATCAGCGGCTTTTTCCCGTTCTTCTTTTAACCATTTCACCAGAGGATAGAGAAGAGGGTTATAGAACATCAAGCTTCGTAACAAAAATGTAACCATAGAGGCGATCTGATCCCGACGCACTAAATGAGCCAATTCGTGGGCTAAAACAGCTTGTAACTCGGAATCCGAAAGGGCCGACAATAACAATGGGGAAATAACCAAGAGGGGACGCCTTATACCGCTGACAAAGATTTGCACCCCCCTCTCCGGCGGCAGAATATAAACCTGTAGTTTCGCGATTCCGGTTTTTCTGACCAAGGGATCAAGATGAGCAAAAAGTTGTGGAGCATTTTCTACCGTCACTTCTCGGCATCCGGACAGCATACGGCGATACGCTAAATAGGAAATAAGTAATTGCAAAACAGCAACGATAAATGGTAAATAGCAAACAGTCACTAACCATTTAAACTCTGTGAACTGACCCCAGTGCAGGTTCTGAATGAGCATAAACGGCCCCCAATACAAACGGCTATCAGGGATAAAGGGCAAAAGCACCGGAACTAAAAGTGGCGCAGAATAAACAGCTGCTTGAAGTCGGGCTTCCTTAAAGCTAAAGACACGTACCATTACCCAAATTAGACCGAATGTAAAAATCGAATCTAATATCACTTGCCTAAAATATGGGTAAATCAGAAAAATCCCCAGATAGTGGTTCATTGACTGCTATCCCCTTTGCCCTTTTCCTTAAGTAATTGCTCCAATTGCCCTACGATATCAGAAAGTTCGTCTTTATGATGGAGGTTGGTGAGACAAGCTATAAACGGTTGCGCAAAATCGTTCAAAAGTCCATTTACAACCTCTTCTACCGCTAAACGGCTCAGTTCATCCCGGGTGTATACAGGAACATAAATGAAAGCTATACCACTTTGTCTGCGCTCTAGAAGTTTCTTCAAGTAAAGGTTTTTCATTGTGGTAAGAACAGTTGTATAAGCAAGAGGCCTTTTTTGGTTCAACTCATCGAATACCTCCCGCACACTCACTTCCTCTCTCCGCCAAACAATCTCCATGACTTGGGTCTCTAATTCCCCAAGAATTTTTTCAAAGCCTTTTTTATTGGGTCGAAAGGAAAAATTCATCCTATTCAACTCAGGTCACCTCCAATTCAAGTTTAATGATACATCGTCAACTTACTAAGGTCAATAGTAGGTTGTTGCGCAAAAACTTGTTCAAACGCATGCCTGAATATTTAGCTCAGTTCTTGAAGAATACCCATGAACTATGTCTTTTCTAGGAATAAATTTCATTAATGTACTTACCATTCATTCCCTAGGATCGTCAAAGCCCACAAACCAAGTAGCCAAGAACGAAGCGACATAGGCAACACAAATACCCAGGAGATAGTAAAAGGCACTCCCGTTTTTAATCAGGAAAGTAAGTAGCAATCCGGACACCCCCATGGCAATGGTAGATACATGGAAACTAGCCTGAACAGCACCACCGAAAGCAGCCCCGATGCAAGCTGTTACAAAGGGGCGTCCGAGAGGCAAAGTTACACCGTAGATAAGGGGTTCGCCAATGCCCAGAATTCCAACCGGTAAAGCGCCTTTGATGATGTTTTTAAGTCTCTGGTTTTTGGTCTTGACATATACCGCAAACGTTGCCCCTACCTGTCCTGCTCCTCCCATCGCCATGATAGGTTGTAAAGGATTCTGTCTAAACGTATTCAGAAATTCCATATTCACAGGATTTAAGCCATGATGCAACCCTGTTATGACCAACGGCACGTTTGTTCCCGCTAGGATGAAGCCCGCAATGGCACCGCCATTAGTTAAACTTTTAAAGGCGTAGACAATGCCATCAGACAAATAACCCGCAATGGGTTGCAGGAAAATATACGTGGCAAAGCCAGTGATCAACAAGGTTAATGCCGGAGTCGCAATAATATCTATAGCATTGGGAATTATTTTACGCAATTGTTTTTCAACCCAGCTCATAAACCAGGCAACCAGCAGTACCCCAATGATCCCACCCTGACCAGGAATTAAGGCAACCCCGGAAATCTTGATATTAGCTATCGCCGGGTTGATTAAGAGCACACCGGCCAAACCTCCCATGGCTGGAGTACCACCGAATTCCTTGGAGGCATTAATGCCGACAAAGATTGCAAGGTAAGCAAAAATGCCGTTACCAAGAGTTTTAAGGATATTGATGATTAGACTTTCTGGAGTTATCCCCATCTGTATAGCCACGTTGGTTAAACTCGTGATCATACCGGAAGCAACAATAGCAGGAATTAGAGGAATAAAAATGCTCGATAGTTTACGCAGAAACATTTCATATGGCGTCTGCCTATTATCGCTTATTATAGATTTGGGGTTTTGAACGTCAATCATTTGCATTCTGATGAGAGCAGTTATTTCCGCTGCAACTTTATTAGCCAAACCCGGACCCAAAATAACTTGCAATTGGTCGGAATCTTCAACCAATCTTATTACTTCCTTAATTTTCTTGAGACCCTCTTCATTTACTTGTCCGTTATTAACAACCGTCAAACTCAAACTGTTCATATTATACGTAACTGCTTTTATGTTTTCCTTGCCACCAAAGGCATTAAGAATTTTTTTCGACAACCCTCTCTCTTTAGACATACTTTCTCCTCCATTTTTCTAATGATAACCAAGAGGAATATCCTTCTAGACATTGTCGCTTGTTCAGAATGCCCTGCCTTTTATTAAATTAACTAAAGCCACTTAACATGAATAGAGCATTAATATTACGCCCTAACCTCTTTTCATGGAAATAGATTTAAAACTAGATCTAGAATTTTCTACTATATTAAGCTTGTTAGTACGTATTGGAATAGTTGGTAACCCTAAAAAAAATCATCTGTTAAAATCAGTTCTTTGTGCAGTTAAACAGTAAAGGGCACCCCATAGAATATCTCAGTTTTACTTATGGTAATATACCTTCCATCAAAGGCTTTAGAAAATAGCCTAAAAAACAAATATTTGTATTTAAAGCAAAACTAATCTAGAATCTGATTTTTCGGAGAGAAGCAGCCAACCTCATTCACCTTTATAACTCAATAGGTATTATGAAACTCTCGTTGAACATATTTATTAAACCATTTTATTTGTATTGGTATGAAGCTGTGAATTGGATAAATCTTTTTGATCGTGGCTCATGAATATATAAGTTGCAACCAACAATACCAGTAACCCTAGACAGTAAGTCAGGTAAAACCGGTTAAAGCCCGGTAAACGGTCAGATCCGAAAGGCTACTGGCGATGGTGCAAAGGGCAGTAGATACGACAAAGCAAAACATGGCTATGTTAATCACCTGGCGTTTACCGAACCGATCCGCCAGAGGACCGAACACCAATTGAAAGAGACCAAAGGGAATCATATAGGCAGTAATCAACACATCAGCTTGAATAGCAGCCACATTAAAGCTATTACTAATGGCTGGTAGGATAGGAGAAACCACCCAGTTATCTGCCATTACCGTGAAACCAGCTATGCCAAGAATTAGCAAAAATTTTGTTCCATTTTATCTGCCCTCCTATCTATCCACTTATTTGATTTTTAATGTTTTTTTGCTGAAGCAGTATAGCAATTTTCAGTACATGCAGACATTGTCAATCACCCCTTCTTAAATATTGGTTTGTGTAAAGCCCTTAATAATTCTTACAACCCAAACACCTTGGCAAGTAACAGAAATATACTTGTCCCCCCGAATACAACCCATAATACATCAATTTTAGTCAAGCGAAGCACTGCCAGAGCAGCAACGGACAGTACCGTTGTTGTATAATCAGTCAGACTGTTCCGGCCCATGCCGATTGCTACCACCACCATCAAGCCGACGAAGGATGCCACTAAACCCTTAAAGATTGCTTTGACCCAGGGATTGTCTTTAATCTTGGCATAGATGGGCATAACTGGAATAATCATTACGAAGCAATGATAAAAAATAGCTAAAGTGGCCACTATAGCTCCCAATACCCCAGCAACTTTATAGCCGATAAAAGTAGCTGTGATAAGAATAGGGCCTGGAGTAATCTGACCTAGAGCAATACCGGCCGTAAACTGATCCAGGTTAAGCCAGTGATGGACATTGACTACCTGCTGCTGAATCATGGGAATCATCGTGAATCCGTTACCGAAGACTAGAAATCCGATCCAGAAAAAGGCGTTTTCCAATTGTAAGAGCACTGGATACAAGGCAGATATACCGACAATACCTATGGCAACCGCCAATACAATGGCTATTTCACGCCAGTGAAAAACCCCCTCTGCTATTTCAGCTCTCTTTACCGACGGTTCCCTTTTCCATGGTGAGAATACAATAATACTTAGAAAGGCGGCCAAAAGGATAATCAAAAATACATTTTGATTAAAGCAAGCTATCGTCAGCGACACTACCGCCACAAACAATGTTTGCCAATCTTTAATCGCAGAACGGCCCAGGTCAACGATTGCGTTAACGATTAGTGCCACTACTATTGCTTCCAATCCACGGAAGGCTATCGCCACCAGTGGTAAATTACTGTAACTAAAATACAGGTATGACAACAAAATCATCAATGCCGTAGGGGGCAAAAGGAACCCCGTGAAACTCGCTACAGCACCCGCCAGACGCCTCAAGCGGTAGCCCATGAAGATTGTTAAGGTGACAAAAGTGGCACCGGGGATAAATTGGGCCAATGCTAGACCATTAAGGAATTCCTGTTCATTGAGCCACTGTTTACGCTTTACTATATTCTTTTTTGCTTCTGCCGCCATTGTTGGGCCGAAAGCTGTTAAACCCATCTTAAAAAAAGCCCAGAAAATTTCCTGCAAACTTATTTGCTTTTTCTGAGACTGAGAGAATGCAGTCACTTCTTTATGCCCCCTTAATTTATAAACCATACTTTATGAAGAATTCAAAAAAGCGCTTACCTTGATTGATTATGAGTTTTGAATCGTACAATAACCGATTAGTTTTATTTAAGTATGGAGAAAGGGAGCAGGATAATATCTTAAAATTATGCCTGCTCCCATGCTTGTATAATTCTATTTCTCTTTTTTCTCACTATCGCAAGAATGATTTTCATCACCGTGACATTCTTGTATTTGCTTTTTACTACAATCCCCTGGTTTTCCTTGTAGCTTTTCCGGATGCTCACATTTACATTTACACATATTTCTCCCTCCTAAATTATTATCTTTATTCATGGACTCCCGAAGGCAAATAAACTGCTTATTTACGGGTGGTATTGATAATACTTTAAGCTCATCTGCCATTTGGATAAGGATATTTTTTTCTACTACATAATGCGTCCAGTAACCACGTTTTTCCCCTCTTAAAAACCCTCCTCTCCTTAATACTTGAATGTGTTGGGAAACGGCGGCTTCCGATATGCCTAACGTCCTTGCCAGTGCCCCCACACAAAAATCATTTGATATTAACAATTGAATGATTTTGAATCGTGTATCATCCGCCAAAATTTTTAGTGTTTCCAAGAGTTCCATCTTATCAAACCGCCTAACCATTTAAGTAATAACTTAATTATATAAGGTAAATTTTAAAATACAACCGAATTTTCGGATCGCTTTAATTTTTAACACCTATTATTAGAGGTACAACCATACCATAAGAAATTGCCTAATTTATATTATCTAGGGCCAGTTACTAAACTAAGTCATGTTTCGTACTGCGGTTTTTAATGTGTTGAATCATCTCAGAAGTTTTTTCTTTTTTAGTTAGTAAAAGAAGGACTTTTTACAATAACGCAGAATACGTATGTATTAATACTATGTGCATGATGACAATAGTTGAGGTGAGTATATATGGATAGAGAGAAGGTAAATGAGCCTGAATTGTCACTATCTATGGAGCGTGTCATTCAAGCGGAATTACTTCTTCTTTTAAAACAAAAACCTTCTCACGGATATGAATTAATCCAACGCCTAAATGATAGTGAATTTAAGAGTGCAGAAGTTGACGCAGCTACAGTTTATAGAAATTTAAGACGTATGGACAAGGAGGGATTGATAAACTCTCAATGGGAAGTCGGTGAGACGGGGCCAGGCAGGAGACTTTATAAGCTGACATCTCAAGGGGAAGAGTCCTTAATTGTCTGGACGAAATACATTGTTCGACAAAAGACAAAGTTAGAGAATTTCTTAGAGACTTATCAACAATTTAACAATTCACACCCTGGACAATAAATATAGGTGGTGACGATAAAGATGGTTCAAAAGACTCTTAAAATAATCCATGCAGGTGCTTTGCAACATGTTATGGAAAAATGTCAAGAATATTTTTCACAATACAACCAAGGTCTTCGAATTGAGATGGAGGGAGTTGGTTCAAGAGAGGGCGCAAAACGACTACTCTCTGGAGAAAAATTTGACATCGTAGCACTAGCGGACCAAGCATTATTTACTGAATTACTTGTGCCCAATCTCATAAAAAATTACTTCGTTTTTGCTACTGACCAAATTGTTATTGGCTGTCATCACACTTCGATTGAAAACAAAGAAATTACTTCTGAAAATTGGGTCGATGTGCTACTAAAGCCCCAAGTTAATTTTGCTCGTTCCGACCATCGTCTAGACCCATGCGGTTATAGGACTCTTATGGTTTGGCAATTAGCTGAAAGATTCTATAATAGAGCCGGACTATACTCAACTATGGAAGCAGCATGTATCCCTTATACTATCTATCCTAAATCACTTGACCTTTCGAGGGCTTTACTAAAGGGCAAAGTTGACTACGCATTTCTTTATTCCTCAGAGGTTATACAATTAGGACTTCCGTATATTGTTCTACCACCGAAAATTAATCTATCGAATCCTGCCTATGCCAAATTTTATGACCAAGCTTCTGTAAGCCTCGAAAGTAAGATCCCAGGAACAAATATAATAATCCATGGTAGCCCTATAGAATTTGCTATTGGAATAGCAAAGGACAGTAGCCAACCCGACATTTCCCAATCGTTTGTTGATTTTCTTACGGGCCAGGAAGGTTCTTCGATTCTAGAAGAATGCGGTTTAATTCCTTGTTAATCATTGGATAAGTTGGTGCATGATAAGGAGGCTTAGGGCATGGGTTTAATCATTGACATTATAACTAAAAGTGATTACTCCGCTGAAAAAACAATCCAAGTCTGTAAAGGTCTCTGAGCTCGTAATAACAATTTTTCGCATGGCATTAATTGTTAGTTTCCTAGCCTTTCGATTAATTTAATGTGAATTGATTCACTTATTGAGAGAAAGAGGATAATGCCCACCCTATCTAATGAATTTTTACCCCACCTGACATTTGTTTAATTTGGGGATTTTGGGAATTAGGAGGCAGAGCCAATGGAAACAAAAATAGGAAATGAAATTAGTCGGTCACTGGAACAACCTAAAGTCGTGAGTCTATTTGAAATTGCAAAAACTTTTCTTCACATAGGGTTTGTATCTTATAGCCTAGCTGCTCTTGGAGAAGCCAAAAAAGCATTGGTCGATAAGAAACACTGGATGAGCGATGAGGAATATTTAAACGGTTTAGCCCTTTCTCAGCTTTTACCTGGAGCACCTACGGTTAACCTCAATACCTACATTGGATACTTTGTAAGGGGTTTTCCCGGCGCATTAGTGGCTAGTATCTTTTTTGTTATTCCATGTTTTCTGGCGATGGTCGTTCTTGCCCACCTCTACCTCAATTATAATAATTTACCTGTCGTATCCTCCTTATTTAAAGGCGTCGGCGCACTCGTTGTGGGGCTTGTCTTTAACACCATCATCGATTTATGGAAAAAAGGAGTAAACACTCTTCAGTTAACGATCCTAGCAGCTGCAGGTTTTTTTATGGTGTATTTTTTGAAGGTCAATATCATGGTTCTTCTTATCGTCGCCGGAATTGTTAGCCTGGCTTTTACTTTCTTGTCGTACAAGGTTTATGGTTGGAAATCGGTTATGGATAAAAAGTTCTGGGTTACTAAGAAGTCCTCTCAAAAAGAAACTTCCGCCCTAAAATTTAAGTTTAGTAAGAAAAAGTATGTAACTATGCTAATAATGCTTGGGGTATTAATAGTCATTAACTTTTTGATTAACTTTAGTAACCCGACCTTTCGGAGTCTTGGCAATACGTTATTTGGGATCGGCGGCCTAACCTTTGGAAGTGGCTACGCTATGCTGCCGTTCATTCAGAATACTATGGTTAATCAATTTCACTTTGTCACTGACAAGGAATTTGGGGTGGCCTTGGCTTTGAGCTTATTGACGCCGGGTCCGGTTACCGTGATTTCCGCCTTTATTGGCTATAAAGTGGCTGGCGTCTTCGGAGCTGCCCTAGCTATGGCGAATATGTATTTTCCGTCCTTTGCCGTTGTTAATATTATTTCCGATCTCTATAACCGCGCGGGTAAGATAGAACTATTCAAAATGGCGATCGGCGGAATTGTCGCTGCATTCATTGGAACGCTTTGGGCTGTCATCATTAAATTAACCGGCAGTTCCTTAGTTGATTTACCAACGATAGGGCTTGCTCTAGGAGCCTTTGGTGTACAGCGGTTTACGAAAATTGATACTTTATGGATTATTATTACTGGAGCAATTTTGTCGTGCATCATTTTCTAACGTCAACATTTAAAAGTGCGTCACTATTCCTATTCCTTGTTTCTATTCCCGAGAATCTTATGATATTGATGGGGGTTTTAGGATGATCAGCTCTGAAATTGTTTTGGTTACTAGCTATTGTAATGAAATAGAGATTCAAAACATTCTGCTATCGAAGAAAGGAATTACTGATTGTCATGTGCATAACCAACAAACTGTAATTAGTTATGATCCCCAAAAAGTACACTATGACAATATTTTGGAAACAGTTGCCAATGCTGGTTGCCGAATCATATGGTTCTGTGTGAACGACGATCTCAATAATTTAGTTACTGCAGCTTTCGAACGATTCCCCTTATAAAATATTCTTGTAAATCTGTTGAAACTCTTCTGAAGAAATTTCGCCTTTGGCATATCTCTCTTTCAGAATCGTTAAAGCAGTATTGTTTTTTCTCTTTGAATTGATTTCTCTTTTGAATGTCCCAAGAATCTATTTCACAATTTGCATACTGTTCCTTCAATTTCATAAAACTTGGGTTATCCTAGTCTAACCAGTCATCATCAATAAGCATTTTTAGGGGTTCATAGAAAAAACATTACACAATGGGAAAACAAAATATCTTATACAAAACTACTTTCTTTTTCACCAAGTCGGAACACTTTCCAGCCGATCAATGACACAGACCAAACCAATATGAACATTCCTGCAAGCATAAAACCCATCTTGTTAAAATCCAAGTTTTGTAGCCAGAGCCAAAACCCACTGTTAAGCCCGCTTTCTTGGGCAAACACCCGGCCGACTTCGATAATACCGATAACTCCTGCAGCCAAGATTGAAAGGCCCGTGATAGTTAGGTTATAATAAACTTTTCTCAAAGGTGAAGTAAGTACCCATTGATATGCGGTCGACATAAAGAAACCGTCCATGGTATCCATCATACTCATACCAGCAGTAAATAGAATAGGGAAAGATAAAACAGCGAACCAAGGTACACCACTCGCCGAGGCAGAGGCTGATGTTGCCAGGACCGCGATTTGTGTTGCCGTATCAAATCCAAGTCCAAACAAAAGCCCTATTAGGTAAATTTGCCAGTTCTTACTAACAAGGTTAAATAACCGATTTATTGAACGATTAATAAATCCTTTATCGGGCCGTTCTACACTTTCTGAAATGTACTTACCTCTCGCCATACTATTAAAAGTTTTTACAATATCCTTTAATATCATCAAATTTACAAGAGCTAGGATAAGCAGCAAAGAACCAGAAACTAAAGTGGCCACAACCCCGCCGACAGCTTGAAATTGCGGAAG
>JGI2924J29684_1076687_pt1 | contig 10712 bp, 11 predicted proteins | sample BenlonsequencITS_FD_29684 | JGI IMG/M metagenome (IMG submission 29684)
GCCTGAGCCTGAGCCTGAGCCTGAGCCTGAGCCTGAGCCTGAGCCTGAGCCTGAGCCTGAGCCTGAGCCTGAGCCTGAGCCCGAGCCCGAGCCCGAGCCCGAGCCCGAGCCCGAGGACGCAGCCGCGGAAATCGCCGCCACGTTGGAGGCCGCGAAATCCGGCGAGCTGGGATGGCCAGCCGCCCTCACCCGGATCAAACAGCTCAAAGCCGACACGCACACTGCGGCGCACAGCGCCGACAACCCCCCAGAAACCCAGAGCTAGGAGTCACGGTTTGGAACAAACGGCTCCCATCGCGGTGATCGACAACCTCCACGTCGCCTATCCCGGCCGGGCCGCCGCCCCGGCGGTGGACGGGGTGAGCGTCACCATCCTTCCCGGCGAAACCGTCGGCCTGGTCGGAGAATCCGGCTCCGGAAAATCCACCATCGCCCGCTGCCTCGCCGGACTGCAAAAACCCAGCGGCGGACGGATCGAATTCCTCGGCCAACAACTCGCAAAAGGCCCAACCCGCGCACAGCGCCAGCTCCGGGCCAGCCTCGGCTACGTCTTCCAAGACCCCGCCACATGTCTGAACCCCAGAATGACCGTCGGCCAATGCGTCGCCGAACCCCTCGTCATCCACCGAAAGCTCGAAAAAAACCAGCTCGCGGAGAAAATCCGGGCATTGCTCGACAGCGTCGCGCTGCCCCAGGGAGCCGAAAAACGCTACCCCCACGAGCTGTCCGGCGGCCAACGCCAGCGCGTCGGCCTCGCCCGTGCGCTCGCCCTTGAGCCGAAACTCGTCATCGCCGACGAGCCCACCAGCGCGCTCGACGTCTCCGTGCAAGCCACAGTGCTCGAACTCTTCGCGAGCCTGCGCGCCGAGCACGGGTTCGCGTCCCTCTTCATCACCCACGACCTCGCCGTCGTCAGCCAGCTCTGCGACCGGGTCGTCGTCCTCAAAGCCGGGAAAACAGTCGAATCCGGCTCCTGCGCCCAAGTGTTGCGCGACCCTCGCGAGGAGTACACCCAAAAGCTCATCGCCGCCGTGCCCGACCCACAACCCGAATGGCTCCGCGCCGCCGTCTGAGACCAAGGAGCCCTTCCCTGTGATTTCCCACCCGCAGGCGCCGCCCCGCCCCCGCGCATGGGAGGATCTACAGTGTGACACCACCTTCTGAGGCCTCCGGTCCGGTTTCCTACGCCTCCTCCGGCGTGGACATCGAAGCGGGCGAACGCGCCGTTTCGCTCTTCGCCCCCTTCGCGGGCAAGGCGACCCGCCCAGAAGTCCTCGGCGGCCTTGGCGGGTTCGCCGGGCTCTTCGCCCTCAAAGACGGCTACCGCGAGCCCGTGCTCGCCGCCTCCACCGACGGCGTCGGCACCAAAGTGGACATCGCCGCGAAACTCGACAAACGCGACACCGTCGGCCTCGACCTCGTCGCGATGGTCGTGGACGACCTCGTGGTCTGCGGGGCCGAACCGCTCTTCCTGCTCGACTACATCGCCTGCGGCAAACTCGTCCCCGAGCGCGTCGCCGAACTCGTCTCCGGCGTCGCCAAAGGCTGCGAACTCGCCGGTTGCGCGCTGCTCGGCGGCGAAACCGCCGAACACCCCGGCCTCATGCACCCCGACGCCTTCGACCTCGCCTCCACCGCCGTCGGCGTCGTCGAAGCCGACTCCGTGCTCGGGCCCGACCGCGTGCGCCCCGGGGACGTCGTCGTCGCCATGCGCTCCTCCGGCCTGCACTCCAACGGCTACTCCTTGGTCCGCCACGTTCTGCTCGAACAAGCCAACCTCGACCTGCACGGCCATGTGGCCGAATTCGGCCGGACCCTCGGCGAGGAACTCCTCGAACCCACCCGGATCTACGTCAAAGACTGCCTCGCCCTCATCGCCGAGACAACCGTGCGCACCTTCTGCCACGTCACCGGCGGCGGCGTCGCCAAAAACCTTGAGCGCGTCATCCCCGAAGGCCTCACCGCCGTCCTGGACCGCAACACCTGGACCCCAGGCCCCGTCTTCGACCTCATCCGCACAACCGGCCAGGTGCAGCTCCCCGAACTCGAAAAGACCTTCAACCTCGGTGTCGGCATGCTCGCGATCCTCGCCCCCGAAGACCTCGACCGCGCCCTCGCCGTGCTCACCGCCCGGCATGTGGACTGCTGGCTGGTCGGGGACATCCGCGCCAGCAGCGAAGACAACGGGAAAGTCCTGCTCACTGGTTCGCACCCAGGCTTTTAGAGGTTTGCCCGCGAAGGAAGCCTCATGCTAGGGTTAGTGGCCCTTTCGGGCCAGATAGCTCAGTTGGTAGAGCACACGCCTGAAAAGCGTGGGGTCGCCGGTTCGAACCCGGCTCTGGCCACAATAGGGCTGTTTGCGTATCTGAACTGCATGCGTTTGCGAAACTTGGACGCGGATAGCCCGAGAACGTGAAAACCCTCTCCCGATGATTTCGGCGAGAGGGTTTTGCTGTTCCGGACTTAATTTTGCGCTGTTCTGAGCCGCTTCTTCGGGGTTGAAGGACGACTGGTGGCCGCTCCTCTCGAAGCGGCTCAGTTTACCCGCGCGGCGGGTCCGACCACGGGCGGCGCGTTCGGGTCTCGCCGCTAGTCCGCGAGACGCTTTGCGCGGCGTCGCTTGTCTGGGCTCGCGGGTGACTGTCTGCGGGCTTGGTCAGTTTGATGCTTGAGGAAGTCTTTCAATCCGCGCAGTTTGGCAGCGGCGAGGTTGAGGGTCGTCGCCAACCAGCGCGGGGTGAAGCCTCGTGCTCGGCGTTTCCCGGCGCTCGCGGTGTGCAGCGCCCCGGGTTTCATGCGGTGCCGCTCGCCCAGACGGCAACGTCCGATGGACGAACCGCAGCGCTTGCCGTTCGTGTTTCGGGCGGCCTTTGGCCGCTCTCGAGAGTCGTGCATGCCGAGTCTGGTGTAAACTAGTTTGACATATAGGACCGATCAAAGGATACCCACCGATGACATTGGAGATGATGAAAGCCGTGCGGATTCACCGTCACGGACAGCCTGAAGACCTCGTGTACGAGGATGTGCCCAAGCCCCAGCCCGCCGCTGGTCAGGTGTTGGTCAGAAACGAGGCTGCCGGGATTAATTTCGCCGACATCGATCAGCGGCGCAACAAGTACCCGTTTCAACCGCCTTTGCCCCACATCTTGGGATCTGAATTCGCCGGCACGGTCGAATCCGTCGGCGAAGGCGTGTCGGACGTCGAGGTGGGTGAGCGAGTCTTCGGTTTTCTCTCGGGGGCTGAACCTGCTGGCTACGCGCAGTACGTCGCCGTCTCGGCCAACTCGGTCCACCCGTTGCCGCCCGGACTCGGGTACGCAGAGAGCACAGCCTTGCTCGTGCAAGGGCTGACCGCTTATTTCCTTCTGCGCGATGGTGTGCGGCTCGCCGCAGGCGACTCGGTGCTCATCATGGCCGCGGCGGGCGGCCTGGGATCCATGGCTGTCCAGCTCGCGAAGATCATGGCCGCAGGCCGGGTGATCGGGGCGGCCAGCACCGCGGAGAAGCGCCGCCGCGCCATCGAGCTCGGCGCGGACGAATCGGTCGACTACACGCAACCAGGCTGGAGCGCCCAGGTGTTCGACGCGACAGGCGGAAGGGGGGTCGACGCCGTTTTGGTCAATGTCGGCGGCGAGTCGTTCACGCAATCGATCGCCTCGCTGGCGCCGTTTGGCCGTCTCAGCGCCTACGGCGGCGCCGACGAGACGACGCCCGTCTTGGATTTCCTCGCGGAGTTCAAGGCGGGACGGCTCACCAAAAACCAGACGCTGAACTTCTTCACCCTCTATCCGTACCTCCACGCTGGCCCCGCAGTGCTGAGGCCCGTGCTCGACGAGCTCGCCGACCACGTGGAGAGCGGTCGGCTCCTTGTTCGGCTGGGCGTGCAGATGTCGCTCTCCCAAGCCGCTGAGGCGCACCGCCTGGTGGAGAACCGGCAGTCGACGGGAAAGGCCGTCTTGCTGCCGTGGGCCGACTAACCCGCAAGAGCGCCGCGGCTTCGCCGTCCGCTCCGATCGAGAACGCCCAGGAGAGCTGGTTCGCGCGGACATCAAGAAGCTCGGGCGCATCCCTGGAAGATTCCCGCGCGATGACATCTCACGGGGCGTGGAACTGCGACTGCGGAAGTCGTGTCACGCGATGAAACCCCGCTTCAGCCGCGAACGTGTGACATTTGTTCCGTGAAGCCGAGGAGAGCCATGCCCTGCTGCCAGCTCAGCCGCAGTTCGGCGAACATTGCTCCAGGAGGTTTCCGGGAACCGCCCGGCGGCTCCACGGAAAGCCCTAGGACCGTCGAGTCGCCGAGGTTGTCGATCACCGCCGTCGTGGACGGCGATATGGCGTGCGCGTCCATCGTGCCGATCGGTTCCGGGCCGTTCACACCGACGAGCAGCACTGCGGCGACCGCCGCCGGGCTGCGTCGGCGGAGGACGCATCGCGGCCCAGAGGATGAGCTCCGCGCAGCTATGGACAAGAAAACCGAGATATATGGACGAGACATCGTTATACGCTATCGTCCCTGGCCAGGAGGTTCTGCACACAGCCCGCAAGAGATCGTGTGGACAGGCGGGAAACCCCGCATTCCAGTGGCGCTTCCCGTGGCCGGCGGGTTCTGCGAAGAGAGCCCGTTCCAGGGTAGGCTGTTCGGGCAAGACTCACATCGGTTCATGACCAGCAGGCCCTGGGTTCGGCGCAGTGGGCCGGACCTCTCAGCCCGACTCGGAGGATTTTTGACGGATCAGGCGATGGGCGCGACCAGCTACGCGCTGAACGCGGAATTCTGGATCGACATCATTCGCCGCAGGCGGGACCGGTATCGCACAGAACTCACGGATGTCGCGGTGCTGTCCATGGTCGGGGCGCGCGAAGGCCTTCGCGCGCTCGACGCGGGCTGCGGCGAGGGGTATTTGTCGCGGGCGCTCGCGGAACGGGGCGCGCATGTTGTCGGCGTGGACAGCGCGGCCGAGCTGGTCGAGGCGGCTCGGCTGGAGGCGGCTCGGCTCCGGCTCGATGTCGAACACCGCGTCGCGGACATCGGCGATTTGCCGGCTGAGTTCTCCGATGTTTTCGACGTTGTTGTGTTCAACCATGTGGTCAACGACCTTGAAGACCCGGCCCCGGCGTTCGCCGAGGCCGCTCGTGTCCTCCGGCCTGGCGGGCGGGCTGTCGTGTTGATGCTGCACCCGTGTTTCACGCGCCAAGGCGTCGCAGTGCAGGAGTACTTCGCCAATGACAGTGCCTGTCGGTGCTTTGATGTGGACGGCGTGAAATCGCCCGTGCCGGTCACGTACTGGCTGCGTCCGTTGGAGTCCTACAGCGCGTTGCTCGTGGAGGCCGGGTTCGCGGTCACCGGGCTGCAGGAGCCGCGTCCTTCGGCGGAGCAGATGCTCGACCCTTGGTGGCAGGAGCATTTTTCGTCGCCGAAGTTCCTTTTGGTCGAAGCGAGAAAACTCGTGTAAGCCCTTTGGGCGAGGACGAACAAGGTCCGGCAAGCCGCACGACAAGTCGTGGGCGGTTCAGTTCTGCGCGGAGAGGACCCCCGCGCGGGCCGCGGTGAGCGCGACGTGCGCTGCTTGCGTGATGAGGTGTTCGTCGATCAGGTCCCCGGTGGTGACGACTCGGTAGAAGAACGGGGCGCGGAATGTGGTGAGCAAAGCGTCGACATCGGTGTCGGAGGGGAGTTCGCCCCGTTCGACCGCGCGGCGGACGAGGGGGGTCGCGCGCACGCGCTGCTGGTCGAAGAAGTTCCGAGTGGCCTCGCGGAGTTGCTGCGAGCGGTGGCTCGCGGCGAGCATGGCCGCTGCGACTTGCTGGCCGACGCCGCCGTTGAGTTGTTCGGCCAACGCGCCCCCGAGGGCGAGCATGTCTGTGTCGACGCTGCCGGTGTCCGGGATGGGGATCGCTTCCTGCGACCACGTCGCAAGGGCGTCGGCGAGGAGATCGTCCCGCGTCGCCCACCGCCGGTAGACGGTGGTCTTGTTCACGCCTGCGCGGGAAGCCACGGCCTCGACGCTCAATGCGGCGTATCCGTCGGCGATGAGCGTGCGCAGGGTTGCCGCGAGCACTGCCTCGCGCACAGCCGAGCTTCTGCCGGCGGGCCGAACTCCTTGGAAGGTTTGTTTTTTGCCCATGTGTTGTCTTTCGCTGTTGCTTTCTTGCTCTGGCCGTGCCAAGCTGAACCTAACGCAACTTTTTGTTGCTATAGAGTAGAGCACCTGAGTGAGGAAGTGTTCATGCGATTCATCTTCGACACGGATGAGGCGTTCTCATACGAGACTCTGCGCACAGTCGGATACATTCCTTACGGCGGAGCCGACATCGGCGAAGTGTTGTCGGCCGCGGCCCGGATCGTGCCGGGCGACCGCGAGTCGTGGTACGGGGAATGGCGAGCCCTCGCGGACCGCATCGCCGCTGTCGCCGAGCGATCCGCCGCGGGCGGCCACTGCGTCAGTGCGAGCGAGGCCTATTTGCGGGCCTCGAACTACTACCGGACGGCTGAGTTCTTCCTCCGGGACGACCCGTCGCGCGACCCGCGTGTGCGGGAAACCTTCCAACGGTCTGTCGAGACGTTCTGCGCCGCGCCCCAGATCCAGGCCCAATGGCAGCGTGTGAGCATTCCTTATGAAGGGACCTCCCTGGCCGGGTACTACCTCAACTCCACCGGGGAACAGCCCGGGCCGACTTTGCTGGCGCACGGCGGCTACGACTCGACTGCCGAAGAGCTGTTCTTCGTGGTGGGCGAAGCGGCCCGGCGGCGGGGTTGGAACTGCCTGATTTTCGAAGGCCCCGGCCAAGGCGCGGCGCTGCGGTTGAACAAACTGCTCTTCCGTCACGACTGGGAGGCTGTGGTCACCCCTGCCGTCGATTTCGCGTTGGGCCTTCGCGGAGTGGACCCGGAACGTATAGCGCTGATCGGGATGAGCTTGGGCGGCTATCTCGCCGCCCGGGCGGCGGCGTTCGAGCCCCGCGTCTCGGCCTGTGTCGCTTTCGACGGCGTGTTCCGATGCGGCGGCGCGTTCACACAGGCCGCGGCGGCGGGCGGCCACTTGGGGCAACTCGGCCCAGAACAGCGCGTCGCGGCCGCGGACCAGCTGATCGCCAACCGCTCGCACGCCCCAACCTCGTTGTGGTGGCTGCTCTCGAACGCGCTCTGGACATTCGGGGTGCAGACGGCCCAGGGGCTCATCGATGTGGTCGGCAAATACGACCTCGCCGATGTGGTCGAGCGGATCTCGTGCCCTGTGCTGGTCTGCGAGGCGCAGAACGACCATTTCTTCCCTGGGCAACCGCAAGAGCTCTATGACGCTTTGCGCTGCGAGAAAACCTATGCGCGCTTCACCGCGGACGAGGGCGCGGGGGAGCACTGCCACACGGGCGCGTTGTTGCTTTTCCACCAGCGGATGTTCGACTGGCTCGACGACACCTTCAAAACGGAGCGGGCGGCGCGGTTCTGATGGCAGACGGACTGGAGATCTTGGAGGAGTACATCGCGCGATGCTCCAACTGGGGCCGATGGGGCGACGACGACCAAGCGGGGACCATCAACCTCATCACTGAGGAGAAGGTCCGCGAAGCGGCGGCGCTCGTGCGGGTCGGAAAAATCGTCTCGCTGACGATGCCCTACGACATGAGGGGGCCGCAAAACGGATACCTCGGCAGGTCGAATCCCGTCCTGTACCAACTCGCGTCGGGGCCCGGCTATCTCGCCGGAGAGCAAACCGCCAAAGAAACAGCAGCGTTGGCCCAGCTCAGCGAGTCAGACGGGCGCCCGTGCGCGGGCTACTACGACGATGTGCTGGTGATGCCAACGCAGTCGGGCACACAATGGGACGCGCTGTGCCACTTTTTCTGGCGCGGCCGGATGTACAACGGCCGTCCGGCCGCTGAGGCCGGGACCAGCGGCTCCCGCAGCAACGGCGTCCAGCATTACACGGGCCGCATCGTCACTCGGGGCGTGTTCGCCGACCTCGCCGAGCACCGCGGCGTCGAAGCCCTGGAGCCTGGCGACGCGATCACCGCCGACGAGCTCGAGGAATGCCTCGCGGCGGAGGGCGTCGAAATCCGCCCGGGAGACGCTTTGGTCGTCCGCACAGGTTTTTTGGGGGCCAGGCGCGGCAAGTGGGCGGACTACGCGGGCGGCGCTTCCCCAGGTCTGTCGCTGCACACCGCTCCCTGGCTCCGCGAGAAGGACATAGCGGCCGTCGCGACCGACACCTGGGGCGTCGAGGTGCTGCCCAACGAGATCGACTGCTGGCAGCCGCTGCACATCGTCGCGCTCGTGCACACCGGGCTGGCGCTCGGCGAGATGTTCGACCTCGACGCGCTGTCGGCCGACTGCAAAGCCGACCGGGTCTACGAGTTCATGTTCTCGGCTTCGCCGCTGCCCCTCACCGGGGCCTCCGGCAGCCCCGTTTCCGCATTGGCGGTCAAATGAGGCCACCGGCGCCCGCGGAGCTTTGGGCCGCCAGCTCGAACACGCGCTCGCGCAGCTGTTCCGGACTCGCTTCGAAGAAGTGGCCGCCGGGCTGGTGCTCGATTGTGGTGTAACCGCTGAGCTCGGCCCACCCCTGGATCTGCTGCGCGGACACCAAACGGTCTTCCCGCGCGCCGATCACATGCACCGGAATCGCAAGCCTGTCATCGACAGGGTCGTGTTGGTAATCTGCGCACAGGCGCAGATCGTCACGGACGAGCGGCAGCAGGGGGTACAGCCATTCGGGTCGGTTGAGCAGGCTTTGGGGGACTCCCCCGATGCGGGCGAGCAGCTCGACGAGCTCGGGGTCTGTCAGCGCGTCGACGTCGGTGATGGGCCGCAGCCGGGGCGACCAGCTCGCGGCGACGATCAGCGTGCACGTCCGGGCGAACTCGAACGAGCCGAGGACCGAGCGCGCCACGAGGTACGCGAGCAAGCCGCCCATGCTGTGCCCGTACAACGCGTGCCTTTCCCGCAGCGCCGCCGCGTGCTTGTCCAGGACGTGTTCGACGATCTCACGAGCGCCGGTGTGGACTCTGCGACCAGCCACAGGACGAGTGGTCGGCAGCTCCACCGGCACGACTTCGATCCCGGGGGGCGCGGCGGTCTGCCATGCCCGGAAGGCAGAAGGGCTGCCGCCCGCGTGGTGAAAGCACAGCAGCTTGGTCACGTCGGTTTCTTTCTCAGCTCTGCGTGCTCGCTCGGCTCATAGGGCGCTCTCTGCGTGCCGCGCGGCGAAGCCCGCGAGCGCCGCCGCGATATGGGCTTTGGTGTCCTGCACATGGCCCGGCGAGCCATGCACGTCGTCAAAGGCAATGGTGCGGGCGGTCGGCACAGCGGACTCCAGCAGCTCTGGGTCTTTCCTGGGGACGATCTCGTCTCGCAGGCTCACGATGTCCGTCACCGGCACGCGGATCCTCCTGAGTTGCTCGTCGGTGAGCGCCAGCGAGGGCAAAAAGTCCGGCAATGCCGCGACAGGCTTGCCCGTGGTGGCCGAAAGGGCGTCTTTTGTCGTCTGCGGCGTCCTCTCCCACCAGAGCGGATCGGTGAAGAAATGCCGGATCGGCGGACCCACCGAGAACACCTCGCCGATCCTGGGGTCGCTGCCCGCCGCCTGCAACGCGACCGTGCCGCCGAAGCTCATCGCCAACAGGAAAGCTGCGCCGAACCGGTTGCGGCGCTCTACGGCGTCCAGCAGCGAGCTGAGCCGCGCCGGAGCGTCCGCCGCGTAAGGGTTCGTGTTCTCGCCGACGCCCGGCAGCTCGGTGAGCAGAATCGCCATCGACAAACGACGGCCGATCTCTGCCATCGAGAGCCATTGCTCTTTCACGCTCACGATGCCGCCGCAGAGCACCAGCAGATTCGGCCCAGATGTTGCGCCGGGCGCGGGCTGATACCACGCCGGCGCCCCATCGGCCTCGATGCGGCAGAGGCCCTGAGCGCTGGCCGCCTCCCCCGCGACCGCGACGCACTTGCGCAGCGCCGCGTGTCCGTCGTCGGTGTGCGGGTAAGGGAACCGCGCGAGGTTGAACCGCGCGATAGCTCCGGCTTTGTCGTCTCGGGAGAGGCACCGCGACCCTTCTTGCGACCACACCGTCGCCCATCCTGCGGGGCCGTCGTCGATGGTGGCGATCCGGCTCAGGATTCTCGTTGTCTCTGCGGCGGAGAGCCCTTGGGCGAAGGAATGCAGCCGGACCAGATCGGCCCGCTCGGCCAGCTCATGCATGCCGCGCCTCCGATGCGACCGCCGCTTGGTAGCCGCCCCCGCGCAGTGTGTGCACCCGCCAACGCCCGCCGCGCGGATCGATGACTTCCGCGAGGGCCAGGTGGGCGCGCAACGACGCGAACTGTGTCGTCAGACCTGTGCCCATGGCTTTGGTGGCGGCCTCTTTCCAGGTCCACACCCGCACGAGCATCTGTTGCCGGGCTTGCGGACCCAGCCGCTCGTAGATCTGCAGTTCTTCGGGATGGCACACAGCCTGCGCGAAGCCGGAGCTGTCGAGCTTGCGGTCCGCCGCTTCGACGTCCACGCCGATGGGCCCGCGGACGCTCACCGCCATCACGGCGGTGCTGCGGGTGTGGGCGAGATTGGCGTCCGCAACCGGTCGGCGGCCCGATCCCCGGAGCACGAATTCGGGCCGCCGGAACGTTGTTCGCCGCATCTCGACGTCGTCGATGTGCACATCAGCCACTCGGGCCACCATCGTCTTGGCGAAGTGGCGGGTCGCGGCGAACCAGGCCC
>JGI2924J29684_1076686_pt1 | contig 10711 bp, 7 predicted proteins | sample BenlonsequencITS_FD_29684 | JGI IMG/M metagenome (IMG submission 29684)
ATAGCTTTAGCAGCAAGCTTTGGAAAATCTACTATTTTCCAGAAACCTAGATTTTTTGATATTATGCCTTCTGATTTCAAGGTTGTAATTTCTTTTTGAACCGTTTGCCGGGTAACGCCTAGAAAGTTAGATATTTCTTCGATAGTTATAGGTATATCTATCTCTTGGGAGGTGCCTATTCGTTTTGTGCCGCTGCATTCAACCAAATTTTTGAGGACTAATGGTACTTGGGTGGAAATAGGGTAGAGAGCTTTTGCTTTTTTAAAATGTATAGCGTAGGATAATATGTACGCTAGTTTTTTGCAAAGAATTCTCGAAACTTCACCATATTGGTTAAAACAGCTTTCAAAATCAACTTTGGGAATATGGTTTAGCGTAACGTCAGTTGCGGCAATGGTCGTATGATTGAGTGGACGCCCACAAATTACAGGTGTCTCTCCAAAAATATTTCCTGGGACATATATTGCTAAAAGAGTATTTGTACCATCTTCAAGTTCAGCGAATAATTTAACATACCCAGACTGAACTTGATATATGTTTGGTGCCGTAGCGCCCGTATCAAAGATACGTTCTCCAGCTGCAAATGAAATGACTTTCATATGTTTCGTTAATTCGGCTTTTGCAGGTGGAGAGAGTTCTTCAAACCAATTATGTCTTGTAGATATGTGCATTTTAATTCACGCTTTTGTTTGAATCGTTAGATTTGAAAACCTCATCAAAATTGAGTGGTTTGGTGCAAAGCATCTGTTTTTCTATTCGATGTAAATTTAATAGAAATAGTGTTTTCAAAAGATCATTCTAAAAACATAAATACAAATTGTAGAATAGAATTTCAATTCTTTGATTGACCAAGCATAGGTTAATGTATTCGAGGCTGCAATGAGCGTCTGTACCTCCCTTTTATTTTTCTGAGATTTTGTAAAATTTCATACACCAGAACTCATTTGCTCTCTGATAGCGTGGAAAAAAACAAATAAAAAAATATCGGGAGGAAACATTATGTCCAACACAAAGGCAAAATTACTCGCAGGAATCTCATTTAGTAGTCTGTTTTTAGGTGGAGTTTTGCCTGGGAATGCTCAGGAAATAGAAGCTTCACAAAAGCAACAAATCCGAACACTACCAACAGTGACTGTTACGTCTCAGAAGCGCGAAGAAACATTGCAATCTGTGCCTGTAACTGTGACTGCTTATTCTGGGGAAATGATTGATCAAAAAGGCTTAGATAATATTCAGGCATTGTCTGATTCTACGCCAGGGTTGACGATTGATGCATTTCCTAAAACAACACCTCGGCCATTTATCAGGGGGATTGGTAGTTCGAACCAGTCAGCCGGCTCTGACCCATCTTCTGTTGTGTTTGTTGATGGGGTCTATATCGGCCGGGGGGCGATGCTTTCTGTAGATGCGTTTGATCTTGAACGATTGGAAGTGCTTAAAGGGCCGCAAGGCACGCTCTGGGGGAAGAATGTTGTTGGTGGAGCAATTCATTTTATTACTGCCAAGCCTAAAGATGAGTTCGAGTTGAAAGCCAGAGCGACCATTGCTGAGTTTGGTCAGCGTGATTTTGACTTTGTTGTAAATACCCCTGTAGGGAATCATGTCGCGACACGTCTTTCTTTAAGTTCCAAGAAGAATAATGGGTTCAGAAAAAACTTTCATACGGGTGCGCCCCTTGAAGATGAAGATCGTCTCAGTGGTCGTTTCCATGCTTTGTTTGATATAGGCGAAACGTCTGACTTGTTGTTTTCCATAGCCGGTACGAAAGATGATTCTGAAGGAGCAGCTAGATTTAATTTGCTTCCATTTAATTATGAAGATGTTGATAGTGATACGAACGCAAATCCGGATTCCAATAATTTTTTGAAGCGAGAAACTTGGGGTAGCAAGCTTGAGTTAAATACGGGTGTTTTAGGCTGGGCTGACCTTACAACGTATGTTTCATATTTGACATTGGATAATACCACGGAAGAAGATTTAGATGGGACCGACGTCGCTGGTAATGCCGCAACAGGATTTTCTGGTGCTTTAGGCATTCCTGGAGTTGGCCTCATAAAACAGGAGGACGCGTCTTCTTTATCGGCTGAGTTTCGATTGGCGTCTAATATTGATGGACCATTTAGCTGGGTAGGTGGTGTATTTGTGCTGAAGGATGAAATTGATCGGTTACGTGGAACAGACGTTTTAATCCCTGTCGCGCTCGAGACATATAGAGCAAAGAATGAAACAGACAGTCTGGCTATCTTCGGTCAAGGCACTTTTGCAATTAATGATCGATGGAATGTTTCTGCGGGATTGAGGTTCACTGATGAAACGAAAGAATACGAGATAGAGCGTTTCCAAGCTATTTCCCCGGGTGATAATTATACAACTTTTGGCGACCCTGGAATATCGGACGAGCAAAAATGGACATGGAAAATCGGGTCCGATTACCAATTAAGTGATAATTTGTTTTTGTTCGGGCATGTGTCAACTGGGTTCAAGTCTGGTGCTTTTCAGGAAGAACCTGACGCTGCGACTGCTCGAAATGCTGTCGCTCCTGAGGAAGTCTTGAATTATGAATTGGGTGTAAAATCAGATTTTTTTGATGGGCGTGCGCGTGCAAATGTATCGATGTTTTATTCAGACTACTCTGACTTGCAAACCATTCAATCTGTTGATGATGCAACTCCTAATTCAGGTGGTGCACGCGTTGTTGTAGATTCTGGAAATGCAACGATTCATGGTATTGAGACTGAGTTCCGGCTTTTAGCGACAGATAATATTGAACTCAGCTTATTGTATACTTATCTGGATGCTACGTTTGATCAGTTTATTGAAACGAGTGAATTTCTTGCTGATGGAACTGAAGTCTTCGACGATTTAGCAGGCAATAGACTAAGTCGTACGCCGGAGCATGCAACTTCATTTTCTGCCGCTTATAACTCAGACCAGTTTAGTTGGGGGGCTTTCAAAATCGGTTTGGATGCAAATTATCAGAGCAAAATTTTCGATGATAATAGCAATAATGACTTGGAAGTACGTAAAGCTCGAACTCTTTTAGATGCATTTTTTACATATGAGCCAAATACCAGTTTCTCCATTCAGGTTTGGGGACGAAACCTAACCGATGAAACATATCGAGTTCATCAAGTGGGCCTTGGTCCATCCCTGTTTGCTCAATATGGCGCACCTCGGCAAATAGGTCTCACAGCCAGCTATACATACTGATTGGTATATCTGAATTTCGTGAATGAAAATGTGATTTAATTTAATTGCGCTGGGCGATGTTCAATCGATTGAATAGCGCAGCGCAGTTAAAGAAATGAATTGCCAGATACATTCTTGCTACAGCTGCGTCTTGTGGCCATGGCCTATAGATTTTTGAAACTTGGGAATTACACTTTGACCGCTAGTATAAAGAAAATTGTAGAGTTTGAATTAGCTGGAATAGCTATCGTTCCTTTTGGAATAATGGCTATCTTAAGCGCTATTTTTCTAATCTCTGGACATATTCAGGAAGCAGGTCTGCCTGGGGCGTTTGCCCTTATGTGGTCTGTCGGATTTGTTCTATATTCGATTGGTGAAAAATTACCGATCTGGAAAGAGTATGCGGGAGGTGGACTCATTATGGCATTCCTTGGGAGTGCTGTGTTGGTACATTTTGGTGTTATACCGAAAGAAGAAAGCGAGTTTCTGACAGCATCGGTTATCGACAACCGCTTTTTGTATCTCCTGCTAGTTGGGTTGGTTGCGGGAACGATACTTTCAGTTGATCGCAAATCTTTGATGCGCTCTGTTGTCGGATTGGTGCCTGTAATATTTTTTGCAATTTCTGGTGCGGTTGTACTTGGCGTTCTTATCGGATGGTTTTTTCAAGTAGAGCCAGCACGAATAGTGACCCATTATGTGCTTCCAATTATGGGGGGAGGTAATGGAGCAGGGGCGATACCAATGTCAGAAATTTACGCTGACGCTACTGGAGAAAATGGTGCAAAATATTATGGTTTTGCAATTTCTGTTTTAACCATTGCAAACATGGTCGCTATATTGATGGCATCTGTACTGAACAAAATCGGACAAGCATTTCCAGCTTGGACAGGAAACGGCAAATTAAGTGACGATGAAAATTTTCAAGAGTTAGCTCCCGCAACAGAAAACTCCGAACCAACCAAAGAAATGAGTACACTCAGTGCATTGTTTTTTACAGTGGCAATGTTGTTACTTGCGATGTTGTTATATTCTTTGTTTCCACAAGTTCACCTTTTTGCTTGGGCAGTTTTGATTTTTGTTTTCTTGAATGTCTCGGATTTACTGCCTAAGTCTCTGGTTTCCGCGTTGGCGCTAGTGAATGAATGGGGGATGAGAACATTCATTGTCTTGGTATTGGTTGCAGTTGGTTTGATGACAGACCTAAATGATCTTATTACTGCCTTTAGTATTCAAAATGTCGTTATTTCAGCAGCAATAGTTATAGGTGCCAGCCTTGGCGCAGGGCTAAGTGCAAGATTATTTAAGTTCTTCCCCATCGAAGCCGCGATCGCTGCAGGGCTGTGTATGGCTAACAGAGGTGGGAGTGGAGATCTAGAAGTGTTGGGTGCATCTAAAAGAATGGCTTTGTATCCATTTGCGCAAATTTCATCACGCATTGGAGGCGGGATAGTTCTATTTTTGGCCGGATATCTTTTTAGTATTCTACTTTAGAACAGTTTTACGAGTTGGTACTCGTTTTAGGTAGGAAGTGTTCGGATAATCGGAAGTGCATCTAGTATGATTGGCTGCATTTCCTCTGACTAAATCGCAACTAGTTATAGATCTTTATAGAGCATCATGTTTTTAGCCCTAGCATGCCAAGGAGGTTGAATGAATTCAGAATGGTTGTTGGATTTTCTGGAGCTTACTGATGCAGGTAGCTTTTCTCGAGCGGCACAGCGCAGGTATATTACACAATCAGCCTTCAGTAGGCGTATTCGATCACTTGAAGAATGGGTCGGTACTTCTCTTGTAAATCGCGATACTCATACCATGAAATTGACGCCTTCTGGCGAGAGTTTCACAATTGTAGCTGAGCAGGTGATTAGGTCTCTTGAAGCAGGTCGCAATGAAGCATGTGCAATTGAACGTGCTTCAATTGAAACGGTTCACTTTGCTGCAACGCATGCTCTATCTTTGACGTTTTTTCCAACTTGGTTGCGGAAGTTAGAAAAGGATGAGCCAGCTTCGACTACTTTGAAACTTACTGCAGACCATATGTTAGCGTGTGAAAAACTTATGCAAGAAGGTAGGTCTCAATTTTTACTCTGCCATCATCATGAAAATTCTAATCTTCAATTGGGGCAAGGGTTTAAATCAGTAAAATTAGGTGAGGACATTTTATTGCCTGTCGTTTCTTTGAAATTGAAAGAAACTGTAGAACCCCGGAATTTGCCGCTGTTGAGCTTTTCTCCTGAATCTGGATTGGGAAAAATACTTTCGTGCGTCCTTGATGATAATATCGACACACCTAGCAAACAGCCTGTTTTTACATCTCATTTGGCGAGTGTGTTGACATCAATGGCCAGACAGGGGCGAGGAATTGCTTGGACTGTCCTAAGTATTGTGGCTGATGATCTTGAAACTGGTTCGTTGGTTCGCGCATCTGACCAACAAATACCTGTCGAAATACGATTGTGGAGAGCTGCAGCTAGGCAATCGCCAGCGGCCGAAAGGCTATGGAGCAAGGTTTTAAAATCTTTGCAATAGTAGAGACTATATTCAGTTTCTATTTTGAAACTGATAAATCCTTACAGTTTGCGTCCATCAACAATCACACATTGTTTGGGAGGTTTGCGATTTAATATGACATCAACTGCGCATTTAGCTGCGATCATATTGGTGCGTTGAAGGGCTTCTTCCGTCGACGCACCAGCATGTGGTGCTGCGATAACATTGTGAAGCGATAAAAGGGAGTTTGTTATAGCTTTTTTGGATGGGTCATTTTCACTTTCGTACACGTCCAAACCAGCACCTCTGATTTGATTATTTTCTAACGCGTGAAGCAATGCACTATCATCAACCAATCCACCTCGACCAGTATTTATTAATATTGCTGATGATTTCATTTTTCCCAATGCTTCTGCATCAATCAAATGATGAGTTTCGCGTGTTAATGGGGCATGAATCGATATGTAATCAGACTCGCGTAAGATGGTATCAAGATCAGATTGCAATAAATTGTAATCCTCGATGTCTTGTGTCGTTAGCCTTGGTGAAGATACTAATATTTGTGCCTCAAAACCTTTGAGCCTTTGGGCAAGACTGCGACCTGTTCGTCCAAAACCAATAATCCCCACTTTTTTTTGGAAAAGCTCCGTTCCTACAAGTATGCCCCATTCACCTTTGATCATTGATTTTTGCGCTTCCTGAAATCTACGTCCAACAGAAATCATCATGCCGATGACTTGGTCGGCGACAGAGGCATCATTTCCACCTGCTGCAATGGTGACTACTTTTCCCAATTCTTTTGCAGCTATAGTATCCACTTTTTCATAACCTACACCGCGTCGCGATATAATAGCTAAATCAGGGAGGCCCTCGAGCACGTCTCTCGTAATGTGAACGTGACCAACAATCCAACCTCCGGCACCTTCAAGTAAACTGTGCAGATCTATTTTATCAAGTTGTGCTTCTGTTTTACCCACTGGTAGCTTCGGCAAAACTACCTCTATCTTGTGTGTCTGCAGATATTCTATTGCTGCTTTGTCGAAAAACTTTTGCGTGATGACGACCTTTTTTTGGGGGGGGTCATATTAAATTCCTTCGAGTGTTTCAGGTCAGCCAGCTAAATTTAGTAAGGTATTTTGCTTGAAAGGCATCAATTTCATGTTTTCGCTCAAGCGTCATATCTATGGCGTCTAACCCATTCAAAAGCATGTGTTTGCGTTTGTTGCTGATATCGAACTTGATCGTCGTATCTGGTGTTTCGATTGTCTGACTTTTCAAGTCTATTGTGAGTTGCCGACCTGAGTTTGCGCAATGCATCAATGTTTTCACATTGGCTTCGCTTATTTCGATAGCAAGCAAACCATTTCTAGCGCAATTGTCGAAGAATATGCCAGCAAATGATGAGGCGAAAATGGCCTTTATTCCAAATTGTTGTAGTCCCCAGACAGCGTGCTCTCTGCTTGATCCGCAGCCGAAATTTGGACCTGCAGCTATGAATTTAGAATTCAACCATTGCTTTTTGTTCAATATAAAATCTGGATTAATTTTCCCGAATTTGTCATGGCGCAAGTTATAGAAAACACCTTCAGCTAAACCTTCTCTGTCTATTCCTTTGAGAAAGGTTTTAGGCATAATGGTATCTGTATCAATATTTTGGGCAGGCATAGGAGCCACTATGCCTGTATGCTGGAGGAATGATTCAAAAGGCATGTGTAGGCTGCATATTTCTTACATCACATAGGTGACCTGAGATGGCGGCGGCGGCGACCATTTCAGGACTCATTAAATGTGTTCGGCTATCTACACCTTGTCTTCCTTCAAAATTTCTATTTGTACTGGGGGCACACCGTTTCCCGGGGGCAATGATGTCGTCATTCATTGCTAGACACATTGAGCAGCCAGATTGTCGCCATTCAAATCCAGCATCAATAAAGATTTTATCTATGCCTTCTTGTTCGGCAATTTGTCGAACTTGGCTGGACCCAGGCACGACCATTGCGCGTATTTGTGGGGCAATTTTCCTGCCTTTTAGAACATTGGCAGCAGCACGAAGGTCTTCAATTCGTGCATTCGTACAGGACCCGATAAAAGCAAAATCAATAGTAAGATCAGTCAACTTCGTGCCTGGCTTAAGCCCCATATATTTTAAGGCGCGTTCCATAGCTTTTTGGTTTGCCGGATCTTTACTTTTTTGCGGGTTAGGGATGAAACCCGTAATGGGGACAGCCTGATCTGGGCTAGTTCCCCAAGTAACCATTGGTTCGATGTTTCTAATGTTTATATCTATAGTTTTTTCGAATATCGCATCAGGTGAACTTTGAAGAGTTTGCCAATAAAGTATTGCCTCATCCATTTGCTCGTTTTGTGGCGCGCGAGTTTTACCTTTTAGGTATTCATATACTTTATGATCTGGTGCTATTAATGCGACTCTTGCTCCGCACTCAACTGCCATGTTGCAGACGGTCATACGGCCTTCTATGGACATTTTCGTGATAGCAGGGCCTGTGAATTCGACAGCATAACCCCGCGCTCCGTCCGCTCCTATATTGCGGACTATAGACATGATAATATCTTTGGCGGATATTCCTGCTGGTGGCTCCCCACTTATGTTTATTTTCATGTTCAAAAGTTTTTGGTACGGCAGAGTTTGAGTTGCCAATAAGTGCTCAATATCAGACGTACCTATACCAAACCCAATGGAACCGAAGGCTCCATATGTTGTCGTGTGGCTATCGCCTGCAGCAATAATTAGACCGGGTAAAACTAAACCAAGTTCTGGCATGACTACATGTTCAATACCCTGATTTTTATGATAAATATCAAATAACTCAATATTGAAGTCAGAGCAATTTTTTTCAAAATAAGACATTTGAATATTCTCTGATTGTAAAGAGGATGTCGTCGTTCTTTTAGGGTGGGTGGAGTTAACATGATCGATAACGGCGAGTGCTGCTTTAGGTCGATATACACTTCGGCTCGCGTTTCTTATTCCAGTGAAGGCCTGCGGGCTTGTGTATTCGTTCAGGACCGTACGATCAATATACAGTAAAATTTCCTGATCTGACGCTACTGGCTTACATACAGTGTGAATATCGATTAGTTTATCATATAATGTGCTTGGCAATGCCATTTCAATCTCATTGAAGATATAATGTTACTGAGATGTTAGCAGCTGATATAAAGTAGTGGTTGTGAAAATTTTGCATCAATTAATGTTAAAACAGCTGCCGCAATTCTTTTCAACCCGACATTGTATACTAATCAAAATCAGACAAGGGTGATGGGATAATGTTTCAAGCGTAATATCAACGCTACGTTCATCTAATTAGTTTTTCACATTTCTTAATCAGAGTGGAAATCAGACGTACAATATGTTCACGAGTATAATGATTTTTGGCGAGGTTCTAAAGCATCTATAGATGTAGGTTTTCATGTTTCCAACTTACCAAAACTGGTAAAGTCGAAAATGAGTGGTTTAATCTGACTATGTCTTGAAGATTTTATTGAGAGAGATCGAACTTGTCATATCTTTGGTGTGTGACTGGAGGAGAGGAAGGGATTCGAACCCTCGATACGATCTCTCGCATACTCCCTTAGCAGGGGAGCGCCTTCAGCCGCTCGGCCACCTCTCCTCGATCAAGAATACTCTCCTAGCGGGTTTTGCTAGGGGAGAGCAAGTAGGAATTCCAACAATTTTGGTGGGATTATAGTTTTTTTTGAAATACGCGTGTTCTGTTAATTGTCATAGACTTCTAAATCCGTGAGGGAAACGGTGTATGCAGCTTCTGCCAAATCGGTGTAGGTGCTATCAATATGGACATAGCCTTCAATCCAGACGGCTTGTTGCAGGTCTTTTAGTTTTATCGGCTTGTCTGTTTTGACGTATATTGTCTGATTAGGCGGAGGCGGTGGTGCGTGCAAACAAGCACCATAATAAGGGACAAGTAGAAATTCCTTGATCTTGGCATTTTTTCCAAATTCAAATGGAACTGTATAACCGGGAATGCGGATTTTGTGACCGTCCAAAATTTTCACTGTATTGTGAGTACCAAATTGCATTGCAACGTCGTTTTCGCCGCCTTCAGTCACATTAAACAACGATTGCATTTGATTTTGGATTTGTGCAGCAGTGCGCTCGGCTTCTCCGGGAGGTAAAAGATCATCCCAGCCGATTTCAAACGTTTCGTCTTTGTCTTTTGGTAAAACGTAAGCAAGCGGGTCTATTTCAGTTTGCTCTGCACTGGGTTCTGAATTTGAGGCCGATTGAGCAAAAGCTTGACCGCCAATTGATAAACAAGAAGCAAGTGCAGCAACGAATAAATGATTAAAACGCATTTGTGTACTTTCTACAATTAATGCTGATTAGGTAGCTGTTAAATATGTCATGATTCAGACCTTGATTGTAAGTCCGTCTGCAAGAGTGTTCTGTGTGGCACGTGCTGCCGGCCATAAAGACATAACTGCCGATAGCAATGTTACAATTATGATGGTTGCAAATTCCAACACACCGATCTGCATACCAATTAACGTCAATCCAAATTGAGCACCGATTATTGGGGCCACAAAGAATAAAATGGAATGAATGAGGGCTACGCCTAAAACAGCTCCACAAATAGCCAAGAGCATTGCTTCAGTTATTATCAATGCAAATATATGGACTGGACCAGCACCAAGAGCGCGCAGAATTGCCATTTCTCTGCGACGTTCTTTGAGGCTTGTAAATATTGTAATCAAGATAGTCGCTAGCCCTACAATGACAACGAAAAATGATATTGCGCTTAGCGCTTTTTCCGCTGAACCGACAATGCTCCAAAGAGAGGAGAGTGTCATTCCTGGAATAATGGAGAGAAGTGCTTCATTTGGGTATGTATTGACTTCGCGATTGAACCTGAGGACAGCAGCACGCGATTTTAACCCGATAAATGCTGCATTTATTGTATCTGGTTCAACATGTTTGTGTTCTACTTCATGCTCATGCTCATGCTCATGCTCATGCTCATGCTCATGCTCATGCTCATGCTCATGCTCA
>JGI2924J29684_1076685_pt1 | contig 10704 bp, 7 predicted proteins | sample BenlonsequencITS_FD_29684 | JGI IMG/M metagenome (IMG submission 29684)
ATATCACCACGGTCTTTCAAAAAAAAGGGCGCATGTCCTGCGTCTGCCAGCGACCGAACCATCCTACCCAAACCAAATGTAGCTGCCAGCATAGTTGAAAGAATAGCACTGACCAAAATTACGTTAATGGAGCCGGCAGCCCAGTTCAAACCACCGGCGGTTAAAGCTGCAACCATTGGGCTTACTTCTTCGGTGAGGGTTCCCGTCGGTGTAAGCGGGAGTAACGTGGCAATCACGGCACAGTACAGTCCCACCAGGCTTATCACTGTGAACTTTATAGCCCTGGGTATGGTTTTATGAGGTGTCCGGGCCTCCGAAGCGGCTAACCCTATTGTTTCAAATCCGGCATAGCTAAAGAGCACAATTAACATGCTTCCGGCAACCCCTGCTATGCCTCCCGGGAAAAGCGGTTCCCGGGTCAGAACTCCCAGTCCAACAGGGGCCTTTTGAGGAATTAGTCCCACTATCAAAGCTACAGCCAGGCCTATAAAACCTATTAAAGCCCCCAGTTTTATAGCCGCCAGACCGCCCTCCAGGCTGCTTAAAAGCTTTGCTCCCAGTAAATTTAAAAGAGTAACTGCAACTATGATTAAGATGGCTAAAACAAACAATGGAACTTCTGGTATCCAAGTTTGCAAGAAGATTGACGCTGCCGTTGCTTCACTTGACATGGCCAGGATCAAGCCTGTCCAATAGACCCAGCCCACCATAAACCCAAGCCACGGTCCAAATAATTGTTCCGAATAAGTTCTAAAAGAGCCGGGCTTAGGATCGGCTACTGTCATTTCGGAGAGTGCCGTTAGAATTATATAAACTAATATACCTCCCAGAATAAAAGCCGGCAAAATTGCCGGGCCGGCGGCTCTAATTGCTATTGATGAACCTAAAAAAAATGAACCTCCAACAACAGTTCCAAGTGCCAGCATGGTTAGCTGCCATGCAGATAAACCATTATTTTGTTTCATAGGACAAAAACTCCTCGAGATATTTAGCTATAGATTTAATATGTACAGAGTGCTGTCCCTGGATACGTAAAAACCCGTATTTCTTCAGTGGCTAAAAGCTAATACAATCTGATGTTTGCCATAACCTGCAGGAGAAGCTGGCACAGGTTTCGTCTGTGGCAATTGGTATGGATGTATTGATCACTTCGGCTATGTCGAAGGACGGGTATAAAAGTATTCAGTTTACATTCAAAACTTGAGGGCTGTGACTACCTTTTCCGCTACTCCTGATCGAGGAAATTTCAAAAGGGCCAATCGACCTTCCAAAATTTACCAAAGGCTACCAACCCTCTGGTTATCATCTGAAAAATCATATATACTATTGGCAATCATGACGAAAGGGGATGTTGATTTATGTACAAAACAACGGATATTGCAGTCATTCTATATAACAGGGAGGTGTGTGTAAAGTAAAATAAACACATTGAACCTCCCAAAAGGTGATTATGAATATCATTTTTTAGGAGGAAATTATTTTGGATAATATGCTAAAAAAATATGGTGCAAGTGAACGTTTTATACAGGAGGCAACCCTATATCCAAATTTGGCTATTGGCCGAATTTGTTCGCAATACAAGGATTTATATAAAGCAATTACCCACCAGGGGGAGGTTGCAGCGGAAATATCCGGCAAGTTTCGATATGCAGCGACCCGCTTATCCGATTATCCCGCAGTGGGAGATTTTGTTATGCTTGACCGCAGCGATAATAAAAATGGAAACGCAATTATTCACCATGTTCTTACCAGAAAGAGCTCCTTTGAGCGTAAGGCGGTGGGAACAGTGAATGATACACAGGTAGTTGCCGCAAATATTGACACGGTATTTCTTTGCATGGCACTGAATAATGACTACAATCTGCGCCGGCTGGAGCGTTACCTATCTATCGCGTGGGACAGCGGAGGTACTCCTGTAGTTGTGCTGACCAAATCTGATATCTGCCATAACTTACAGGAGAAGTTATCAGAGGTTTCGTCTGTGGCAATTGGTGTGGATGTTTTGGCCACTTCGGCTATATCAGAGGACGGATATAACAGTATTCTGTCACATATTCAGCCCGGGAAAACCGTAGCTTTTATTGGCTCATCCGGTGTAGGTAAGTCTACGCTAATTAATCGCCTGGTAGGTGGGGAAATTCTGCAAACCAGCGATATCCGCAAGGATGGTAAAGGCAGACATACCACTACAAGGAGACAATTACTGGTTCTTCAAAATGGTGGAATTGTCATTGATACACCCGGAATGCGAGAGCTGGGGGTTGAAAGCGCTGATTTTTCAAGAGCATTTGCAGATATTGATAAGCTGGCAGAGCAGTGTAAATTTCGAGATTGTACTCACCAAAGTGAACCGGGGTGTGCAGTGCAAAGGGCTATCCAAGATGGTACACTTGCAGAAAAACGATTGGAAAGTTACCTAAAGCTTAAAAAAGAAGCAAAATACGATGGACTAAACTCAAAGCAGATTGAAACAGAAAAAATTAATGCTATGTTTTCCGGTTTGGGCGGTATGAAAAACGCCAGGAAATTTATCAAAACAAAGAGTAAAAGAAGATAATAAAACTGTAAAACCACAGTATATACTACTGCAAAGGCCAAGAAGTCTAACTCATTTCTTGGCCTTTAGTCATACCCTCCTTGCCCTTTATCATTTCACCTCGTAAAAACAATTCCTTGGGTTTTCTTGTGGCTACACAAGCATTAATCCCCTCCGCAATTAACTAGACTCTATCTTGCTAATGATCAGTCAGTTATATACTATGGGGAAAATGAAGTGAAATCATGTTTTCGCATCTTTTATTTCCGTTAAGATTTTCTCTATATTACGAACCCTACGTCTAATGTCATTGATAATAGAAAATAAGTATATTAATAACACTATGGGCATGATTAAAAATACGACCAGCAGTATAAAATTTAATATCTGAACTGCAAACGTCATATTTAAACCAAGAGATTCAATCAGGCTGCCCATTTGGCTTCTCTCCCTTCATAATTGAAACTTACTTCGCGATAGGATATTTTTCAGGCGGTCTTCTTTGACTCGGTAGCGGAGCTAATTGTTTTCGTAGCTCCCACCGTCCCGCATTCAGCAGCCGGGTTACAGCTATTTTTTCTATACCGGTCAACTCTGCTATCTCGGTATAATTTAATCCTAATACCTCTCGCAAAACGAGTACTAACCTTTCTATGGGCGACAGAGTTAATAGTGCTTCTTGAATTTTGTCTGTGCTATTGTCTTTTGCCGGCGGGCTGCTTTTAGCTTTAGGTAAATTTTTGCCCGGGCTGGATGTGGTTTTGTTTCTATATATTAAACACAGGTTTTTCAAGGCTATGTTTATAGATATATTACCATTTAATGCGTTAAAAACGGCTGTTAACAGTTCTTGGGTTTTATTGTGACTACCGGTTAATCTATAACCTGTGTTGTAGAGTAAATTTACTATTTGCTCGGAAGAATTACCCTGCTTAGACATTTCTCCCAGTTTGGGCATGGTCCCTTCCCCTTCTCGTTTAAAATTCGGTTAACGTGCGACATCAAGTTCAAAATCAACCTTGGGCATCCTCTCCCCCACACTTCTCAATTGCAAAGTAACCCGGTCGTTCTCAGGCATGGGGAAAGATATTTTGACATGATTATCATCAAACCATTCCATACGGATATGCTTATGCCAGAATTCTTGATCTTTAATATGAAATTCAGGGCGGTAATAATAAGGCGGTTTATCCCCGATCCCTTTAAAACTGAAGTAACAAACCAACTGATTATCCTCTATAACAGCCTTTTCCAAGCTATAAGTAATAACCCCGTAGTTAAAAACTCCGCTTAATGCTTGTTCCCCCTGGCGGGGACAGTTGAACTCCATTGTTTGTTCATTTTCCGTGAAGCGGTACAGGTACAGCGGCGGTGAGGTCAGCTTTAATTCCCTGGCCGAGGGGTCTACAGGTTCAAAGTGGAACGAGCCCGTAATCCCACCCGTTACGGGGTCGGTTTGGGTGCGGGTTTCATTGAGCTTGATTCTTTTACCGTTGGTTTCGTCAATTAGATCCGCCCAGTGACCGGGTAAGAAGGCACCGTATTCTTTGATCATCGGTGCCGGCGGAGTGCTGCTACCCCGGCTTTCCATGCTGGTGGGCCCATTGGGTCCCATAACGGTATACATGGGACTGTCCAGCCCAATACCCACACCGGCTATGGACGGGTCCTGCGGCCAGCGTACCCGGAAAAAGATAATGCTTTCGGATAGGCCCAGCACTGCCCGGTCCAGGGCCATCTCTACCGGCTCTATGGTTTTTTTCAGGTTGGGGTAAAACTCCCTGGTGTTTTGGGCCACTAAAGTAGGGTCGACTGGTATTTCAAACTGCGTTTCCCCCGGCATTTCACCAGTGCTAAAGGACAGGGTTAATTTCTGGGCATCCAGATTAACCGGCTCCAGATCGTATACAAAATATTTACCCTGTATGCCCCTGCCGCCCCGTGGGTCATAATGCACACCTTTATCGTCGGCCATGTTGATATAGATATTGCTGTCTCCCTCCAGTTGCGGGTCGATACTATAAAAAACGGTGGTCCGGGCGGAATCCAGCAATATTTTATCTACTGTGATGGTATAGGGACCTAACTTTTTTGACTGGTTTACCTCTGTAAAGAGATCCATCTGCTTGGCCTGTTGGAATGACGGGTCCCGCAGAGCCATGTTTCGCCCCGCTTGGTATGAGGCCCAGGCGATGGTAGAAGCGGTAATGATTATACATGCCATAAAAACCGCCGCCACCCGGCGCAGCCGCCCCCAGGCTTTATCTAAACCGGATAAGGGTGAAGTTTTAGCTGCAGGGGATTTCGCAAAAACAGGCCGGGTGCATTCATCTAGCAGTTTCCGGCAGGATGCGCATTCTGCCAGGTGGCGTTCCACCATCTCCAATGAAGCCTCGCTGGCCACACCGTCGGCGTACAGAGGCAAAAGATCTTTTATTATTTCGCATTCATATTTAGTCATGGTCATCACCTTCTAATTGTTTATATAGTTGGTGAAATTTTTGCCTGGCCCGGAATAGAGTTACCCGAGCTGTTGCCGGGGATTTGCCCAGTATGTCCCCTATTTCCTCAAAAGATAATCGTTCCTGTTCCCTGAGAATTATCACCGTACGGTAATCCACAGGCAGCTGCTCAAGGGCTAGCCGTACCAGCCGCCGGTTTTCTGCTTCTTCCAGATGCCGGGCCGGATCGCCTGCCCTGTTCTCGTCCGGAATATCATGGTTTAGCGGTAAATTGCGCTCCCCGGGACGGCCCCGCAGATAGCCGGTGTAAACATAATAGGCTACGCGAAACAGCCAGGTGGACAGGGCGGATTCACCACGAAAGTTTTTTAGGGATACCAATGCCCGGCAAAAGGTTTCCTGGGTTAATTCATCCGCCAGGTGATAATCTCCGCCCATACGGTATAAGTACCGGAAGATCGATACTTTATAACTTTGATAAAGTTTTTCTATAGTTGACATGGCCATATCAAAAAACGCTCCTGGTTATTGGTGTCCGAACTTAGGAAAATGTTACAGCAATTATGCAATTTTTTTGCACAAAAAAAAAGATACTTTATTACGTTAAGTATCTTTTTCCTGATTACCTTTGGTACAACTATCCCATACCAAATCCAACTAAAATTACATTTTATACCTTTGCCCTGAAACTATCTAATATTTTATGAACTTCAATAAATAAAACAAGTTCCTTTATAATGAACTGGGCCAGGAGCGCTTTTTTTACATTTTTAAGCAATATTCTTTTTAGCATTTAAAAGCAGGGATGGAAATCCCTGCTTTTTTAACTTACGTATGGGGGTGGTAAATATCATACTAATACTTAATTTTGACCACTCACGGATGATTTGTGGCGAATTATGATTTCAAGAATACACATACTAAAGATTACAATAAATAAAAGGATGTGCTATATATGTATAATAAACCTCAAATTAACGTTTTTTCTCCTCATACAAGGCAGGATAAAATTGATAAAATTGCCGAGTTCTGCAACGATAAAAATTTGGATTGGCGTCATTTACTAGATATAGGTACTTCAAAATTATTAAGATCGTTATTAGATGAAAATGATCTGGATGATCATATCAGGTATTCCAAGTGCCGCAATTATGCAGATGAGGCTGTTCATTACTTAAACGATAAAGTAGGAAATGACAGGCTTCGTTTTCGAGGAATAGCCTACCTGTTAAAGTCAATGTGCGGTACCATGTTTCAAGTAGGTTATAATACCCCCTGTCATATAGAACCAGAGCTGCAAACTAATTTCTTTACGCCTATAACGTCTTCTATAAGTCTGGAAGCTATTTCACAATGCTGCCAGGAGAACGAGATAACAGCCCTTGAACTGCTGGACGTCGGGCTTTCTCTTTACGGTGTGGAAGAGGTTATTGCAGATTATTCTCCCCCTCGAGAGATTGCCATGCTTGATGCTGACAGGATCGGAAGTGGAGCTTTAGCCGGTAAGATGTTAAATGGATATTTAAGATACCTGGGAGCCTCTGTACTGGATAGAGTTATAGTCACGTTATTGATGACAAAAGCCGCTGCAGTAAACTTATTAGGCGTATGTGGGAAAAAGTGTAGTGGAGATTGTTCTTGCTAGGGCCATTGATATCAAGGGGAAGATAGCGGTAATACACGCATGGTAGTACAATTGGAAATCCCTTATAAGAAAGTAGTTGCTGTCCCTCTATATTACTATTTGTTTTTTTTAAACGGCGCCTGTACGCCTTCGGGCAACCGGCGCTGAATTTTATTTGTCCTTCAGGAACCTATGAAGTAAGACAAGGGGACGTTTCGTTTGTCCCAATAGACTGAGAGATGTTTATAGTTATTCTTGTTTAGGGGTGTTCTTTTTTTATGTACAGGAAATAGGTACCAAAGTAAAGACTAAATACCCAAAGCTGGTTTATAATGTGTCTATCAATTGGTTAATAAAAGGAGGTAGATCAGGTGCAAAGGATAGGAATAATTAGTGCATGGGTGCTCAGCATGCTGCTGCTCATCACCACTGTATCGGGCTGCAGCGGCGACTCAGGACAAGTGGAACAGCATCCTGCCGCAGGAGAGATTGGAACGCCGGTGGCCCTGGCTTCGAGTTTTGCCGTTTATAAAGATGTTCCGGTGGACTTTTCCCCGACACTGGAGCCCTATAAGGTGGATCCAGAGCTAGACAATGTAACTAATAAGGAAATGTTTCAACTCTCTCCAGAGGCAAAGCAGCTGCTGGTGGAAAACGGATTTGTGGTGGTGCCCAACCAATACAACCGGGAGTTTTTTATGCTCTATGAAACCAACCTCTATGAACCGGTGCCCAGCTTTATCACCACTGATTCAATGCTGCATAATTACCACTTGTTCTTCAGCCACCTGCTGCGGGTTATCGAAAAGGGAAAACTGGCCCCGGAATTAAAAGAGCTTACCGCAGCCATGCTCACCGCATCCCAAAAACAGTATGCTGCCCTTAAAGGCAGCGATTGGGAGAACGCCGCCCGGAGGAACATTGGCTTTTTCGCCGTGGCCGAAAAACTTTTAGATCCCCAAATGCCTGTTCCATATCAGGTAGAGCAGGTTGTGGAAGAGGAACTGCGGCTTATCGAAAACGCTTCAGGTATCCAGAACTCCCCTTTGATGAATATGGGGCAGGACCTGAAGGGTACGGACACCCTGCAGGAAGATTACTCCCAGTACATTCCTCGGGGCCACTACACTACTGACGAGATGCTGCAGTCATATTTCAAGGCTATGATGTGGTACGGAAGAATGACTTTCCGGATCAAGAGTGAAGATGAAACCAAATCCGCTGTTTTGATAACTTCGGCCCTTGGTGAAAGCGATTTCGAGCAAAAATGGGATAAAATATACCAGCCCACCAGCTTTTTTGTAGGCAAAGCCGACGACCTGTCCTACCCGCAGTATCGGGAACTGTTGGACAAAACCTATGGCACCGGGATCAGGCTAAAGGACCTGGCCTCCGGTAGCGATCAATGGACAGCCTTTATGGAAGCGGCAGCAGAGCTGGAACCCCCGGTTATAAACTCCATTCCCATCTTTGATGAGGAATTACAACCCGATCGCGAAGGTGCAATCAAAGGCTTTCGCTTTATGGGGCAGCGCTTTACCCTTGATGCCGCCGTTTTCCAGCGGCTGGTTTACCGCAATGTTAAAGAAAATAGCCAGGGCGAGCGCAGGATGCTGCCCAAGGGCCTGGACATCCCTGCAGCCATGGGCTCTGGGGAAGCTTACTCCATATTGGAGGCTGAGGGGGAAACGGATTATGCGGGCTACCCTGCTAACATGAATAAACTGCAGCAATACATCGCCGGCCTGGATAAAGAAATTTGGACCCAGAACCTGTACTGGGGCTGGCTTTATACCCTGGAACCCCTGCTGCAGGAAAGAGGAAAAGGTTATCCCTCATTTATGCAAAGCCAGGCCTGGACCAGAAAAGATTTGAATAGCTTTTTAGCCAGCTGGACCGAGCTCAAGCACGATACCATCCTTTACGCCAAACAGATTTACGCTGAAATGGGCGGCGGTATGGCTGGAGTGGATGACCGTGGTTATGTGGAGCCAAACCCGCACCTTTACGCTCGCCTGGCCGCACTGGTGAACATGACGCGGGAGGGTCTAGCATCGCGGGATCTTCTTGATCAGACAGATCGGGACAGTCTGGACCGGCTGGAACAGCTGGCCCTCTCTTTAAAGACCATTTCGGAAAAGGAACTTTCCGATATACCCCTGACTGACGAGGAATTTGAACTGATCCGCTCCTACGGCGGGCAGCTGGAGCATTTCTGGCTGGAGGCACTAAGCGATATAGGGGTGGACCACCGCTCAGCAATAGACGAAAACCCTGCAGCACTGGTGGCCGATGTAGCCACCGATCCAGGAGGCCGGGTGCTGCAGGAGGCTACGGGGCACATCTTTGAAATTTATGCTGTAGTGCCCGTTGATGGTAGCCTGAGAATTGCCCGGGGCGGTGTTTACTCCCACTATGAGTTTTCCTGGCCACTCAGTGACCGCTTAACCGATAAAAAATGGCATGAGCTGCTGGATTCCGGACAGGCGCCACCCCTGGCCGGGTGGACTAAAACCTTTATCGCCCAGTGAGATTCCCCCAGTTAGTGCCGGTCCTCATGCTGGCGGTGGGACTGCTGTACTGCTTCGGAGGCTGTACCCCGCAGCAGTACGGCGGCAGCAGGGTTTTCCATGACCTCGCGTCTTTTAAAGAATACCGCATGAAACTTCCGGAAAAACATGATTCCCTGTGTCTGGTGGCTGTGGGAGATATCATGCTCTCCCGGTACGTGGCTCAAAAAATAAAAGAACACGACGACCCGAACTATCCTTTCGCCGGGGTTAAATGGTTCTTGCAAGGCGGGGACGTTGGCTTCGGCAACCTGGAAGGCCCGGTAACCCCGGGGCGGGAAATAAAGATTCCCGAGATGGTTTTAAGGGCTGACCCCCGTGTGGCTCCGGCCCTTAAAGATGCCGGTTTTGACATCCTGTCGCTGGCCAATAACCATGTGCCCGATTTTGGTGAACAGGGAATACTGGACACCTTACATTACCTGGACGATGCTGCAATCCTCCATGCCGGTGCCGGTAGAAATAAGCAAGAAGCTTTTGCGCCCCAATATATGGAGGTAAAGGGTGTAAAACTTGCTTTTTTGGCCTTCAATGACCCGGCGGTTGTGCCGGATTCCTACATGGCAGGTGATAGCCCCGGCACCGCTGTCCTGGAACCTGAAAAGGTAACTGCCACCGTCAAGGAGGCGGCGGATAATGCTGATTTCACGGTGGTTTCCCTTCATGCCGGCACCGAATATGCACCCATGCCGGATGACACCCAGGTACACTTTGCCCGCCTGGCCATAAACGCCGGGGCTGATCTGGTGTTGGGCAGCCACCCGCACGTGGTACAAAAAATCGAGCAATACCGGGGAAAATACATCCTTTATAGCCTGGGCAACTTTATTTTTGACCAGCTATGGTCCCGGGACACTCGGGAGGGTGTTATCGCCAGGATCTATATCAGCGAAAACAGTGTGGAAAAGATGGAATTCCTGCCGGTATACATCAACGATGATGCACGTCCCGTGGCTTTAAGCAGGCGGGAGGGACAAAAAGTACTGGAAAAACTGGGACTGAAACTGGATATAAAAACTTTACCGGCATGGGATAATGAAAAAAAGATTTTCGCAACAACTGAACAATATGTATTCCAGGCCAGCAAGTCCCCGCTGGAATACAGACTGGTGCAAAGCCAACAGTTCGATATGGACGGCGATGGCATCCTCGAAGAATTTAATCTAAGGAACGGGAGAATAACGGTACGGAGCTCTTCCCGCATTCTCTGGCAGTCACCGGATGACTGGTGGGTGGACTATTTCTTTTCGGGCGACGCCAACAACGATGGTACGCCGGAGTTTAACCTGCTGGTTTGGAAAGCAGGAAGTTTCGGTCCCCACAGGCCTTTTTGGGTAAAAGAAGAAGATACCAGCATTAAAAACCACCTCTTTGTCTTCAAGCTGAGAGAAGGCAGCGTTAAACCGGTGTGGCAGTCGTCCAACCTGGACCGTCCCAATTACCGTGCCGCCCTTATTGACCTTAACGACGATGGTAACAACGAGCTGGTGGTTACAGAAGGCAGTTATATCG
>JGI2924J29684_1076684_pt1 | contig 10686 bp, 9 predicted proteins | sample BenlonsequencITS_FD_29684 | JGI IMG/M metagenome (IMG submission 29684)
CCTGCCGTTTTCGGGATGTGAAGAAAGAAGTATTTATTCATTAGCTGTGTTCTCCACTGTTCTATAATAAAAATATTTCTTTAACTTACCGTGGTCTTTTCATTTTATAGTTCATAAGTATTACAGGCTGAATTGAACTAATTCTAATAACATAACAAATATCAAAACTATTAGCAACTGTTTTAATAGATTTCCTTTTAAAAATACCTAATGATACCACTTTTTCTTCCAAGTATCACTGGCATTTCATAAACATTGCAATGAATTTGTCAAGTAAAGATTTCAATTTGCTATGTTGTATTAAACCACTGCGCGGTTGCTTTGCGAGTCCCCATTACCAAGTTTCATGATATGATCTCTTCAGTTTAAATCTATTAAAATTGAAAGGATTATTTTTATGTCTTAGAATACCCAGGCTATTTCTTCTCATCTTCAAAAGATGATTCCAGTTAAAGTTATTTCCAAAAAATTCACAGGTAACTTCTTAACCTTCTATAACAGTCTTCATCTGCTAAATTCTGTTGCATCAAGAGTCATAACTTTAGATTTATTCCTGTCCCTTTAATCCGTCCACAAAAAACTCACCGACTCGCCGATACAGGTCTGTTATCATTCTGCATGTTCTACTTAATCGTCTCGTTAAAACCCGGCATTATGCGGCTGCAATTTAGTCGAAACATTACATCAAATCTTTTGAGATTCAGGTCAAGAATACCACGAAATCCACACTTCTTTAGTTTCTAGACACCATTTTATCTCAAGATATAGGCAAAAAATTAGCGGGGATGTTGAGTTTGTCAATAAGTATGTTAAAAAGTTGAATACCGTTCAGCTAGTTATAAGCCAAGTACATATTATATTTGATTCTAATCGACTGTTAAAGTGTGCAAATTAAATTCTAGCATCATGGTCAGGAAATTAAAAGGATATTTCTTTAATTACCTTAGCAGGAATTCCAGCAACGATTGAATAAGGGGGCACATCTCTATTTACAAAAGAACATGACGCTACTACAGAGTGCTCTCCGATTATACAGGGACCAGCAATTGTAGAGTTGCTAGCTACCCACGAACCCCTCTTAATAATAACATCTCTTCCAGAACTTGGGAAATCTCTCTGACGTTTCTCGTCAAATGAGTAATAATTATGTGTTCCAGTTATGACTGAAACATTATGACCAAAAAATACCCAATCCTCTATAGTAATATTTCCACTAGAAAGATTAAAAAGTGCATTATTTAGCACGGCTGTATTTGCAATATTCAACCTTTCCTTTTCATTACCAAAAACCAAATATTTGTCCGTAATTATTTTCTTGATTGTATTCTCAAATTCCTTAGTGTTTAGATAATCAATATTAATAGTTGTATTCTCAGTATTTTCCTTTAATAGACATTGAATTTGAGATTGAATTTGTGACTGAAATTCATTACTACTTAAGTAGTGATATAAATGTTCTTTTAGTATTCGTTTAATGATATTACTTATTAGTTTGGGCACTATTTCAACTCCTATAATTATTTTCCCACTTAGTCGTTAAATAACCCCAATTCTGATACTTGAGTTGCTTTTTTATCCGGATCATCCGAATATTAATTTTATTACAGGAATTCGCTTCCCAACATATGTTATAACAAAGGATATAATGAATACCGTTACTATAGTAAATGGCAAGCTTGTAATCAGATTCCCGATATTTAATTTCACTTGTATCCCAAAGATTCCTTGAGATAGTAAATCCATAACTATTATGTGTATTGCATAAATACCGAGCACATTTGGTGCTAGATTTTTAGCTGTTTTACATAAATAATTATACTTATTTATATAATCGTTCAAACTATTAAAAACAACAAAAAGTGTTATTGTCATTATCACCACATTGTAGCTTAAGTAATCATAGTAATATATCCAAGGTGTACTGCCGTTTATATACGTGAGCACTGAAGTAATAACGATAGATAACATTAATATTACAATACAGGTGATCAATTTCTTGCCTTTTAATTTAAAATCTTTTAGATAATGTCCCGCAACATAGTAACAAATGTAAAATAAAAAATACGTAAAGGCATTTAGTCTGACAGATAAATTTGGCATATAATAATTTAATAAGCTTTGTAATATTGAAAAGGAAAATGCAATTAATAACAGATACAATTGTAACCTTCTTGAGGAATTCTGCATAACTATTCTTAAAGCTGGCGTAATTAAATAAAGTCCTAAAATAATATAAAAAAAATAAAGATGTACAAAAGGTGAACCCGATAAAATTCTTTCTACAATTAAATTCGATGTTAACTGAACTTTATTATGGAATTTATCCCAGCAGAAATAAACAATAGTCCATGCCACGAAAGGTATGCCTACTCGGTATGTCCTTTTTTGGAAAAGAAGTCTCATGGATTCATTCTTACCGAGCAAAGTGTAGCCACTCAACATAACAAATAAAGGTACAGACCATCTTACACTTGAAACAATAATGTTACCAACCCACCACAATTTACTACCAAATTTATAATTTAATATAAGTGTTGCCACTGTATGTATTGTAATAACTGCAAATATCGCCAAAATTTTTGCCATATCTACCCAAGCAACTCTCTTATACTCCATTATAATCCCACCCTTCAAGTATCAAATCGGACCATCAAAACAGGCCTATCTGTTTCTTTGCATTCCGGAATAGTAAAGTCTCAACACCCAAGACCATGAGTGCATTGAACAGAAGATTATTTAAAGTCTTATCTGTCCGAAAATGTCCAGAATTTATTCAACAAAAAATTACTAACAGGAATTGCTACTGTAACAATAATTTGGCCTATAATATAGCTCCATTTAGCTATTTGAACTGAATAGTACATAATAGAGATATTTATCCCGAAACCTAGGCAAGAAACTACAATATATTTGAAAAATCTATAGGAATTTCCCTCGTTCTTAATTCTAAATGTCCAGCGCTTGTTTAGAATGTAAGATATGCATACTACTATTGAAAACCCAAATGCGGAGCTGATGACCGGGTTCTGTCGAAATACTTCAACTAATAGGACTACACTACCAAAATGAATTGAAGCTCCAATAATCCCTACAACCCCATACTTTACTATTTGCATAAAGCTTTCACGATTTAATTTCACTCTTTTTTTCTGTCCCTTCAGAAATAATAAACCTAGGTCTATGTTTGACTTCATTATAAATTGCAGCAATATATTCACCAATTACTCCCAAACTAATCATTAACACACTTCCAATAATCAACAATAAAACAATAACTGTCGTAAATCCAGTTACTGCATTCCCAGAAAATTTCATATACAGAGTTTGAATTATCATCAAAATTGCCGCAAGAAGGAACGAGACCCCTAAAACAGACACAATTCTTAACGGAATGGTTGAAAACGAAACAATAGCTTTAATACCTAACTTAACAAGATTTTTTACTGACCAAGTAGACTTACCTCCGGCTCTCTTATCAACACTGAAAGGTATCTTCTCAACTCTAAAACCCAGCCATGCTGCCATACCCCGGAAAAAGACATTTCTCTCGTCCATCTTTTTCCATTCGTTAACGACCTTTCTGTCCATTAATTTATAATCTGATGCACCATTAAGACTATATCCAGAAAAAAGCTTAAGCATTGCATAGAAAAGTCTCGAGCCAATTTTATTTATGTACGGCTCATCACCCCTACTTACCTTAATGCACTCCACAATTTCAGCACCACATTTCCAAGCCTCAATCATATCCTTTATAAGTTTCGGCGGATGCTGCAGGTCAGCATCCATTATGATTACCCCATCTCCTTCAGCTTTTTCAAGACCAGCACACAAGGCTTGCTCTTTCCCAAAGTTTCTGCTGAGTCTATAAGCTCTAATTTGGGGAATGATAGTATGCAACTCCATAATAATATTCCATGATGCATCCTTAGATCCGTCATCTATGAATATTAATTCAAATGGAATACCTAAGTTATTAACTTGATTAACAATAAGAATAATGCTATCTTTCAAATGCTCCGCTTCGTTATATATAGGTATTACAATGGAGATTAATTTTTTCATTTGAAGCATCTACCTTCTTTCAAAATGTGCCATAATTTATTTGACTTCGGGTTTTATGTCAATTGCCATCTGAACACTCAAGTGAGTTTTATCACCATTATGAATTATTTCGTCAGGTATAAATGTATCTTCCGAACTGAAATTAATAGAGCTATTCGCATTTAAGAGGATCTTAATTGATTCATCGGGTTTAAGTCTAACTGATTGATCTGAAGCTCCTTTTTTGATTTTCAAACTTATTCCCTGAGGCCTAAAAATTTTTGGGGGAGCTGTAATTGTTATCTGTGCATCTTGCCCACTCGTATTGACACTCCAATTCTTGCCACACCAAGATGCTTTACCATTTAGTATGCAATAATTGTTATCCCATACTTCTCCATCAAACCATACTGCATTTATGTTGTTTGGGACTTTCCATAAAAAAATTCCAGATTGATCGATTAGTGGTTTACCAAGTAACATTTCAAGGTTATTTCTAATAGATATCTCATGTTGTGATTTAGAACGTGGAATATATATGACCCTTTTAGCTTTTGTTAACCTGATTAATGCAGCTAAATAATTTTGCGTTAAATATTTTTGGCTATCATCATTGATTTCTAATAATTGCTTAAAACTTGTCATTGCTGGGGTGTTTTTCGCATAGCCATATAAATTTACTACTGGAAAAGCGTATCTTCCATCTGCTAGCGCTTCCATTACAACATTGAAATTAGAAGTAAAGAAAGCTGTAGGTTCGCCTTTCAAATTATCATAAAAAGCTCCATTCCGCAGAAGAGCTTGATTCGACGAAGGTATCTGAAATGATGGAAAGGGTATTATAGGAAGCCAAGTCAAATAAATAGAAATCAACAAAATTAATGTTATTGCTTTACTTTTTCTTGTATTATTATTTAAATAATCCTCAAGTGCTAAAATTATGAGAATAATTATTCCGACATCTCCATAAAGCATTAATCTTGATGGTAATGCCTGCTTAAGTAACGGCAAATGTTCAATTAAAATCCACGGCAAAGTAATTTTTGTAGTATATCCTAATATATGAAGATAGGGTCCCATGGATAATATGATTGAAATTAATACAAGTGAAAATAGTATTTTAGTTAATCTTCTTTTCCATAGTCTTTGCGCCGCCCAAAATAATAATAGAATCGCGGATAATCCAAGGTATCCGTTTTGTTCCGCAACATTACCAGTATACTTTGATGCTATAAGCGTTGTCGCATGACCATGAAGTAAATATATTGGGGTTGGTAAAATAAAGCCAAGTAAATCATTGACATAAAAATTTCTAGGTTGAATTGGACTAGAATAAGAAATTGTAAACGGTCCCCAAAAAAGTTCTATGATACCTGGTAATATAAATAGTGTACAAATTCCAAGTGCTACCAATATAGTTTTAATATTTATAGGGATAAAAATATTAGAACACTTGTCCCTCGCGTTTATAAACATTAAACCCAAAAGTATTAATAATATCATTGCAGCAGTAGCAAAAACCTCTAGAGACGTATAAAATTGACATGCAGCTATAAATCCCAAAATGAATCCATATAATAATGGCCTTGTAACATTTTTGTTGATAATGTCAATTGACATGTATATTATTGCTAATAAAAAGACGACAGTAAGTAAATTTGCATGACCCAATGAGTGAGCTGATAAATATGGCATTAACCCAAATAGCCCACCGCCAAGTACTGACATCCACCTCCTGGAACCTAACTTATAGAGAATTAAATTACCCAAATAACATGACACAACCATATTAATAAAAAATAATAAGTTATAAGCAAAAACTGTATTGCACAGATACACTATTGGTCCTATTAAAAATGATTCGGCTAATATAGACGTTACTGCCATTAGATTAATTCCACCAGGATAGTTTAAAAGGCGTGAAATAAATGGATTCTGGCCATGTAAGATAGAATTCCAAAAGGATCCGAGAAACCACATTGCCTGTTCAGAATCGCCACCGCCTCCGACCTGCATTGCAAACGGATGCAGCAATGCTTTACCCATAAAGATAAAAGCGATAAATACATATATAATAAGTTCAAATATTACCCATAATATTTCTTTACTGGGTTTTGTCTTCAAAGGAATAAGCACCTCTCTCTATCCTTGCCAAATCAAATGTCTTTTTCATTGGACATCTAGATTAATGAGCGGAATATCTTTACTCTTATCCTTAAACCAAGAAACTCCCTCTTGAACCATATCTAACTGTACAATATATTGTCCTTGTTGATTAGGCGCCTTCACAATCAATGACAAAGTAACCTTCTGCCCTGGAAGAAGATCCTTAGGAAGACTTGAGCGCAGTCCATCATCGATTATAGAATATTTATCTGTATTCAAAACGTGATATGACATATGCACTGGATTTGAACCGTCATAAGGCCAAATAAAATTACTTGTATTTGTAACCACTACCTTTTCGGTTATAGTCTGTCCTGGCTTACAATTCAGCGTTTTCCTATTAAGAGAAAATTTTTCACTATAAATTTTTGACTTTTGATCGAAACCATTGAGCGTCATATAATGGGCATTCATTATACGAGCGTTCAAGACAAGAAGACCTAAGATCAGAAGGGGTAGAAGAATAAAGACACCAATTTCCACTTTGCGTTTCATACGATTATTCCTCACTACTACTTTCTATACTACAAGCAAATTGTTTTCTTGAACAACCTACTGTTACCATACTAAACCGTCCCATTTATTATCTTAATGCTTCTCTATATGCTTCCGTTATTTGGTCTAATGTATCACTCCACGAAAATAACTTGATTCTTTCCAACCCCCTTAATCTTAGTTCCTCTTTTATCTCCTGGCTACCTAGAATTCCAGAAACCACTTCGTATATACTATTCTCATTCAGAGGATCAAAAAGTATGGCGGCTTCTCCAGCTACTTCTGGAATAGAGGAAGAATTTGAGGTTGCTACAGGTGTTCCACAGGCCATAGCCTCTAAAATCGGGAGTCCAAACCCTTCATAAAGCGACGGAAAAACGAATAATTCCGACATGCTATAAAGTGAAATCAAATCCTGTTGATCCACGGAGCCTAAATAGAAAATGTTATCGGCATTTCGAGAATTAGTATTTAATGTGTTCCCTCTCCAGCTTCCACCGATTATGGCAAGATCGATTTTAAACGTTTCACTAAGCCGAGGAAATATCTTAATTAACCGCTCAACGTTTTTTCTTGGCTCATTTCCGCCTATAGTTAAAACGTAAGGTCTATGTAGTCCAAATTTATTTCGGACATTAGTTAAAGTGTTTAAATCAGTGACTGGTTTAAATTCCTCACTGCATCCTAGGTAAATAACTTTTATTTTCTTCTCCTGAACTGCGAAATACTTAAGTATTTCTTGCTTTGAAAAGTTCGAATCCGTTATGATATATTCCGTTCGTCCCGTTGAGATTGCCATGGCTAACTTATAGTAGATTCGTTCAACCAAACTTTTAAGATATTGACCTTTTAACACTGCCGGAATTACATCGTGAACTGTAACCAATGATTTACAACCAGGGAATACCGGTAATCCAAAATTCATGGGATTATGTAGAATATCGATATTATTTTCTTTAAGATACCTTGGTAAATCAATCTGTTCCCATGCAAGTCTTTTTAACCGCGACGAATATAATTTGCTTAAACTACTTTGTCTTGAGAGTTCCATCCCATCATAAACAGGAACAGTAACTATGTCAGAATAGATTCTTGGTATTTCTTCCAAAAGAATTCTACTATAGTTTCCTATTCCTGTTCGTGGCATAGCTCTCATGTCTATTGCGACGCGCACTATTCGACCTCCAATTTTCTATAACTAATGTATATTTCTTATCTCGAGCATAAAAAATTATTTAGAGAACCTTAATAATACGCTTAGATAAAAATTTAAGATAGTCTCCATTTTCCTCTGTAATACCAAGCTGAATGAGTTTATCTGCTATAGTGTCAAGATATTTTGTAGTAAAAGATCTTAACCTATCCTTTGAAATAAAGGAACTGATTTTTTGGGCAATCAAATCAGGGTCGTGTTCCTGAAGAACATATTCTTTAGCTGCGCTTCCTAACCCCTGCATTCCTACCTTATCTCGAACAAGGTTTTCTATGGCTTTTTTTAATGCGGGTTTCTCAAACTCCTCTTCTATAGGAACTTTCACTACAACTTCATCTGGCAACTCAGAAAACCATGCATCATCAGACACAATACAAGCTTTTCCTGCTGTCATTGCTCTCAACAAAGTAGCTGATGTCTCACCCATTGATGGATATCGTAGATTTACTACAATATCAACACAATGAATTAACTTTTCGAATTCGTGAATTGAGATATAACCCGTCTTCATAATTTTTTCATTCAAACAAGCGTCAACATAATCGCCTTCGCCTACCATTAAGTACTTAACTTTAAGGTTTTGGTCTGTTTGAATTTCATTGATTGCTTTAATAACCTGATAATTTCTCTTCGTAGGTGCGATATATCCAAAGGATGCAACTAAAATCTCGTCGTCAGTTACTCCATATTTTGCTCTAACTCTTTTAATCTCATCATCTAAAATATTTATTTCATTATTATAATTAATTTGATTTATATGCTCTACATGAGGGTTACATATTCCTGTTTGAAGCACCATCTTTTTTGCATATTCCGAGTGAACTATTATACCTTTAGCATTTTCTACTACACGCCTTACTAACGGTAATTTTCCAGGTTTATTGTATTGCAGCGGAGGAAGATCTCCAGTTAGGACTTCTTTGGCCGCACGGATTCCGTTATCACCATAATTATAGTAAAGCTCTGAAAGATATAACTCATTACTCTTCAAATAGTTTAAATAATAACCTGTAATTAGATAATAGAGTACAAAATCATGTAGAATCACATACCCTGGATATTCAAGAAAAACATCATACATTCCAGCATGAAATTCGGGGTTATTCCCTAAATTGTATATAATCGCATCATATTTGATAAGCCTCTTGCGATCGTTCTTATGTTTCTTAAAATCAAATATTCTATATTGTGATATTGCAGAATTATTCGGCTTAAAACCATCAACCCAGAGATCTATTTCACTGTACCTGCTTAAATAGGAAAGGAGAAATTCAGAGTAATCTGAAATACCGCTTTTTAGTGGGTTTAATGGACTGAAGTACGCAATTTTCATCCAATTAACCTCTCTATCACATAATCCCAACTAATATTAAGTTTTTTCATAAGCTTAGAACCATTTTCGCCTAATTGACGGGCTTTTTCTTTGTTATCATATAGTATATCTATGGTTTCAGCTATTTCCTTCGGATCAGTATTAAGAATAAAACCGTTTGAGTTATTGACAAATTCCAGAGGACCACCAGAATCTTCATGTGTTATTACGGATTTACCTGAGAAAAACGCCTCTAAGGTCACATAGCCATAATCTTCTTGATGAGGTCCAAAGTAAACACTTAGACAATTAGAATATAATCGTATTTTCTCCTCTTCACTAATAAAACCTAACATTTCTAACTTCGATTCTGTTCCATCTTCTCTTACGATTTTCCTTATTTGCTCAATATACCTCGGATCTCCACTACCGGCAAGTACTACCTTTACAGGAGATTTACAATACTTTAAAGCCTTAACTAGAAGTAATTGACGTTTAATGCTGTCAATTCGGCTCGGATAAAATATGTAGTCATCAATGTTATTAGGCTCAAGTTTTTCCAAATTCATTGGTGGAGGGTAAAGAGGAGTAGACTCTATCCCATTGTATCGCATTAGTCTGTCAGTTACTGTTGTCGAAATTGTGAATATTTTCTTGGCCTCTCTTAAATGTATGTTGTCATTTTCGATAATAAGTTGTCGAACTTCCGGTCCTGACTCCATATTATGTAAATCCCCATGCCCAGTATTCCATAATTCATAAGCTTGTCTATGTTGATGGAGGAGCCAGAGAACTTTATTAGGATGGGATATATAATAAGCCGGAAATTTTGTTCCTATCAAAAGATCGATCTTTTGACCATTTACTTCAGTTAGGTCAACGAGTTGAGATAAGACCATTCCATCAATAAGGGTCTTGGCTGGATACCATTTAAACGGGATAGTAATAATATCAGCTTCATACCCCCTAGCTCTCAAGGCATCAAGCAGCATTTGGGCATGTATTTCCGCTCCGCCGCGTATAAATGGGACCTGAACTGTCGCAATTGCAACTTTCAAATTGGCTCACTTCCTATTACTTTATTCAACGAAGCGTTAAATCTTTCTTGAATATTTTGCTGTGAAAATCTTCTGTATAAATTTATATAACCATTATCTTGGCAAAACTCTTTTATCTCCAAATCATGGAATACGGTATAAAGCGCAGCAGCGGCCAAGTTGTAATCAATCGATTCGAGCACAATCTGATCAGGACCTACAGTCTCCTTCAGAGCACTCCCATTAAAGGTAACTATTGGTAAACCATGGAACTGCGCCTCTATGAGCGGTACACAAAACCCCTCATGTTCACTCATACATAAGAAAGCGTCGGAAGATAAATAAAGTGCTTTAATATCCTGCAGCGGTAGCTTGTCCGTAAAACTAATATTTTCTTCCAAATTTTTTTCTCTAATAAT
>JGI2924J29684_1076682_pt1 | contig 10675 bp, 14 predicted proteins | sample BenlonsequencITS_FD_29684 | JGI IMG/M metagenome (IMG submission 29684)
CACTGAAGATGATGACCCCGGATGAGGCCTACGCCGCTACATTAACCGCATGACCTGCGCAGAAACCGGTGGGTCATTACAGTACTGACTCACCCAGCTATGCCCGAACATCGTGGCCATCCGAACCCAGAAAGCGTCGATCATCGACTGCGAGGCCTTGGGCAGCTGGCTGTGCTTCTGCTGAGGCTTCGGCCTGCTTGCGGATTGCGATGGCGGCCTCGACGCGTTCGACCGCGCTGAGCTTACTGCCGCCACTGCGGCCTGCTGGATGGTTTGCATGGGCTGATCCTTGGGTGACGGGCTTGGGGCCCTCGGCATGGCGATTACGGGCGGTTGTGATGGCGTAGGCGAACGGCTTGGCCTTGTTGCGGAACTCCGCAGCTGTGGCTGCCAGCGTTTCCGGGGTGATGCCCTCGGCCAGAGCGGCGAGGAGATCCGGATGCTGAGGGTTCACGTCGGAGCAGCCGGCCTTGCGCATCAGCCGGCAGGCTCGAGCGGCTTCGGTGATCGTTGGGCCGTCGTCGCTTGAATCGCTCGCGCTCGTGCCCGCGTCTATCTCTCTCTCTTGGTTATTGGTTACTGGTTTATGGATACCCGTGTCTTCACATGTGACAGGTTGTGACGTCACATCGTCTGTCACGGGACTTGTCACACCTGTCACGCGTGACAACATCTCCCGAAGCTGTGACATGGGCGTATCAAATCCCGCTGTCACACCGTGACGCTCGAGCTCAGCAAAGAGATCCGCGCGGCGCTGCCTGGACTTCTTCTGGCGTTCTCGCTCGTTTGCTTTCTTGCTTTGTCGATCCGGTTCGCCTGCGCGGTAGGACGCAATAATCGAGTCGGCACGATGCTGCCGCCAGAAGCCGTCTACCTGGACGAAGAACTCCTCGAGGATCGCGTCGACCGCAGCCTTCTCTTCTTCAGTGCGGGCACCAACAAGTCGATATGCCCTGCCCTCTGGAATGCCTTCCTCGGACGAGTAGTAGCGATCCAGCAGCAGCGTGTAGACGCCATGCTCGAGGATCGTCAGATGGCGGGTGTCCCGGGCGTAATCGCCCAGGTGGCGCTCGTAGTAGTTCATTGCCTCCGCACCTTCCGCGCGATCGCGGCGACAAGGCGAACCACGATGTCCTGGACAAGGTGTCCGGCGTGGCTGGTGTCCTTGGACTCGCTGTGTGTGATCACGCCATCGGCCAAGGACTCGCGGACGGTGCCTGCAAGCCCGCCGCTGCGCTCGACCAGCTCCAGCACCAGGGCGGTCACGTCATCCTCTTTCTGCTGGGCAACTTGGTCCAGCGGCGTCAGGGCAAAGCCATGGCTGGCAGCCAGCGCGTGCAGGATGCGCACATCGCCGGTGATGCCCATGAGGCGATCAGCCTCCGCCAAGGTCAGGTGGTTGCGGTCATAAGTCGGATTGACCTTGTGGCGAAGGATGCCGGCTTGCAGACCCAGCCGCAGGGCAAGGGTCTCGGCGCCACCGGGATAGTCATGCACCGTGGCATGGGCAGCATCAACGACGTTCATACGGAAGGGTCTCAAAAAGATGGAGCATCGGTTTTGCTGTACTGGCAAGATGGCAACTCACCACCTTCGCCACTTGTGACCTGCTCATGGATTTCGCTTCGATCACCGGCCTCGCCTCCTCGACGATCTCGACAATCACTGGCGCCAAGGATCTGATCAGCGCTGCCGTCGACATGCGGGACGCTGCGAAACAGAGCGCGGAGCTCGTCAAGGCCAATGACCTTTTGCTCAAGGCCCAGCAGAGTCTCCTCACGTACACCGGCCAGCTCATGGAGCTGCAGGGCAAGTACCTCGATGCCTGTGAGGAATTGCGAAAACTGCGAGAAGCCGAAGCGGACCGTGGTCGCTATACGCTCTTCGAGGTCAGCCCCGGGGCTTTCGCTTATCGCGCATATGCCACCCCACGACTCAGCACAGCTGGCGAGCCATTGCCGCCGGAGCCCGAGCATTACGTCTGTCAGCCGTGCTATGACCGCGGGATCAAGTCCGTCTTGCAACGCTTCAACCACTACGGGTCGATCTATCTTCGGTGCTCCATCTGCAAGCAGGACTTGCCCACCGGCCGTACAGAGCCTTTCGGAGGTATTTGATTGCTTCACGCAGCCACCACCTGCCCCGGGCTGGCGGGCCTCGGAGGTGAGATGATCGACTTCACAGACATTCCAGTCAGCTTCGAGACTGCCTGGACGTGCTGATACGGGACTCGGCGCCATTGAGAAACAGCCTGACTGCTGATCCCGCAGCAACGAGCGACTTTTGCCGGGCCGCCGGCCCGCTTGATGATGTCTTTGATGTCCATAAAGCTAAGGTAAGTCATGCTTACCTTTATTGGCAAGAGATACTTCCGTGCGCCTTGTAAATTTCCCTTACATACTCGCCCCATGAGCGATCAACTTTGGAAACGAATCAAGGAGGCCAGGACGGCAGCCAAGCTGACTCAGCAGGCTGTTGCTGACGCCTTTGGGATTGATCGAGTCGCCGTCTCTCTCTGGGAAAGTTCAAGTGATGCCCGGCGAACGAGGCCAGATATCGGCCGGCTAAGGGAGCTGGCCAAAATTACTGGCGTGAAGATGGAGTGGCTGCTAGGTGCGGATGGAGATCCAATCGGATCCACCCATCTCGTCTCACGAGATGAGACAGACCCGGCGTATGTTCGATTCCCTCTCCTTGAGGGTTACGCAGGCATGGGGCCTGGAACATTCATCAGCGACTACCCCGAAGTGGTCAAAGACCTCCGCGTCTCCCGCGAGTGGGTCTCGCAGAAGATGCCAGGCATCCCCCATGACGTGATCCGCGTGATCACCGGTCGCGGCGACAGCATGCGCGGGCAGTACAACGATGGGGATCTGATCTTTGTCGACACACGTGTGAAAAGCTTCGATCAGGACAGCGCGTACTGTTTCCGCTGGGCCGGCCGCGTGCAGGTGAAGCGCCTGCAGCTCATCAAGCCCGGGATCGTCCGCATCCTCAGCAAGAACCCCGACTATGAGTCGATCGATGCTGAGGTCGAGGAGATCGAGATCGGCGGGCGAGCCATTGCGGCTTGGACCTTGAGGGAATTTTGATATGGCAATTGAAAAGAGGCTTTATCAGCAAAGCCACTATATTGGATACAGTGCTAGTAAATAAAATACACTTACTAAAAATCAACAATTCAATATCCGCACCACCAACATATAAAGCACCAATCCAAGGCAATAAGAAATGAATGTCAACTATTTTGGTTATTACCTTCACGACCACAAAACCAACAAAGACTACCAGATTGATCTATCAGACCTATTTGACTCAATATCAAATAACAAATACCCAGATATAAATAGCAACCTCTACTATAATGGAGATCGAATATACCCACTCCCCTATCTTGGATCAACATACCTGCTAATTCAATCAAGAGACAATGAGTTAATAAAATTTATTGAAAGGGCAACATTGAAACATGAAGATCTATCGACCAAGCTAGGCACGGCGAATTCAGTCGGAATGGCAAGCTACGTTAAGTTCGAGCCTAATTGGATAGCAATAGTTAGCAAGGTTTTGTCGCCAAGGATTCAGGCGCTATCCCATATAATTAATCACTTTATTAGATGCCTAGGTAGTGACTTAGAATTTAAGCTCGCCGCATTTAATGATAAGGTGTCAAAAAAAGATATTGTCAAATTAAATCATGTTAGCTCAATATCCATTGGATTGAACGCCTCCAGCTCGTTAACCAGTAAGTTGGTCGGCACACTTTTAGGCAACGGGTATCCAGCCACCTCTGATATCGGAGGCATAGAAATCAGACTGAAGCCATCGTCGTCTAAATCAAATTTGAAGAAAGACCTTCAAAATATAGCCATTAATATACCAGACTCTGATATCGATGAATTAGATGCTCGCGGCAAAATTGAGGCGACTGACAGAATGAGGGATCTATATATTCATGGCTCTGGTGGACTTAAAGATTTCATCAGGCCTAGATACGAACATGAAATACCTTCATCTATTACTAAAGCTGCGTCACTAAACACGGCCCTACAAGCAAAAATAAAGGAGTTTAGTGGTGACCCGAATTACATCAAAACTAGCGATCCCCATGCTATTGGCCTTAACTGGTAATTCCCTAGCGCTACTTTTGTACATCCTATCCTTTACCAAAAAAGGTGGCGCACTACTCATCACCCTTGGAAAAAACTCCGATAATTTTGCAGCAATGTCCGCCAGTGCAGAATTCTCCATGCTTGGCTTTCTATCTGCAGTAATGGCCTTATTTAGCATCATAGGACAATCGGAAGCACTCAGGCGTTACCGTATTAACGGCTACTTATCCAGCCTCTTGATCACATTCTCCTTCGCGCTACTTGAGACTGCGATCGCCTTCACATCATCGCTAATCCTATTCTTTAAGCCAGTCAGTAATATATTCATCACGATTGCTTTCATTGCCCTAGTCGGATCATTCGGAATGATGTGTGTCACCTTGATACCATGCATAGGCCTTCAAATAAGAGCATCGAGCGAAGAATGAGGAGCCTCATACTCCTAGAAAACAATCTTAAATTCACGACTTATCAATCAAGGCCATTATTCACTTATTCACAAGACCCAAGCATTGCCATGTGATTATTTCCCACAAGTAAATACCCAATTCCATCCAACTCCAAGAAGCCACCGCCAAGTTCTTCGATCGCTACATCGCCAAGGATCTCAACCTGTCCCCAACATGGTCAGATCCAAAGAATACGGATGGGGCAAGCGGGCCAGCCCCGAACTATGACCGAAGTGGTTGCTATGCCCTGCTCTCCGGCGATGAAGTGATTTACATCGGCCTGGGACGCTCTTGGAAAAAGGGGCGCTACAAAGAGCACGCAATTGGCGTGCGTCTGAGCGCTCATGTCCTGCTCGTCGACAAGGCCACAAACACCTACATCACGCGAGAAAAGTGGCGCGCGCTGGGTGTCGATTCCCTCATCACCATCGGCTTCCCTCACGAGATGTTTTTCCTTGCATCGGCGCTTGAGGACTATCTGATCAATGAGCTGAAGCCTGAAGGTAATGGGGTTGGGAAAGGGCGATGAAACTTCTAGCTTATTCGACCAGAGCTGTAACCACATCAAGTCGTGGGCGAGTGAGGGGTACACCTCAGCCAGACTGATCAATCACCCCTTAGGCGACACAGTACCTCACAAAAAAGACACAAAGACGAGTTGTATTTAACAATTTGATCACCCCCCTTCAAGAGGAAAGCCTTACCTCACCACCCTAATTAAGATGCATCTATCACCAAACTCAGGATTAAATATCATGTCGGAAAACAATAAATCCACTGCATTCAACGACAAGTACTATGAAGAACATTTCAACCTAGAATTCCTTCCTAAGAAATGCATGCTATGCCAATCAGGATCATTAAATAGAAAAGGCCACCTCATACCAAAATTTATATCAACCCAGATAAAGAAGAAGCTTGATATACCCACACTTCGCTACAGTACAGTAACCGACCAAGGATTGATTAACGAGGGCAGGCATCGGCAAGACACGCTGGCATTACAGTTTCTGTGTGATAATTGTGAGAATAGGCTCGGACTGGCTGAAAGTGCCTTTTCGAACAGTCAATTTCGCCCACGTCTTGAAGGCGCCCAAATTCCGGATATGGATCGATTAACTCATGACTTCATAACATCTATCGCATGGAAATATGCGACCTTCAATAGCTTCAAGAAAGTTGGAAGCAACTCTCTTTCAAGAATAGAGCCTGAGATCGAAAAAGCGAGAAAATATTTAGCAGGAGAACAAGAAAGCAATCCTTTTGATATATACTTCATAAACTTGGAGCGCGTGAGTGAGGTAATGGAGAATACAGACTCAAACAGATTTCTCTACAACATAACTCTCCGCGATCGAGAAATAAATCCAATCCAACTGATTGGAGACACTTGGTTTCCCGGCACCTCGTCAGGAATTCCAATAATAACAGTTAGGCTAGGACCGCTATGCTACATTATAGCTCCAAGCGGTCACTTGCATCTACTCAGATGCATGCCTGAAGAAAGGCCATCGCCACACAACATAGTGGAATTGGAGGTGACGCAAGATATTATCAACCTGCTTATATCGCTAGAAGGAGGATTTATTGATGGCATCCCATCAAGAATAAACAATCCAGCCATGGAGTATGAGATGAGATGAGATGCAAACTTCTCAATCTCCACAGAGGCCGCATATCACTAGCGACATAATATTCAGCACGCCTGACTTGATGACATCATCAATAAAATTCCTACTCCCAAGTTTTTTTCATACACTACCCCACGTCTAGATCCGCCCCAAGCCTCAGGGTGGTCCTCGGCTCATCGTAGTCGCCCGTCTCTGAGTCCACAGTCTGGGCAAAGACCAAGACAGCGGCCTACTCTTCTTCCAGCCTGTAAGCCCTGCGCACCGCCGCATCCTCCGCCGTCTTCGGTATGGGGGTTCGGCGAGCAGCTGACCGCGTTGCCCTGTAACCCACGTCTGCACCACATAGATCGTTTCTTTGGCCATAGCTCCTCCTGGTGAAGGAAGCATGGGCCGTGCGCGCCTCTCGGTCGGCACAAACATAACCATATGCTGAACAATTGTAGGATTACCTTACCCCCCACACGTAAGTTTTACTTGCCTTTAAGTGTAAGTATGGCTTACCTTTATCCCGCGCCGCAGCGAACCGCTGACCAACGGCCTGGGATCTTCCACAACCTAGCGGGCACCCGAGGATGGCATCGCCATGCGGAGGGCCCAGGGTCTGACCAGCCCGGATATCGGTCGCCGTGCGCCTTCGCAGAGGGCGCATTGGCATGGCGGTTGGCGCTTGCGCTGACCGAGGCGCTGAACACTCGGAACCCTCCGTGAGACATGTGGAATGGCCTGTAACGGGGCCGGCCAGCCGCCATCCCAATTCGTCACCCTGCCCGCTCGGGCTATCTCGCGCTTTTCCGCGCACCTTCCACTGGAACCACAACATGAGCATTTCTACTCGCATCTATCGCGTCGTCGTCAACGAGGGCGGCGATGACGAAAGCACGCACCTGGTGCGCGCAAACACCCCTGACAACGCTGTAAAGCATGTGCTGACGAAGCAGATCAGCGCGAACGTCGCCACCCAGGACGAGCTGGTCGAATTGGCCAGCCAGGGTGTCGCCGTTGAGACGGCAATCGTCCATGATAGGCCGGGCAAGCCGGGCCGTCCGAAGCAGAAGGCGGCGTAAGCAACACCCTGCAGGATGCAGGCGTAAAAACCGTGCGAGGCCGGCGCAATACCCGGCCACTCATTCCCCACCGATGCGGCCTATCCCGCATCGATCCGCGACTCAGCTGGCAGCCGTGCCGGCTTTTTTTGTGCCTGGAGAAAGTCATGCACTTCAAATCTGCTCAATACCGGCTGCTGGCAAGCATGCCTCAGTACCTCGACTACACCATGGGCCAGCTCGCCGCTCTGTGCACTGTGAACCCGAAATTCCCGCTGATTGCCGGGGGTATCCAGTGAGGTCGACTACCCAGTCTTTCATCCGCCGGCGCTTCAGGGGCTTCACCCTCTATATCTCGGCCACGGCCATCAGCGGAACCCACGATGTGCGCTTCAACACCGGCGCCGGCGAGTTCACCCTCCAGATGACACCGGACGATATCGAAGGCGTGCAGTCGGTCCTCGAGCAGGCACACACCCTGATCGATGCGAACCTGCCGGGCCGCTGTCGATCCTGCGCAGGAACTGGTGAATATGGTGTAGGAATCGGCATTCCTCGCGACTGCCCGGCCTGCTCGGGAACTGGCCTCAAATCGCGTCAGCAGGTGGCGGCATGACCGACAACGACAAGACGCTGCGGGATGAGTTTGAGGAGCGCGCCAAGCGCTTATTTCTTCCAATCGAAAGGAACAGATTCGATCAATACCGGGATACCCGCACTCAGCATATGTGGTGGGGGTGTCAGGCCGCCCACGCCAAATACGCCCCGCGATGGCTGCCGATTGATGAGGAGGTTAAAGATGGCAATCCCCTCCTAGGCCTACGAGTACAGGACGATGCTGTCTGCCTCGCCTACTGGAATGATGAATCTTTTTACAACGTCTGGACTGGGGAGAAGGTCATTCTTACTCACTATCTTCCAATCCCTGGTGCGTCGGAGGTGGTGGCATGACCACCTACCTTCAGCCGCCGGGCATGTTCTGCGATCGAGCCGGCGAGAAAAGGGCTGACGAAGAGGAGGCCATCGAAAGGCAAGTTGCCTCTGACCTCTCCGATCCAGACGTCGCCGAGGAATGGCTGATGAGTTCGATCGACCGCTTCGACGACACCAAGGCAGCCGCCCAGGCACTGGCCCGGGGCGACCTGCACTCGTTCCATAACATCTTCGCCCACTGGGTGCAGGCGCAGACCGAACTGCGCTTTGAGCAGAAGCTCCGCGGCTTCCACTGATTCAAATCCCCTCCCTTTTGATTGTGCTGGCTCAGGCCGGCAGGAGATCCCCATGTCTGAAATATCCGTGGCCAGAGCACAGAACCTGGCACAAATTGAGCGTGTAAATGCGCTACTTCCCACCTCGATCGGTGAGGCCATGCAACTCGCCGAGTTCATGGCTAAGTCGGATCTCCTGCCTCCGCACCTAAAAGGCCGACAGGGCGACTGCCTGCTGGTGGTAATGCAAGCTCAACGCTGGGGTATGGACGCCTTATCAGTGGCCCAATGCACGTCAGTTGTTCATGGACGCCTCTGCTACGAGGGCAAGCTGGTTGCGGCAGCCCTGTACTCACAGAAAGCCATCGATGGCCGCCTCCACTATGAAATCAGCGGCCATGGGCAGGACGCCTCCATCGTTGTAACTGGAACACCTCGTGGAACTGGTCAGACTCAATCAGTGTCAGGCTCCGTCCGCAAGTGGCGAACGATCACGATGAAGAAACAGGATGGCGCCCCTCCCAAGCGGGTCGACAATGCCTGGGACACAATCCCGGAAGACATGCTGGTCTACCGCGGAACGCGGCAATGGGCGCGACGCTATGCGCCTGAGGTGATGCTCGGGGTGCAGACGCCCGATGAAGTTGACGATACACCCATGCAGACCACTGTGATCCACAGCACGGCTGCATCCTCTCCTGCCATTGAACCGTTGATTCCTTATCCGGAAGAAGAGTTCAGCAAGAACTTCGACACCTGGCTCGGACGCATCCAGTGCGGCCGGAACTCCGCCGAAGAGGTGATCGCCAAGCTGCAGACCAAATACACCCTGACGCCCGGTCAGCTGGGCGCCATCCGTGACCTCGAAACCACCGAGGCGGAGGTAGTCGAATGAAGATCGTGAAGCTCACCCAGGGCACGCCGGAATGGCATGCCCACCGCGCCCGTCACTTCAACGCCAGCGAGGCCGGCGTGATGCTGGGCATTTTCCCTGGCGTGAAACGCAGCGACCTGATCAAGGTCCGCGCCACCGGCATCGAAGAGGAGATCTCCACCTTCGTGCAGAAGATCTTCGATGACGGTCATCGCTTCGAGGCACTGTGCCGGCCGCTGGCCGAGCTGGTGATCAGCGAGGACCTTTTCCCCTGCGTCGGAGAGGATGGCAAGCTGTCGGCCAGCTTCGACGGCCTGACGATGATGGAAGATGTGGCCTGGGAGCATAAAACGCTCAACTCGGTGCTGCGCAAGGCATTGCCGGAGGCGGCCCATACCGGTGGCACGATTCCGCTGCACGGCGAGGATGTCACCCTGCCGGCGCACTACTGCGCACAGATGGAGCAGCAGATGCTTGTCTCCGGTGCCGATCGTACGCTGTTCATGGCATCAGTCTGGGATGGCGACACGATGGTCGAGAGCCGGGCCTGCTGGTATCACTCCGACCCCGAACTGCGCGCACGCATCGTTGCAGGCTGGGCCCAGCTCGAGCAGGACATCGCGGCCTTCACCTTGGAGCCGGAAGAAGCTGTCGTCGTAGGCAAGGCACCCGACCAGTTGCCCGGCCTGCACATCGAGGTCACCGGCATGGTGACTGCCTCGAATCTGGAAGCGTTCAAATCTCAGGCGATGGCGGTGCTTGGCGGGATCAACCGGGACCTGCAGACCGATGAAGACTTCGCCAATGCGGAAAAAGCAGTCACCTGGGCGAAGGGCGTAGAAGATCGCATCGATGCGGCCAAGGCCAATGCGCTCGCCCAGACCGAAACCATCGACACCCTCTTCCGCACCCTGGACGACGTGAAGGAGGAGACCCGGCGTATCCGCCTCGAGCTCGACAAGATGGTGAAGGCTCGCAAGGTCTCCATCCGGGACGAGATCGTCGACGCCGGCATCCGTGCAGCAAGAGCCCACTACGATCAGCTGGACTCGAGCCTGGGCGAGTATGCCATCCGTCCCGATCACGCCACGTTTGCCGTGATCGGTGCATCGATCAAGGGCAAGCGATCGATCAGCAGCATGCGGGACGCAGTCAGTACGGCCGTGGCCGACATCAAGATCGCTGCGAGCCAGTTTGCCGAAGTCATCCGCGCCAACATCAGCATCCTGAAAAATCAACATCAGCACCAGTCACTGTTTGCCGATCGGGTGATGCTTGCACAAACCAAGTCGCCTGAAGATCTCCGCAACTTGGTCGCGGCTCGTATCGGCGAGTTCGAACGGCAGGAGACTGAGCGA
>JGI2924J29684_1076681_pt1 | contig 10672 bp, 7 predicted proteins | sample BenlonsequencITS_FD_29684 | JGI IMG/M metagenome (IMG submission 29684)
ATATATATATATATATATATATATATATAATATACTAACACCACAATTATTGTATTATTACCATCATTCATATCTTCTGTGTATCATAGACTGGAGGGTGTCATGAGGACTCGTCCCTTCGGATCGGTTTCTCGACCTCGAGGATCTCGACCTCGAAGTCGGGGAACGTCTCCTCGGTCCGCAGCGACCAGCTACCGCGGACGTCGACGCCGTTTCGACACGCCTCGGAGACCAGCCACTGAACCGACGAAGCGAACGCCGAGCGCGAACGTACCGCCGATTCGTCCCGGAAAGTCGAGAGCGCGCCGACGGAACAGAGAAGGACGAGGCCGGGCGCAGGTTCCGAAAGCGAAACGGCGCCCTCGAGACGGAGCACGTCTCCGTCGAGCGCCGACGGTTGGTCGGCAGGTTCGACCAGAACCGTAACGCCATCCGAACGCCTCGCGCTGACGGCTCGTAACTCGGTGAACTCTCGAATCGTCGCGGCGATTGCAGCGGGGAGCTGGTTCGTCTCGATGTCACGGTCCCCGTCGGTGGAACGATCTGTCGTCATCGTCGGGCTCCACTCGGTAGTAGCGCCGAGGACGGGAAAACGAGGTAACTGAATGAGTAGCCCCTCGCCAGTGGCGCCATCGACCAGTAGTACGGCACGTACGTCGGTAGCCGTCGACGACGATAGCGATCGGCGCGACCTCCGAACGGCTCCTCCACGTCGATCGACACGGATTCGACGATCGGTTTTCGACGGTGGCAGCCGGAACCACCGGTTTTCGGCGGTGGCAGCCGGGCTAGCCACGTCGGTTCGCTCGTTCAACGATCGAAGGCTGTCCTTTCTCGAGGCTACCGGTGAAACTCACGTCTAGCACAGACCCCGCTCCGGCGGGGTTCAGGACGGTTCTGGATCGAGCCAGCGTCCGCGGATCGACCCTCTCCGCTGGGAGCGCCAACCCGTTCTCGCGGACGGCCGATCGCTCCGAGAGTCCTCGAGCGAGGAGCGCTCGCACGACGAAAACGAACAATGGTACCGCACACGAGCCCGCAGTCGAGCCGACGCGTCCGGATACTCTACGTCGATCCGGATCGCGAGACGGCCGCTGCGACAGCGGACGCGCTCGAGGCGACCCAGGAGATCACGGTGACGACGGTGACCCGGGCGAGCGACGCGCTCGGACGACTTGCCGACGGCGAGTTCGACTGTCTCGTAACTGACGCCGAGCTCCCGGGACGGGACGGCGTCGAGCTTCTCGAGGCAGTGAGGAACCGATGGCCCGAGATTCCGACCGTGGTACTCGCTCGCTCGCCGCGACGCGAACTCGTTCGGCGGGCGCGAGCTGCGGGGGCGACCGACGTCCTCCGAAAGGCCGACGGTGAGAACATCGAGCAACTCACGTCCCGTCTCGTGTCGATCGTCGACGGGACTGGGTCCGGTATCGTCCCGATCGACGAGGACGCCGAGGACGCGCTTCCGACCGCGGGCGGGAGCTGTCTGTTCGACGGCGATCTGCGCGCAATCGACGCCAGCGAGCTGTTCGCTGACCTCTACGGGACGGAGCCGGACGCGCTGGTCGGCAAGCGGTGGGCAAAGCTGTTCCCGACCGATCGCGGCACCGGGGCGACCGACGCGGTACGCGAGACCGTCAGGCGCCGCGGCTCGGCGGTCGACGACGCGCTCGGCGAGCGGGCCAACGGGCGGCTCGTCCCGGTCCAGCGGTCGGTGACCGCAGTCGAACCGGGGACGTATCTATGTCGTCTGCTCGATCTCACTGGCACCGACCGACGAACAGCCCCGCTCGAACGAACTCTCCGCCGCCAGCGCGGGATCGGCGACGATCACGACCGACCGAGGACGTCGTGTCGCGGCCTTCGAGCGCTCTCCGAAACACTCCAGGACGCCGGGACGATCCGGGAGGCGTCCCGGCGAGCCGTCGACGTCGTCGCCGATCTCGAAGGGGTCGCGGCCGCGGCGATCTACCTGTACGACGACCACGAGGACGCGCTCCGGCGTACCGCTCGGGCCGGCACGTTCGGCGACCGGGACGGCCCGGAGCCGGCGCCAACGCTCGAGGCGGGAGCGATCTGGCAGGCGTTCGTCGATCGAGAGGCGACATCCGTCGCGGAGCTGGGTCCGGAGCCGTCGGCAGCGGGTTCGACGGGCGACGCTCGCGGCGTCGTCTTCCCGCTGGGAGAGCACGGGGCCGTCCTCGCCGCGATCGACGGACGGCCCGCGCGTGCGGATGGGGAGCTCACAGTCGCCGCAGCGCTCGTTCGCACGGCGCTGGATCGCCGCGAGCGCGAGCGGCGACTGACAGTCCGTGACGAGGCGATCGACGCGCAGGCAGTCCGACTCGATCGCCTCGAAGCGCTCGCGGACCTCGACCGACGGATCGATAGCGCGATCGACGCGGCTGGCTCGCGGGCCGACCTCGAGACGATGACGTGTGATCGTCTGGTCGGCCACGAGCGGATCACGTTCGCCTGGCTCGGCGCGTACGACGAGGTCGGAGAAACGATCGAGCCACGCGCGTGGGCGGGCGCCGAACGCAGCTACCTCAACAGCGTCGCGATCGACCTGACGGCGCCGACCGACGACCAGGAGCCGACGGCTGCCGCGGTCCGGACGGGAGCCCCACAGAGCCTCGAGCGCCTGCTCTCGGACGACCGTCCCGGACGGTGGCGCCGCGAGGCTGCCAGACGCGGCTATCGGTCGGTGGTAAGCGTTCCCATCGACTCCGATGCACTCCAGTATGGCGGGCTGACGGTCTACGCCGACCGACACGACGCGTTCGGCGCTGCCGAGCGTCGTGCGCTGGCGGCGATCGGCAACCGTCTCGGACGCGCGCTCCACACGCTCGAACTCGCGCACGCACAGCTCGAGACGACCGAGATCGTCGAACTGGAGTTTCGGCTCCGCGGGACGGAGCCGTCGTTCGTCCGGTGGGCCGCCGCGACCGACGGCCGGATCGCTCTCGAGGGCGCCTTCGCGCGCAGCGACGGCTCGATCCGCGGGCTGTTCACGGTCGAGGGGGTTGCCGTCGATCGAGTCCTCGAGCTCGCGAGTCGGGCGCCCGAGACAAACGGGACGACGTTCGTCACCGAGCGCGACGGGACGGGGTTGTTCGCGTGTCTGTTCACGCCCGACAGCATCGTCTCGCGGCTGCTCGAGTACGGTGCCGTCGCTCGGTCGCTGGAGAGCGATCCGGACGGCGCGACCCTCGTCGTCGAGCTCCCGGGTGACGCGGACGTCCGGCGGCTCGTCGACGGAATCACCACGACCTATCCCGGGGCGACGCTCGTCCGTCGCCAACACGGCGACCGGCGACCGCGGACGCGGTTCGAGTTCCTCGTTGCGGTCGAGCAACAACTCACCGACCGCCAGTACGAGGTCCTGCGAACCGCCTACGCCAGCGGCTACTTCGAGACCCCCCGCGAGAGCAGCGGGGTCGAGGTCGCGGCTATGCTCGATATCGCCCAGCCGACGTTCAACCACCACCTCCATGCCGCACAGCGAAAGCTCCTGGCGATCCTGTTTGCCCACGGGTACCGAAGGGCGTCGGGTGGGGAAGGTTCCACCACGTAGGTCGCCCGTTCTTTGCCGTTCGGGTCGTTTCCACACACTGCAGTCGGCCGTACGGGAAACCCCGTCCGGACGGGGCGTCCGGCCGAACGATCGGAGGAGAAGCAATGACCTCACACATCAAACTGTACGGATCGAAGAGCGACCGATTCGAGGAGATCAAACACCGAATGGAGGAGCGACTCGGCTACGAGCCGTCGAACCCGGAGGTCGTGGGACTGATGATGGCGACCTACGAGGACGACGGTACCGAAGGGCGCCGAGCGAACGCGCCCCGGCTGTAGTTTTCGCCGTCCCGCCATCTACCGAATCCGCCAGAACTCCTTCTCGTCCGTCCACGACGGCGGCTCGAGCAACCAGTACAGCTCCTCCCGATCGCGCTCGACGTGGTAGGCGATCGACCCCTCGTACCGATCGCCGTCCGCGAGCGACACCGAGTCGTCGAACCGTTCGAGCGACGACAGCGCGTCGGGGTCCGCCGGATAGCTCCGGCCGACGCCGTCCTTCAGCCGGCTGCGGTCGCCGAGCGAGAACTCCCTGTCTTCACCGGCCTCGTTAGTCACGGTGAGCCCGACGACGACGTACTCGTGGTCCGGCTCGGGCTCGAAGAACGAGCCGAGATCGTTGCCCGTCCCCAGCCGATCGACGCCGATATCGAGCCCGTCGCGCTCGATCGCGGCCCCGAACTCACGGATCGGGACTCGGAGCTCCTGTTCGAGTGTCGCGACCTCGTCGGCCTCGCGCTCGAGGTCGACGACGAGGTCCTCGCCGAGTGCCGTCGCTCCGGCCTCGAGGGTTAGCGACGAGCCCGACCGGTCCCGGGATAGCTCGTAGGCAACTTCCCCGCGCTCGACCTCTCCGGGAGCGAGGACGCCGTCCGCGAGCATCTGCTCGCTGACCGAGCGAACCCCGGAGTGCGTGCGTTCGGCGTCGTCCTCGAGTACCGGTTCAAGGACGTCGGCCGTCGACACGAACTCGTCGCTGGCGTTCCTGACGGCGAACTCGACGACCACGAACGCCGCGTCCGCGCTCGCCTGGCCGCGTTCGTCGTCGTCGTGGAGGGAGCCGTCGTCTTCGGGGACGAGCCCCGCGAACGAGCGTCGTCGATCGACGTCGCTGACGACGAACTCCAGCTCGTCGCCGACGAGTTCGCCGACGGCGATCGTCTCGGACGCTTTGTCCGCCGCGTCCTCGTTACCGTCGTCATCGGCGCCGTTCTCGTCACCGCCGTCGTCCGCGCCGCTGGGCTCGCTCGCGGTCGAGCCGTCCTCGCTTCCGTCGGCCTCCGGCTCCGTCCTGCTGTGGGTACAGCCCGCGACCCCGAGGACTCCCATACCGGCGACGCCGACGAACGTCCGTCGTTTCATCGCCCGAACGGACGATGGCAGGGAGCCTATAGGGTCGGTGAACGATGGGGGCGGATCGGGTCGAACCGTCGCCGTCGGACCCGGTTCTCGGCGCGGACGATCGGCCGCCGGTCGGATCGACGCGCAAAAAGGCCGCTGGGTCGGTTCGTCCGTTCGGGACGGTCAGTTCGCTTCGACAGCCGCGAGCGTCGCCACGGTACCCGTCGCCGGGAGCATCGTGGAGTTGAGACCCGTGCCGAAGGTGTCACAGTCGTCCTCGGAGCTCGAGGAGGAGCTCGACTCCTCGGTCGTCGACTGGGAACTCTCGCGGTCGCTATCGACGTCGCTGCTGCTTCTGGTGGTCTCGCTCTCGTCGCTCTCGGAATCGCTCTCGCTTTCATCGAGCTCGCTCTCGGAGTCGCTCTCGGAGTCGCTCTCGCTTTCGGTCCGGTCGCTGGCGCTCGAGTCGCTCTCGCTTTCGGAGCTGTGCTCGCTGTCGGAGCTGGAGCGTTCGATCTCGTCGAGCCCGGTGTCGCTCTCGCTTTCGGTGTCGAGTTCGGACTCGGAGCTCTCGCTGCGGTCGCTCTCGCTCAGATCGTTGTCGACGGTGTGGGTGCTGCCGTCGCGCTCGGTGGTGAGACTGGAGCTGCTGCGCTCGCTCTCGTCGGATTCGCTCGATTCACGGTCGGCGTCGCTGTCGGACGTCTCGAGTTCGCTCTCGGCGTTGTCGTTGTCCGTCTCGCTCACGCTGCGGTCGCTCTCGTCGCTGCTGCTCGCGGCGCTGTCGTGCTCGCTCGCGCTCTCGCTGGCGTCGCGCTCGCTCTCGTCGGATTCGCTCTCGGAGCCCTGATCGCTGGACTCGCTTTCCTCGCGCTCGCTCTCCTCGCTGGCGGCGCTGTCGAGCTCGCTTGCGCTCTCGCGGTCGTCGAGTTCGCTTTCCTCGCGCTCGCTCTCGTCGCTCGCGACGTCGGTCGACTCGCTGTCGGTCGACTCGCTGTCGCTGGCGCTCTCCTCGCGCTCGCTCGAGCTGGACTCGCTCTCCTCGCTGTCGCTCTCGCTATCGATGACGTCAAAGCTGTCACGGTCCGCGCCGTTGCGTTCGACGAGGTCGCGTTCGTCGTGCTCGGCGTCGCTCTCGCTTTCCTCGAACTCGCTCTCGTCGCTCTCGATCAGCTCGGAGTCGCTCTCGTCGCTCGAGCTGTCGCGTTCCGTGGATTCGCTGTCGCTGGCGTCGCGCTCGCTCTCTTCACTGTCGAGGGAGCTCGAGGCGCTGTCGCGCTCGCTGTCGCTCTCGTCGCTGGCGTCGCGCTCGCTCTCCTCGCGGTCGAGGCTGTCGTTGTCGACGTCGCGGTCGGAGCTGTCGCGCTCGCTCTCGCTTTCCTCGCTGTCGCTCGAGCTGCTGCGTTCGTCGCTGTCGCTTGCCGTGACCTCCGTTTCGTCGAGGCTACTGTCGTTGTTGGAACTCTCGCGCTCGCTGTGCGTGCTCTCGCTCTCGCTCTCGCTATCGGAGGCGTCGCTGGCGTCGCGCTCGCTGTCGCGGTCGTCCTGGACGTTCTCGACGTCGGTGTCGTCGATCTCGTTCTCGCTGACGTCGCGCTCGCTCTCGTCGATCTCGCTTTCCTCGCGCTCACTCGAGCTGTCGCGCTGCTCGTCGCGGTCGTTCAGCTCGGAGTCACTCTCCTCGCTGTCGCTCGAGCTGTCGCTCGAACTGTCGCTGTCGCTCTCCTCGCTGTCGCTCAGTTCGCGCTCGCTGTCGCTGTCGCTCGAGCTGTCGCGCTCGGAGACGTCCCGCGTACTATCGCTCTCGCTCGCGTCGCTACTGGAGCGATCGGACTCGCTCTCGCTGTCACTCTCGCTCTCGTCGACCTCGTCGACGGAGCTGCTGTCCTCCTCGTCGTGTTCGCTCGAATCACACCGGTCGGTATCCTGGACGCTGAGTGCGGCCGGGTCGGCGTCGCCGCCGAGGACGCCACCTGCACCGATCGCACCGGCCAGGACGAGAAGTCCGACGACTGTGATAACAATGATTTTTCGACTCATCTGTGTACCTAGCTGTTCTACGGGTTGCCCACTAGGCTAGCCGAACGTCCGCGCAACGGCTACAAAAACCGGCGACGAAGGGCGACGAAGGATCGGACCGATCGACGCCGTTTCGGATCGGACCGGCGCGGTCGCACTCGAGCGATCGCGAGCTGCCGACGAAAAACGAGTTCGCAGAGACGGGAGTTCAGAGCTTGGAGACGTCGACGTCGAACGTCCCGTCGTCGTTCTCCTCGATCGCTCCCTTGGCCCGCAGCTCGTCGTAGCTGTCGTCGGTCACGAGCAGGCGTTCGGAGACCGTCTCGCAGTCCTCGTCGGACTGTTGTTCGCGAGTCGTGTCCTCGCGCTCGCTCTGTGACGTCCGCGAGTCGGTGTCGCGGTCGCTGTCGGTGCGGGTGATCTCGCGCGTGTCGAGATCGCTGTCGCGCTCGCTTTCTTCGCGCTCGCTCTCCGCGGCGCTGTCCCGTTCGCTCTCGCGTTCCTCGCGGTCGCTCGAGTCGTGAGCGCTGTCCCGTTCGCTCTCGGAGTCGCTGGCGGACTCGGACTGGTAGCGCTCGTCAGTGCCGCCGTCGCGCTCGCGGTCGGACTCGCGCTCGGAGGCGACGTCCTCGCTGCGGTCGCGCTCGCTCTCGTCGAGCTCGTCGATGGCGGTGCTGCCGTCGCGCTCGGCCTCGCTGCTCGAGCTGGCGTGCTCGCGCTCGTCGGACTCGCTCGCGTCGCGTTCGGCCTCACTGTCGGTCGTCTCGAGGTCGCGCTCGGCGGAGTCGTTGTCCGTCTCGCTCACGCTGCGATCGCTCTCCGTACTGTCGGCGGCGGCGCTCTCGCGGTCGGACTCGCTCTCGTCGGCATCCCGTTCGCTCACGTCACGTTCGCTCTCGGCGCCCCGATCGGTAGATTCGCTGTGCTCGGCGTCCCGTTCGGTGCCTTCCTCGGCTTCCCGGTCGGACTCCGACTCGGTTTCCTCACTGTCGCTTTCGTCGCGCTCGCTCTCGTCGGCGGTGCGTTCCGCCGTTTCGTGCTCGCTCTCTTCGAGATCCGACGCGGCCTCCTCGCGGTCGATCGTGTCGCGAGCCGTGCGGTCGCCGACGTCCTCGCTCTCGGCGCGGTCGAAGCGCTCGTGGTCGTCGTCGCCGTCGGTCCGATCCCGCTCGTCGGTCTCGGCGCTGCGCTCGTGTTCCTCGCGCTCCTGAGACGCGCTCTCGCTTTCGTCGCGCTCGCTTTCGCCCCGCTCGGCGTCGCTCTCGGTCGATTCGTCCTCACTAGCGTCGCGCTCACTCTCCGCGCTTTCGCTCGCGGACGACGCCCGTTCGTCCTCGCGCTCGCTCGCGTCGCCCCGCTCGGACTCGCTCTCCTCGCGGTCGTCGCGGTCGGCGTCGACGTCGCTCTCACTGGCGTCGCGCTCGGACTCCGAGGCGTCGCTCTCGCTTGCGTTCTCGCGTTCGTCGGACTCGCTTTGAGTCGTCTCGTCCTCGTCGTACGTGCTATCCCCGTCGCGGCTGTCGCGCTCGCTGTGCGTGCTGTCGCTCTCGCGCTCGCTCACGGAAGCGTCGCTGGCGTCGCGCTCGTGCTCGCGGTCGTCCCGTTCGTTCTCGACGTCGGTGTCGTCGACCGTCCGTTCGGAACGATCGCTGTCGCTCTCGTCGATCTCGCTGACGTCGCGCTCGCTCGAACTGTCGCGCTGTTCGTCGCGATCGTTCAGCTCGGAGTCGACCCGGTCGCGCTCGCTGTCGCTCTCGCTCGCGCTGTCGCGGTCGCTGCGCTCGCTTTCGGAGCGCTCCCTGTCGCTTTCGCTGTCGCTGATGCTGTCGCGCTCGCTCAGGTCGCGCTCGCTATCGCTCTCGCTGTGGTCGAGATTACCGCGCTCCCGGTCGCTGTGGCTCTCGCTTTCCCGCTCGTCGAGGTCGGTCTCGGACGCGATGACTTCGTCCGTTTGTTCGCTCACGTCGCATCGCTCATCGTCCAGCGTGTAGACGACGACGTGATCGTCGGGGCCGACGATGCTACCCGCGCCGATCGCGCCGGCGAGGACGATGAGTCCGATGGCCGTGAGTACGCTGAGTTCCTGAATCATTTCCTGGTCGTCTCCTCCGCGCTGTCGAGCAGCTCGGCACGCACTTCGCCCGGCGCGCTCAAGAACGGGCGGCGAAATACCGGGGAGAAACGGGACGGTTCGCGCGCCTTGGGGTCGATCCGCTCGCGTTCCGCGCGAGAGTGACGGGGTGCCCGCGCTCCAGGCGACGCCGACGACGGTCCGAAGCTGCGGGGACGGCTCGGCGGCGAACGATCGCGAAGCGTAGCGAACGATCTCCGACGTCGTTCGTCGCTCGTTGATGAGCGCTCGCCGCGTGCGTGTGTACCGATGACGCGAACCTGTCCGTACTGCGGTCGGTCGGTGCCCGACGAGGAGTATCCGGGCCACCTCGAGCGCGCCCACGAGGACGAGCTCGAGGGGCTCGATCGACGGCTCGTGGCCCGCCGATCGGGGTCACGGTCGCGCCCGCGCAAGCTGTACGTACTGGGCGGCGTCGTGCTGGTGTTGTTCGCTGCGGCGTACCTGGCGATCTTCGCGCTGTCGTCGGCCACGTCGCCCGAAACGACGGCGGTCCAGCAGCCCGATCCGGACGCTCCGACCCACCTCCACGGAGCGATCCACCTCGAGTACGACGGGGCAGTCGTCGACTTCGACGACCCGATGTACATCGAACGGGACGGCTGTTTCCACTTCCACGCTTACGACGACGCCGAACGCTGGCACGTCCACTGCGAGGACGTGACCCTGGAGTACGCGCTGGGAACGCTGGGGTTCGAGCTCTCCGCTGACTCCCTCGCCGTCGACGGCGAGACGTTCAGCGAGGACGATCCCGGAACGACCGTCTCGACGACCGTCGACGGCGAACGGGTCGACCCCGAACGCTACGTCCTCGAAGACGGCGACGACGTTCGCGTCGTCGTCGAGACGAACGACGAACGGTAACCAAACAGACACGGCTCGTGCGGATATCGTCCGTACAGATCACAAAATGAGAAAAGAACGTGCGAAATATCCGGTGGTTGGCGTACAGTTATGCACTACAGTGGTGAATAGCTACACATGAACGTACACACCCCGTCGCCAGCCGACGATCCGCTCTTCAGGGAGGTGGTGGAAACCGTCACCGACGGGTTCGTGATCCTGGACGCGGAGGGCAGGATCGTCTTTACGAGTTCACACGTCCCCGAGCTGCTCGGCTACGGGACCGAGGCGCTACTCGGTGAGCCGGTCGATCGGCTCTTTCCCGACGGGCAGGCGACGCCGATCGGTCCGCTCCTCGAGCGGGCGCCATCGTTCGACACCGATCCGATCGACTGCTCGCTCGTCCACGACACCGGGCGCTCGGTCCCGGTCGAGCTGGCCGTGTCGACGGTCGAGGTCGACGGTGACCGCTATCTCACCGTCGCCGTTCGAACCGATCCCGACGACCCGTCGGGGCGAAGGGATCGACCGGCCACGCGCATCGAAATCGACGACCGACGGATAGACTCCGAAACACGAGCAGAGCGCGACGAGAGCCGGCTCGAGGCGCTCTACGAGGCGAGTCGGAATCTTCACGCGGCCACGAGCCGCGAGGACGTCGGACGGATCGCCGTCGAGCTCGTCCAGACCGTCCTCGGTCGGTCCTACGCCGCCGTCTGGCTGCTCGATTCGGCGGCGGATCGGCTCGAGCCGCTGGCC
>JGI2924J29684_1076680_pt1 | contig 10670 bp, 12 predicted proteins | sample BenlonsequencITS_FD_29684 | JGI IMG/M metagenome (IMG submission 29684)
GTTGTGAAACGCGGTTGTGGTGTTCGTTTGCTACGTGATGACATTGTTATCCACGATGGCGAACTTTCAACATTGAAACGCTTCAAAGACGAAGTCTCAGAAGTCCAATCCGGTATGGAATGTGGTATGGGCTTTGTTGGGTATCAAGATTTGAAACCAGACGATGTTATCGAATGTTTCGAAGTTGAAATGATCGAGCGTTCACTCGACTAGGCATCGAATTTTTATAGATTTAGGGCCGTAATTCATATGAGTTGCGGCCCTTTTTATTTGTACACACTTCGATCGCCACGCTTCCACAGGAATATTTTCTACCTCCCAAACGAAATGTTTAAGTAATCAGCCTAGTTTGTTTACAACACATCGTAATACTGAGAGAAACATATGCCTGAAACAGAGGTCCCGCTTCGCCCCGATCACTCCACGGGTATTGAACTTTCCTATCGGGACCATATTTCCGCCTCGGGATATATTTCGCCTCAACAATTGAAAAAATTCATCAAAACAAGACGTTCCAATGGATTGGGGCCAACAACTATTTATTATGCTGGCGTTGCTGCTCCGGTTATTTCTGCATCTACATTGAATTTGTTCGAAACGTTTTTCTCACAGTATAATATATCTGATTACACCGTCATGATGCTTTCCATGTTTTTCTCTGCAAGTGCGGGATTGTCATGGTTTTTGATTTTTAACAGGCTCGCAGAGCGCCAGAAATCAGCTAGAGATAATGAAATAACGCAAGCTCAGAGCTTTAAAATAGATGCTTCCGGCATCCTGCTTAACCGAAAAAATATTGAATCAAAGATAGAATGGCCGGCCATAGTGGACATTCGGACCACAAAGCACTACATCGCTTTCATTGTAGAAGGCGCAAATGATTTCTTTATACCTGTTGATTGGTTCAAAGACCGTGATCAGATGAAAGAAGCCACAAATAAAATAGCTGCGCTAAGGCCGCCTCCTTTCAACACTTAATGCCGACCAAATTGTTGGAAAGGTATACGTCGCCAATCTGCAAACAATGCAAATTGTGCTATATCGTCCGACTGAAGAATTCATAGAAAGGTCCTAAAATGCCAAAAAGTAGATTTTCATCCGCCAAAGGACCCTCTCAACGCCAGCTTCGCGCTGGAGAGCTTGTACGCCACGCTCTTGTCGATATTTTGCTCAGAGAACAATTCAACGATCCTGCCCTCGCCGATGTTTCAATCACAGTGTCTGAAGTGCGCATGTCACCAGATCTTCAGCATGCGACCTGCTATGTTGCCCCATTAGGTGGTGATGAATCTGCACAAGAAAGTATCGTACACGGACTAAATCGTGCTAAGGGTTTCTTGAGAGGTCGACTCGGAAGGGAGATCGACATGAGATATACGCCTCAATTGCGCTTTTTGTCTGATGATTCCTATACGGAAGCCGGCAAAATTGGTGACTTGCTGGCTTCACCTGAGGTCGCGCGTGATCTCATAGAAAAAGACGATGATGAATCAGAAAACAATATGTAGCGCCCTTTTCGTAATTCTTTTAGCCACATTAACTGCGTGTGCGACTGCCCCTGTCAGTGAGAATATTCTCGTTTCCATGCAGGCATCGAATTAGAAACCGGTATTTTATCCTAGATTATCTAAATGCATTGACCCTTGGTCCATGTATGCTAGCCAGCGCGCATAGCAATTGCACATCTGCTTTATACAACCAGATTTAACGAACACCCCCCATTCATGACGTCCAAGCCGTCAGAATGGCTTTGGAGACTCATATGGGACGTAAACGCAAAAAAGGTTTACCCGTTCACGGTTGGCTTATTCTTGATAAACCCGAAGAATTGGGGTCAACGCAGGCTGTCGGCAAAACGCGTTGGCTTTTAAACGCACAAAAGGCAGGCCATGGCGGCACGCTAGACCCCCTCGCTTCAGGTATTCTTCCAATTGCTTTTGGTGAAGCCACCAAGACAGTGCCTTATGTGATGGAAGCCATAAAAGATTATCGCTTCACCATACGCTTTGGCACATCCACGACGACACAAGACCGTGAAGGCGATGTGTATGCATCATCTGATGTGCGCCCTAGCCCGCAACAAATCGCAGACATACTTGAAACCTTTATTGGTGAGATTGATCAGGTTCCACCCAAATTCTCGGCAATAAAAGTCAATGGCGAACGCGCCTATGATTTGGCGCGTGATGGTGAAGACGTTGAATTAGAAGCACGAAAAGTGCACCTCTATGCCGCTAAATTAGAAAATTGCCCCTCACCAGACCTTGCCGTTATTTCAGTTACAAGCGGGAAAGGCTTCTATATTCGCTCTTTAGCACGCGATATCTGTGCCGCTTTGGGAACAGAAGGCCATGTTGCAGCCCTTAGACGCACAAGAGTCGGAAGTTTTTTCGAAGAATCATCAATAACACTAGAAAAGTTCGCCGAAATCGGCGATAGAGATGCACTTGAGGCTCAATTAGTCCCGATTGAGACCGCGCTGGACGACATCCCGGCGCTGGCCATCAGTGGGGAAGACGCTTCAAAGCTTAGGCAAGGTCGCGAAATCGTCCTTTTGCCACACTTGGTTGAAGCTTTCAAAGAAAAGCGTCGCCCTCGTATAGTCAACGGGGAAGACGCCTCTAGGATCGCTTTAGCAAAAGAAGGTGAAAAGGCAGTCGCTCTTGGCGAAGTTCGTGCGGGTCGGTTTGTGCCGGTTCGTGTATTTAACTTTAATATGGAGTAACACGATGTCGATTACTGTTGAGCGTAAAGCTGAGCTAATCAAAAAATTCGCCACTAAAGAAGGCGACACAGGTTCACCAGAAGTACAAGTTGCGATCCTTACAGACCGCATCACAACTTTGACTGAGCACTTCAAAGAGCACAAAAAAGACAACCACTCTCGTCGCGGACTCCTGAAAATGGTGTCTCAGCGTCGTAAGTTGCTAGACTATGTTAAGTCTAAAGACGTGAACCGTTATAAGGTTCTCATTGAAGAATTGGGTATTCGCCGCTAGGGCGCGCCCATTCATCCGCCGGTCCTCGGGACCGGCGGTTTTCGTATGTAGGAAAGAAAAAAATATATGTTCGACATTCAAAAAGTTACTATCGATTGGGCAGGCCGCCCTTTGACACTGGAAACAGGTCGCATTGCCCGTCAAGCCGATGGTGCTGTTCTTGCCACTTATGGTGAGACGTCAGTTCTTGCGACAGTTGTCGCAGCGAAAAAAGCAAATCCTGATTTGGATTTCTTCCCGCTAACTGTAAACTACCAAGAAAAATATTATGCCGCTGGACGTATTCCAGGTGGCTTTTTCAAACGTGAAGCTCGCCCGACTGAAAAAGAGACGCTGACATCACGTTTGATCGACCGTCCGATCCGTCCACTATTCGTACCGGGCTTTAAAAACGAAACTCAAGTTGTTCTGACTGTCTTGTCATACGACATGGAAAACGATCCAGATGTTGTGGCTATGGTTGCTGCTTCTGCTGCGCTAACAGTTTCCGGTGTACCTTTCATGGGTCCAATCGGTGCAGCGCGCGTTGGCTATAAAGATGGCGAATACATCATCAACCCAACACTTGACCAAATGGCTGACACGCAGCTTGACCTTGTTGTCGCTGGTACACAAGACGCCGTGATGATGGTTGAATCAGAAGCTAAAGAACTTTCTGAAGAAGTTATGCTTGGCGCTGTTATGGCTGGTCACGAGAGCTTCCAAACAGTTATCGATGGCATTATCGACCTTGCTGAGCGTTCTGCAAAAGAGCCTTGGGACTTCCAACCAGAAGACAAATCTGCTGAGCTTGCTAAACTTGAAGAGCTTGTTGGCGCTGACATTTCAGCCGCTTACAAAATCAAAGAAAAAGCCGAGCGTTACGCTGCTGTGGGTGAAGCCCGCGAAAAAGCCGCTGCTCAATTGGTTGTTTCTGAAGAAAACCCTGAAGGCTGGAGCGAAGCTTTCTTCAAAGGTATTTTCAAATCCCTTGAAGCAAAAGTTGTTCGTGGCGACATCATCAAAACAGGTGTGCGTATTGATGGCCGTGCTTTGGATCAGGTTCGCCCAATCCTTGGTGAAGTGTCTATCCTTCCGCGTACACACGGGTCTGCCCTCTTCACACGTGGTGAAACACAAGCAATCTGTGTGGCAACACTTGGTACGGGTGAAGACGAGCAATTCATTGACGGCCTAGAAGGTACATCAAAATCAAACTTCATGCTTCACTACAACTTCCCGCCTTACTCTGTGGGTGAAGTTGGACGCATGGGCGGCGCTGGTCGCCGTGAAATCGGTCACGGTAAATTGGCTTGGCGTGCGCTTAAGGCTGTTCTTCCATCAAATGAAGACTTCCCTTACACACTTCGTCTTGTATCTGAGATCACTGAATCAAACGGATCATCTTCAATGGCGACTGTTTGTGGTAGCTCATTGGCAATGATGGATGCGGGTGTGCCAATCACACGTCCAGTATCTGGTATCGCTATGGGTCTTATCAAGGATGAAGACGGTATCGCCGTTCTTTCAGATATCCTTGGTGATGAAGACCATTTAGGTGACATGGACTTTAAAGTGGCTGGTACGACTGAAGGTCTAACATCACTTCAAATGGACATTAAGATCGCTGGTATCACAAAAGAAATCATGCAGACTGCGCTTGAGCAGGCTAAAGGCGGACGTGCTCACATCCTAGATGAGATGAACAAAGCCCTTGATGGATCACGTGATGATGTGTCTGGAAATGCACCACGCATCGTGACAATGTCTATCCCGACTGACAAAATCCGTGATGTTATCGGAACCGGTGGTAAAGTTATCCGTCAGATCGTTGAAGAAACAGGCGCGAAAGTGTCTGTGGAAGACGATGGGACTGTTAAAATCGCTGCGGTGGACAAAGAATCTATCGACGCGGCTTACAAATGGATCCACGGCCTAACTGCTGAGCCTGAAGTTGGTGAAATCTACGAAGGTAAAGTTGTTAAAGTCATGGACTTTGGTGCTTTCGTAAACTTCTTCGGCGCAAAAGACGGTTTGGTTCACATCTCTCAGCTTGCTGAAGAGCGCGTGAAGCAAACATCTGATGTGGTCAAAGAAGGCCAAACTGTTTGGGTTAAACTTCTTGGCTTTGACGACCGCGGTAAAGTTCGTCTTTCCATGAAAGTGGTCGACCAAGAAACAGGAAAAGAAATCGCCAAAGAAGGCGACGACGCTTAAAACTAAAAAGCGACTGTCATCCCAAACTTGATTTGGGATCCACTTATCAACTGGGATTGGCTCTTCGGCGCGAAAACGCAGATTAGCCAATCTCAATGCCAGACGAGATAGGCAAGTGGATCCTGACTTTCGTCAGGATGACAGATGATTGAATATTTAAAACGGCCGTGTCAGAAATGATACGGCCGTTTTTTATGGGGGATTATTCCTTATGAAAGTCACAACACTATCGCTGGGAAAATCGGCCAACACCTCCTCCAAATGAGAAACAGAAAAAGTCTTTCTGGCAACCTCAAACGACTCATCGTCCACAGACCCGCTATAAAAATGCAGTAAAATCCCTACATTGTTTATACCCTCAATATTCAGTAGTCGTTCTACAACATCCTTCCACATAGAAAGACTGTCAGGGCCAGACCCACCAGACACGCGGTTACTGGTCTTCAATCGATCCTTCAACCAACGGTCAAGTTTTGACTGTGACCACCCTTTGCGTTTCAAACGGGTGAGATCTTTAGAAAAATCCTCATCAGAAATTTTGGTTTGTGAGAATGATAATACGGTTCCACAATCGCAATGTTTGCCACTTAGCAAAAACTGCTGCTCACCTGTCATTAAAACATCGGCTACAGATGCATTATCAATGGTTGAAATTAAACGACGATAGTCTTTCATCACTTCTGTCAATTCAGAAACGAAATTTTTATGAATAATAAGAGTGATGAAATGGCACATTTGGGAAGCTATATATAACTTTGTGTTTGCTGGCAAAGCCACCCGAAACCATCTTTCTTGCGAAAACAGGAATCCAGTAAAACAATTAAAGACGCGCCAAGCGCGACTTATTCTCACAGCTGGATTTGGCGCATTGGCTTAAAAACGAAGATTAGCCAATCACAAGGCCAGACTAGATTGACAAGTGGATCCTGACTTTCGTCAGGATGACAAGCAGTGATTGAATATCGAAAGCGGCCGTGTCAGAAATGATACGGCCGTTTTTGTTGGGGAGAATTTTGCTATGAAATATATTACTTTAGCTTTTTTAGGACTAATTTTTATCTCCTCCGCAAACGCGGATATTTCTTATAATTGTGGAGTTAAAAAAATTGTTCAGTTGAGTGAAAAGGGGAATTTAGTTCAAACAAAATGGACTAAAATGTTGGAAAAGCAAAAGGAACGGATAATATTCGTCCCAAATTCAGGTTTTTTTAAAATACTAGGAAACTCTCAAAATTTAAAATTTGAAGTAATTGAAAATGGAAGCAGCGCTAACTCACTCAAAGCCATACGAATTGTTCAAGGACCGGCCTCCACTGTCTTAGAAACTTTTCGTATAAACACCTTTTCTAAATTTGAATTCCTATATGTCTCCGGTGATACAGTAAGAACAGGTACATGCCTTGAATTAGGTAAATGACAAAAATCCTGTCTCCACTGTCATCCCGAGCTTGACTCGGGATCCACTTTTCAAAACAGACTGGCGTTTCAAATTCAACGCACGCATCCAAAACGAGAGCATTTTTCTTAAATATCAAAGCCAGCTCCAGCCCACAAGTAGATCCCAAATCAAGTTTCGGATGACATGTGTTGTCGCGGACATGACGGCCTCCACTCACCAAGATGTACTAGCTTTTCCCACCCTATAGTCAGCCTCACATCATTCCCGCGACACAACAAAATCATTCAGGGCAAAGGTCAAAATACAGATCGCGCCAATACGGGTTATCACTTTCTATCAACGAAATTTTCCATCGCCTTTGCCAGTTTTTGAGTTGTTTTTCGCGCTTGATCGCCGCCTCAATATTGTCAAACCATTCAACATAGACGAGCCGGTTGACCGCGTATCGCTTCGTATAACTATCCACAACACCTTGTTTATGCTCCCAAATGCGGCGCGCAATATTATTGGTCACACCAATATAAATCGTGCCCTGATCTTTGGATGCAACAATATAGATAGCATAGCTCATAGATAGAACATTATGAGAACAAATTATGTAGGACAAGTCTAAACTTATCCCAGCCCCTTAATCAGAAAAACAAATCTTATTTTTGTCTAGATCCCGCACATAAGCAGAAAAACGCGGGCCGCGTTGATTGGGCTGGCCTTCACATGTGCCGCCAAGATCAATTGCTTTTTTATAAAGGCGTTCCACTTCCGCAGGCGAACCAACACTAAAGCCAATCATGCTGCCATTGCCATGCGTGGCGGTTTGCGCATCAAAGGGAATAGCCAGAGCAAAAGCAAAATCCTCGCTTAGCCAATAGGTCATACGATCACTTGCCACCATTTTATTCATCTCGGCATGATCAAAAAGTGAGTCATAAAATTTAACGCCAGCATCCATATTATTCGTGCCAAGCACCACATAGTTTAATTTCATCTTGGTATCTCCAAACCCTAAATTGCCCCGTAAAGCGGTGGAATCTAGATAAACCAGCCAATTACCAGCTCATGTCAGTAGTGTTTTAGAGATCTCAAGATTGTGCTTTGCTTATTCGTCAGCTATCGGTGCAATATCCAAAACAATTTTAAAGAGCCTTCCCTCATGAACAAACCTTATATGATCGCAATTACGGGCGGATCAGGCTCTGGAAAATCTACACTCGCCCAAGCCCTGCTTGATAAATTGGGCGAGGACAAAGTCCTGCTTATGGGCGAAGATAATTATTACAAACCGCGCGAACACCAACATCCAGATGCGCCTTTATGGTCGATGAAGGAAATGGAAGAACGCGTCGATTTTGATGACCCTGCTTCCAAAAATATGGACATGTATGAAGCCCACCTCGTCGCGCTTCGCCAAGGCAGAACAATCTCTCAACCCGTTTATGATTTCACCAAGCATGACCGCATTGATGGCGCAGAAAAAGTGTTATCACCGCCCCCAATCATTGTGTGTGAAGGTGTGCACACGCTCAGTGACAAATCTTATTTCAACCTGTTTGATCTAACGATTTTTGTCGAAACACCTGCGGATTTACGTCTGGCCCGCCGCATTGAGCGCGATGTAAACGAGCGCAATCGCGATCTAGACCGCGTGCTTGCACAATATCTCAATTTCGTGCGCCCCGCCCATGCGCAATTCACTGAACCAGCCAAATTCCTCTGTGATCTCATCATCAAAGATGAAGGCCCGCTGGCGGCACAAGTTGGCTCACCCAATGCGCGCGCTGAAGCACGCCTACTTGCCCCTTTATGGAGTTATCTCCTCGAAGAAGGCATCATCAAAAGCTAAGGCTCGCCTTAGCAAATGCTAGCTAAAGCTTTTCAAGACTTCAATATCATTGCCGCGAATGGCATTTAGCGCCTTAGAAATGCGCTCGATGGGCCAGTCCCACCAAGCAAGTTCTAAAAGTGTATTGATCGTCTTCTCATCAAAGCGCTGACGCACAATCTGCGCTGGATTACCAACAACAACGCTGTAAGGCGGCACATCTTTGGCGACAACTGCCTTAGCCCCAATAATGGCCCCATGGCCAATGCTCACGCCCGGCATAATGGTCGCGCCGCGTCCAATCCAAACATCATGTCCAACCACCGTATCGCCTCGCAAACCATCGGTGACAGTCGCCATATCAAATCCATTTTTCCACCCTTTTCCAAAAGTGTGAAACGGAAAAGTAGAAAAGCCAGTCATGGCGTGGTTTGCACCATTCATGATAAATTCAATGTCTGTTGCAAAGGCACAAAATTTCCCAATGATGAGTTTATCACCAATGAAATCAAAGTGATATTTCACGCAATGTGTTTGAAAATGCTCAGGGCCCTTCGGATCATTATAATAGCTATACTCCCCCACTTCGATATTAGGGGATGTCACAACAGCTTTTAAAAATTCCGTATCCCATATCGGTCGCGGGGTCAGCGGGTCAGGTCCCAATTCATTATTTTTTGATCGTGATGCTGGCATGAAAATGATCTCAGGATTTAATCAAGTTTTGGCCGTGCAATATACGCTGTATTTTTCAAAATCTCGCGCCCCGCTGGCTTGCCATGGCTTGGAATAACAATCTGGCTATCTGGGAATGCGTTTGCTGCGTTTTCAACAGCCTTTGACCAATAGCCAAGATTTGCATCATCGATATTTCCCAATGAAGTCGTCATTCCGGGGCGGATCATGCACCCGCCAAATAATATGTTATTCACGCCCTCATTGACCACGATATTATCTTCGGAATGCCCACCGCCAGGGTAGAGAATCGTCAACCCTTCCCATTCAATCTGGCTTCCAATTTCAGAAATATTCAGAACATTTTTAGCCGGCATTAAACCGCGCTCAATCGCCAATCTATTTGTTAAATCAGTTGCAAAGGTTTCAACCCCCAGCATATGCAAAGCGTCCATGCCGCCCATTTTATCGCTGTGTGCATGCGTATGAATGGAAGCCCGTATCGGCTTTTGTAAGGTATCTTTTGCCCATGCAACAATTTCAGCAGTTTGGGCATCATTCCAAGCCGTATCAACAAGCACGCTATAATCGCCGCGCTCAATGATCAGTCCATTTGTACGGATATTTCCCCATGGCGGCACAACTTTATAACCCGTGTGCATCCATACGCCCGTCCCGAGTTTTACAAACTCTACGGGCTTTTCCGCAACACCTTCAATGTGCGTTGATTGCTCAGACTGTTGGGATAAAACAGGCACTTGATGCATGCACCCTGAAAGGAACACAAAACCTAAAAGCAAGGATATTCCAATCAGGGTGTAACGCAATTTTTCTATTCCTCAGATGGCTCAGGCACACCCACAACATGGAAACCTGCATCTACGTGAAGCACTTCACCCGTGATAGAAGCACCAATAGGAGACAATAGATAAAGAGCGGCTCCAGCCACACCTTCCATTTTTGTATCTTCACCCAAAAGAGACATATCACGTCCAGCAGACATAAGAGACTTAGACCCTTTAATACCCATCAACGCCAAAGTCCGCATTGGTCCCGCAGAAATCGCGTTCACGCGCACGCCCTGTTTACCCATATCGCGGGCGGCATAGCGTGTCGCCGCTTCAAGTCCAGCCTTTGCCACACCCATCACATTGTAAGATGGAATAACACGCTCAGACCCAAGATAAGTCAGGTTGATGATAGACCCACCCTCTTCCATCATTTCAGAAGCACGGCGACATACATCAATAAAAGAGAAAACAGAAATATCCATCGCACGCGCAAAACCTTCACGCGTTGTGTTGTGAACCATGGAACCTTTCAGCTCATCCTTGCCAGCATAGGCAATTGCGTGAACAACGAAATCCAACTTGCCGTATTTTTCTTTGAGTGTCGCAAAAGCTGCGTCCATCTCATCATCATTTGTCACATCCGCTGAAATCATCGTGTCCATGCCGATGGATTCAATCAGGGGACGTACGCGGCGCTCCAAAGCTTCACCTTGATAAGTAAAAGCCATTTCCGCACCCTGTGCGGCCAATTGCTGGGCAATACCCCATGCAATGGAGTTTTGGTTTGCGAC
>JGI2924J29684_1076679_pt1 | contig 10656 bp, 7 predicted proteins | sample BenlonsequencITS_FD_29684 | JGI IMG/M metagenome (IMG submission 29684)
GGGGGAGCCGGGCCGCCGCGCGCGGGCCAGGCGGGCGAAGCATTCCCGAGCGCGCGATCGCCGCGGCGGCGCCGAGGAGGCGTTTGATCTCAGATCGCCGAGTCACTGCCATGACGGTACCCTTCCTGTTCTGTGACACAGGCTAGAGCAAAGTGTGTGTCGTTCACGGTCCAGGGGCGGCTGGTTCGGCGAACACCTGCCGGGGCCGCCACAGCCGCACGAACGCAGTCCAAACCCCGGCCAAGAACAGCAGGAAACACAGGATCGCGACCCACTCCCAGGGGGAGAAGGCGTCGACCGCCGCGGTCAGCCAGCCCTGGACGGCGAGCGCGCCAGCGATGATCTGACTGCCCTGATCGCCGTCCTCTCGGAGCAGCCGGTACTCGTACAAGCCGTAGTAGGCGATGTAGAGCCCGGTCAGCATCACCAGGACGGCGCTGACTTTGCTGATATGCGGCAATAGTTTGCGCAACCCGGTGGCGATCACGTTGTGGGCCAGAGCCGCGGACACGGCCAGCGAGCCCACCACTGCGGTCATGCCGCCCGCGTACGCAAGGCAGGAGAGCAGGCCCAAATTGCTCGCCCCGGCCTGGAACGTCAAACTGATCACCGTGACGAATGAGCCAAAACCGCAGGACAGCGATGACACCGCGTAGGCGAGGCCATAGCCGAACATGGAACTGAGCCGGGTCGTCGGCGTCCCGCGGGACCAACGCGGCAAGCGGATCATCGCGTCCCCGCCGCGCAGCAGGCGCACCATGAACCACAGCCCGAGCAGCACCATTGCAGCGCCGATCAGCGCGGTCGCGACGGGGAGCGACCGTTGCATCTCCCAAGCGATGGAGTCAGAGGCGAAACCGAAGCACCCGAAGACGACCACGAAGCCCAACGACATGGCCGCAGTCGCCGCCAGCGCCCGCACTGCCGAAAACAAGGATTGCCTGCCCGCTTGCGTCGTGTCGTCGCCGAGGACGACGAGGGAGAGATACGCGGGGAGCATCGCGAACCCACAAGGGTTGAGCGCGCCGACCAGGCCCTGCAGGAAGGCGTAGTAGAGAATCTCCGTGTGGGTCAGCTGCATCGAACTGCTCGTCCCGCTCCCGGCCTCAGCCCGGTCTCCCCCGAGTTGATGGGCGCGCCCATGCGGTGAGATCTGTCGCGCGCCTTGTCGTCCAGAGTCGTCGTTGAGCTCATGCCGACAAGCTTAAGGGACCACGGGGCGTGTTTGGCCCCCCGGAAACCGCGTCCGGACAACACGGTCCCAAAATTTCCCCAGCCACCCTCGACAAGCCCGGCAAGACGTGGCTGGTCCGCGGCTCAGACATCGGCCCGGTAGGCGGTGAAACGAGGAAGCAGGGCTGCTGCGATGGCGATCCCCACGACCACGAGCCCCCCGCCGAGAACAGTGGTGCTGGTCGGGCCGAGGATGGTTGCGCCATACCCGTGCAACAAGTCGGCAAGGCGGGGGCCGCCGGCGACGACCAGGAAGAACACGCCTTGCATTCGGCCGCGCAATTCGTCGGGGGCGGCCGACTGGAGCATTGTGGAGCGGAACACGCTGGAGAACGTGTCGGCGAGCCCGGCGAAGGCCATGCAGGTCAGCGCGGCCCAGAAGCCAGAGGCTCCCCACGCGGCGAGCGCTCCGCCGAACCCGACCACCCCGACGCCCCAGGCCGCGACGGCCAGGACAACGGCGAGCCCTTGTCGGCCCACTCGGGGCACCCAGCCGGAGAAGAGCCCGCCGAGGAACGCCCCGACTGGCACAGCGGCATAGAGCAGGCCGAGATGGGAGCCTCCGGTGACCGGGTCGCCGAGGACCGTATGGGCTATTTCCGGGAACAGCGCCCTCGGCATCCCGAAAACCATGGCGATGAGGTCGGCGACAAACGTGGCGAGGAGGATCTGGTCGGCCCGCAGATGCGCGAACCCTTTGAGCAGAGCCTTCAGCGCGTCCTTTGCTCTCGTTCCCGCGTTGGCCCCTGTTCCTGCGCTGCCGGGCCGCGCTTCCGTTTGAGCTGCTGGCAGACCGTTCGCCGTGCTGTTGCGTTGGGTTGGGCGCGAGGCCGGCAGCCGGATCGCCGCGCTGATCGTGGCGCACATGGTCACAGCGTCGATCAGGTAGAGCCGCGCGAGGCCGACCCCAGGGACTCCCAGCAGCACCCCACCGAGCATCGGGCCGACGAACGTGGTCAACCCAATGACCGTGAAGTGCAGGGCGTTCGCGGCGGCCAGTTGCCCGGAGGGGAGCAAGAGCGGGATGATCGCGCCCCGAGCCGGGTTGTTCACCGAGAAAAAAGCTTGTTGCAGGGCGAAGAGCGCGAGGATGATCCAGATCTGCGCCGAACCGCGCGCCAAAGGAAAGGCCGCCTGGACCCAGAGGAGGACGGAGCTCACGGCGAGCCCCGAGCTTGTGACGACCAGAATGCGCCTGCGGTCGTAGAGGTCGGCCAAGACCCCGCCGAGCGGGGCGAGGACCAGCATCGGCACGAGCGCGAACAAACCGGCCAGCCCGACATAGGCGGAACTGTGGGTGAGCTGGTACAGCTGCACCGGCACCGCGACGACGGTGAACTGCGCGCCGAGTTGGGACACTGCTCCTGCGAGCCATAGACGGCGGAAAGCCGGTGTTTTCAGCGGCGTGGTGTCAGCCAGGAATTTCGACATGAGGAGTTCAGCATACGGCTCCGGGGGCATGTCCTGCCCTGTGCGCGAGTGCGATGGGGGAAGCCTCGTTATTCTGACCGTATGCGTCGGTTGCTCGTGCCTCAACAGAATCTGGTGAAATGGTGCGGACTCGCGCTCGCGGCCGCCATGGCGGCCGCGAGCCTTTTCGCGATCCGCAGCGCCGCGGAACCGGAGCCCCCCGCCGCGCAGTCCCCGGCGCCTGCCGCCGTGTTGGAGGAAGTGCTGCAGATCGGCGACCCCGATGCGCTGCAGCCGATCGATCTCTACCTGGATTTCCTCGACCCGAACAGCGCGACATTGATCCAGCTCCTCGGCGAAGAGATGCGCAAGCAGATCGAAGACCGAAAACTTGTGGTGAACTTGCGGCTGGTCGGCTATCTCGACCCGTATTCCGCCTCCGCCTCCTATTCCAGCCGAGCGCTCATCGCGATGTACCTGGTGACCGGAGAGACGCAGACGGCGGATACCGCGTGGAAATTCCTGCGCAGGCTTTTCGACGCGGACATCCAGCCGCGCCAAGGCGCGCTCAAGGACCTCTCCGACTCGGAGCTCGCGGACATCGCCCGCCAAATCGGGGCTCCGGAGTCCGCCGCGGACTTCATCGCAACCGGCCAGGACCGGGCGAATGTCGACTCCCATCAGATCCATTTGCGCAATATGGCGCGCATGTCCGGGCTCGGCGGCAGAGGAACGCCGTTCGCGACGTACCGGGGCCGCCCGTTCCTGTTGGACCCCGACGGGGCGTGGCTGAACGCGTTGGTGTCGCCGAGTTCGGCGACGCCAACGACGGACGCGCAGGAACCGCCCGGCGGCGCCACCGGCGTGAACGTGCCGCACCAAGAGGTGACCCCTGGCGCGCCGATCACTCGGCCGTCGGTCACGTTGCCCCCCGCGGCCCCTGCGCCCGGGGACGGGGCGGCGCCCGCGCCGGACGCGGACCCTGCGCCCCAGGACGGAACCGGGCCTGCTCCGGAGGACAATCCGGTTTCTGAAGAGGCTCCTGCCCCTGCTGCTGGGCCGGGCGAGTGATCGCGGCTGCCCTCGTCGCACTTGTCGTCGCGGCGCTGCTCGTCCTGCCCGGAGCTGGGCTTGCGAAAGCTGTCGGCATGCCTGGTCCTGCTGCTCTCGCCGTCGGCCCCGCTGTGACGCTCGGGGTCGTCGGGATCACGACTTTGTGGTTGGGCTTCACTCCGTTCCGTTGGAGCCTCGGGGTCGCTTTCGCGGTGTTCTTCGTGCTCTGGGCGCTCGCCGCGTATCGCTCTCGCGTGTGGCCGCCGATATCGTCGCAGCGGCCCGTGTCCGCAGGCTCCGCTGCCACAATGGGGGCCGGGGTGCTGATCGGAGCGGGGATCTTCAGCGTCACCTGCCTGCGGTGGGTCCAGTTGCACGCCTCACGGCGGTTCGACAACATCAGCCAGGTGTGGGACGCGTTGTGGCACGTCAATCTGATCCGGTTCATCGCGGAGACCGGGATCGCGTCCCCGATCCGCACCGGAGAGCTCATCAACTCGGACAACCACGCCGCGCATTTCTACCCGAACGCATGGCACGCGCTGGTCGCCCTCGCCGAACCGCTGACCAGCGGTCTCGGGCTTCAGACCGGATATCCCCAGCTCTACAACATCGCGTCGGTCATCACTCCTGCCATCGTTTTCCCCATCAGCGCTGCGGCGCTCGCCTGGGTGCTTGCGAGGAAGAAGCTGGGGGAGCGGTGGACCGCGTGCGGCGCGGCCGCCGCTGCGGCCGCCTCAGCCCTGTTCCCCTCGCTGTACGAGGAAGAAGCCTTCGGCTCCGTGCCTTCGGCGATGGCCATCGCCCTGGCCCCTGTCGTCGCCGCGCTCGCGATGTCCAGCGTTCGCGACCAGAGCCCCGGCCGTCTGATGATTGCCGTGCTCGCGTTCGCCGGGGTGACTGCCGCGCATCCCTCTGCGGCTGTCGTCGTGGCGGTCCTGCTGGTCTTTTGGTGGGCGACTCGGCTCGTGTGGTTCCCCGCCGCGTCGAGGCTGCGAGATTTCGCGATCCTCGCGGCCATCCCTGTCGGGACCGCGATATTGCTCGCGCCGATGGCCCTCGGCCTGAAGTCGGCTTCGAGCGAGACCGAGGCGTTCCCCTTTTATTGGTACGACCTCGGCCTCACCCACGCCCAGGCGGCGCTGCGCACGGCGGGCCTTCTCTCCAGGACGGTGGACGAGGGCGTCCCGTTCGAGCATCGGGCTCGTCTGGTGCTGCCGCTGCTCCTCGTCGCCGCTGTCGGCCTTGTCGCGACGCTGCTGCTGCGGCAATGGTGGGCTCCTTTGGTCTGGGCGCTTTTCGTGGTGGTTGCCACGAACGACCTCGTCCCGTTCGGGCACGGGGCGTGCAACCCGTACCCGCAATGCGGGCCGTTGCCGCTGCGCCCGGATGGAAGGCCTTCCGCAGCGTGGCCGTCGTTCACATTGCCGTGGTTTCTGGACAAAGCCAGCGGCAGCTTCTACCACGACCCGCACCGTCTCGCCGAAGTGCTGACCCTGCTCTCGGCGGGATTTTTCGGGGTGGGGGTCGGCGCGGCGTTGTTCTTGGCGGATCGTCTGCTGCGCCCGGCGCCTCTTGTGCGGCCCTGGGCGGCGCCGGCGGCGTTCGCGCTGCTGGTCCTCGCCATCTTGGTCGCCGCGGACCGCGTGCGCGGTGAGCGCGGGGCGCTCGCTTCGAACAGCAGAGACGACCGCCTCGTCGGTTTGGAGGACCTCACGGCGTACCACTGGCTCGCCGCGCAGCCCGGCGCGAAGGACACAGTGATCCTCAACCAGCTGGAGCAGGGCACTGGGTGGATGTACGCGGAAACAGGCCTGAAACCGATGTTCGCGCACTACCGAAGCCCGAATTTCAGCAACGACCAGGCGTGCGTCTATTGGTTCGCCGCCTCCGCGGGCCGGGATTGGCGCGTTGCGGACGCGTTGCGCCGCCTGCGCGTCCGGTACATCTTCGAGAGCCCGCCGAATTATTGGCCGGACCATGTCGATCCTTTCACGCACCTCATCGGGGCGCCCGGCGTCCTGCCGGTCTACCACGACGGCCCAGTGACCATCTACGAGCTCAAAGAGCTGGCCACAAGCCGAGAGCAGGAGGACCCGGTCGTGAGCGCCGACACCAATCACTTCTGCCGAGGCTGATCGCCGCGCGCTCCTCGCTCAGCCGGCTTTGCTAAGGTGCCGGGCATGCGCGCATTGGTGACTGGTGGAGCAGGGTTCATCGGGTCCACGCTGGTGGACCGTCTCTTGGCGGACGGGCATGAGGTCGCAGTCCTTGACGACCTCAGCTCCGGCCGGGCTGAAAACCTCGCCCAAGCGCAGAGAAACGACAGATTCCAGCGCCTCTGGACAGTGGATGTGAACTCGCCTCAGGTCGCGGACGTGCTCATGGACTCGAAGCCAGAGGTGGTCTTCCATCTCGCCGCGCAGATCGACGTCCGCAAGTCGGTGGCTGACCCCGCCAACGACGCGCAGGTCAATGTGCTCGGCACGGTGAACGTGGCGCTCGCGGCCGTCGCGGCGGGCGCGCGCAAGATCGTCTTCACCTCTTCCGGCGGCTCTGTCTACGGCGACCCGACGAGTTTCCCGGTGCACGAGCAAACCCCGGTTGCGCCGCTTTCCCCGTACGCCGCCAGCAAAGTGTGCGGCGAAATATATTTGAACATGTTCCGCAGGCTCCACGGCTTGGACTGCTCGCATCTCGCCCTCGCCAACGTGTACGGCCCCAGGCAGAACCCGCACGGCGAAGCCGGCGTCGTCGCGATCTTCGCCGGGGCGTTGTTGGCGGGGAAGCCGACGAAAGTCTTCGGCGCGGGCTCCAACACCAGGGACTACGTGTATGTGGACGACGTTGTCGATGCTTTTATCCGGGCGGCGGGCGCAGCAGGCGGGGGAGAGCGCTTCAATATCGGCACCGGTGTGGAAACCTCCGACCTGCAGCTGCACGCGCTGGTGGCGCAGGCAGCCGGCGTCGCGGACGCGCCGGAGTTCGCGCCCGCCCGGCTGGGGGATCTGGCCCGGTCCTGCCTCGACCCCGCGAAGGCCGCGCAGGTCCTCGGGTGGGAGCCCACCGTGGACGTCGCCGAGGGGGTCCGCCGCACGGTGGAGTATTTCCGGGGCTGAACAGCCAATCGTGGCAAGCGTGCTCGGGTGATGCGGTCCTGGCCCGGTCAGTGCGTCCGGAACACGGCGAAGCTGTGCGGGGGAAGCGTCGCGCTGGCCCCGTCGGTGGACGGCTTCTCCCAGGCCAGCACGACTGTTCCTGCGGCAGGAACGGCGACGTCGTTCTCGCTGAGGTTCACGGCCACGGTGAAACGCCCCCGTCGCAGCAAGAACCACCGCGCTTGCTCGTCGTATTCGGTCCGAACATCCGTCAGCCGCGGGTCGGCGAACTCCCGATGGGCCGCGCGCAGGGCGATCAAGTCCTCATAGCAGCGCAGCAGCCGCTGGTGCGGCTCCTCGGCGAGTTCGGACCAGTCCAGTTTGGAGCGTTGGAAAGTCGCTGGGTCCTGCGGGTCTGGCACCTCGGAAGCAGGCCAGCCGTGTTCGGCGAATTCGCGGCGGCGTCCTTCGCTGGTCGCTTGTGCGATCTCTGGTTCGGGGTGCGAGCTGAAAAACTGGAACGGCGTCGAAGCGCCCCATTCCTCGCCCATGAACAGCATCGGTGTGAAAGGGGAGAGCAGCACAAGCGCTGCCTTCGCCGCGAGCTGTCCAGGGGTGAGATACGCGGAGGGCCGGTCGCCGGTCGCGCGATTGCCGATCTGGTCGTGGTTGCAGGTGTAGACGACAAAGCGCCACGCCGGGGCGGCGCGCCGGTCGATGGCTTTGCCGTGCCGGCGTTTGCGGAACGACGAATAGGAGCCCGCGTGGAAGAACGCGCTCTCCAGCGTTGTGGCGAGGCACGCCAAGGAGCCGAAGTCGCTGTAGTAGCCCTGCCGTTCTCCGGACACGGCTGTGTGGATCGCGTGGTGCACGTCGTCGGCCCATTGCGCGGTGGCGCCGTCGCCGCCAGCCGCTTGCGGGGTGGTCGTCCTCGGGTCGTTGAGGTCGCTTTCCGCGATCAGGGACAGCGGTCTGGCGAGTTTGGCGGACAGCGCTTCGGTCTCGGCGGCGAGTTCGGCGAGGATCGGTATGGCTGTGCTGTCCGAGAGGGCGTGGACCGCGTCGAGCCGCAACGCGTCGACGTGGAACTCTTCGAACCAGCGCAGCGCGTTGTCGATCACGTACCGGCGTACCTCGTCCGAATCGGCTCCGTCCAAATTCACCCTCGGGCCCCAAATCGTGGCGTCCGGGTTCAGATACGGGCCGAAGCGGTTCAAGTAGTTCCCAGACGGCCCCAAGTGGTTGTAGACGACATCGAGGCAGACGGCGAGCCCTTTGTTGTGACAGGCGTCGACGAATTTCGCGAACTCCTCCGGCCCGCCGTAGGGCTCGTGCACGGCGAACCAGTCCACGCCGTCGTAGCCCCAGCCCCATGCGCCGTTGTACGCGTTCACCGGCATCACTTCGACGAATGTGGCGCCGAGGGCGACCAGGTGGTCCAGATGCGCCGCTGCCGCCGCGAACGTCCCTTCCGCGGTGAACGTCCCGATGTGCAGCTCGTAGAGCACGCCGCCGCAGAGCTGTCTGCCCGTCCACGACTGGTCGGTCCACAACTCGGGGTTCACGGCGAACCGCTGCGAGAGCCCGTGCACCCCGTCTGGTTGGCGTGGGGACCGGGGGTCGGGCAGCGGCGTGGGGTCGTCGTCGAGAAGGTAGCCGTATCGGGCGTCCGGCGGGCAGTCGGCCTCGGCCTCCCACCAACCCCCGCCAGCTTCGCGCATCGGGTGGTCGGTTTCGCCGATTCGGATGTGGACGTGTTGTGCGGCAGGGGCCCACACTCGGAACTGTTCGCTCACCCGACCATTGTGTCGTGTCGGACGCGTTTGAGGTCCATGAGGTCGTGCGCGGAAACGATCTCGACATCAGGATGTTTCGAAAGCTCCGCCAGCCGGGAAATATTGTGGTGCAAGAGTTTCCGGTCGGCCGCCTCGATGTTCTGGGCGGCCCGGATGATCGGAGGGCAGGATGGATTCGGAGCGAGCTGCGTCCGGGCGGTGTACGCGTCTCCGACGTGGAGAAGCCGCCGGGGGCTGGCTGGGCTTCCTCGGTCCACCACGACGCCGATGTGGCACCTGGCGTGCCCGGCGACCTATTTCGCCAGCGGCGGACGCAATGTCCCGCAATGGAGATGATGAACTTGCACAAGCCCAGTATGGACATCCGCGCCGCGCGCTCGGCCAAGGGCGGCGCCCTCGTTCGAACCGTCGCTCCAGCGTGCCTTGCGCGCAGAAAAGCAGGACGCGGACAATCCGGCAAAAGACGGCGGCGGTCGGGCGGAGCGAGAAAGAGCGCAAGGTCGGGGCTGCCGTGCTCCGCTCGCCTCGAAGCGTTCGACCACTGGGCTAGGATCGGCCGAGTGGTCAACGCGAACTGGGTGTGTCTTGCGGTGGCGATCCTCTGCGAGGTGGTCGCCACCGCGTCGCTCAAGCAGGTGGACGGGTTGCGGTACCCGTTGCCCCTCGTGCTTGTGGTCGTTGGCTACACCGCTGCGTTCTTTTTCTTGAGTTTGACGCTCAAACAGATTCCGGTCGGGGTGGCGTACGCGATCTGGTCCGCGGCGGGCACTGTGCTCATCACCATGGTCGCCTGGCTCTGGTACCGGCAGCACCTTTCCGCTCTGACTGTCGTCGGCCTTGGGGTCACCGTCGTCGGCGTGGTGCTCGTGAACCTCGGCAGCTCCGGGGCCCATTGATCCGCCCGCTTTCCGCTGAATCACGCAAACAGCTTTTCAGGGCATGTTTTTCCCCGAACATCACGGGAAGATCACCAACGGTTCGGCCTCGCTCATGTCACGGGCGCTTAACGGTTGCCAGACTCCATGTCGGCCTCATCGCGTCGGCGGCTTCCTCTGCTTCACTAGTGGCACAGGAGTGAGCTTCTGTTGCACAAGTTCATTCTTGTTACTGCTGTGACCAATTGATGGAAGGAGAGTGGCGCGAGTTTCGGCCCGCGTCCGCCAGCGTATGAAGACATCGAAAAAAGTCGGTGGCGCTGTCGCTGCCGCCCTGTTAGCGCTCAGCTCCCCTGGGGCTGCGTTCGCCACCCCGGGGACGCCGGCGCACCAGGGCACGTTGGCCGGGAAGACCGTGTTCCTCGATCCCGGCCACCAAGCCGCGAACAACCCCGCCCAGTTGAACCGTCAGGTCCCTGATGGCCGAGGCGGCATGAAAGCGTGCCAGACCAGCGGTATGACCACCGTGACCGGCGTGCCCGAGCACACCATCACCTGGCAAGTCGCCCAGCTGGTCAAACAACAGCTGGAGCAGGCAGGCGCCCGGGTGGTGCTCTCGCGCCAAGACGACACGGGTTGGGGCGGTTGCGTGAACGAGCGCGCCGAGGCGGAGAACAACTCCGGGGCGTCGATCGGCGTCAATATCCACGCCGACTCCACTTCAACGGGCTCCGACGCCACGAAGCATGGTTTCCACATCATCGTTCCGACGCTCCCGCTGCCGGACGCCGCCGCGAACAAGGCGCAGTCCTGGGAAGGCCGCAAGGCGGCGTACTTGATGCGCGACTCGATGGTCGCCGCAGGCTTCCCGGTGAGCAACTATCTCGGCAAGAACGGGGTCGATGTGCGCTCTGACATCGCCGGAGTCAACCTCGCGCGGGTTCCTGACTTCTTGATCGAGATGGGCAACGGCTCGAACCCTCAGGAGGCGGCGCAGCTGACCAGCTCGCAAGGCCAGCAGCGCTACGCCGCCGCCCTTGCGGACGGCATCAGCCGTTACCTCTCTGGAGCCGACCCGGCCCAGTCCGCCCGCAACCAGAGCGCGTCGCGCCCTGCGGGGTCGGAGGCTGGTGTGCGTGGTGGGTATGACGTGGACTTCCTTGGTGGGGTGAAGCGGGATCCTGCTCCGCC
>JGI2924J29684_1076678_pt1 | contig 10655 bp, 8 predicted proteins | sample BenlonsequencITS_FD_29684 | JGI IMG/M metagenome (IMG submission 29684)
GGTTTTTGATTTAGAATTTAATATGTTTTTTCCTTTTAAAGAAGGGGATTCAGCAAACCCCGCTTTAAAAAATGAAATAATACAAATTGGTGCTTTAAAATTAAACGATCAATTAGAGAAGATCGATGAGTTCAACTTGTTAGTTAAACCTTATGTTTATAAACGATTGAATCCTTATGTAAAGAGAAAGACGAACATTAACACGAGCAAAGTGATCCCAAGAAGACCTTTTTGGGAAGCCATGGAAAGCTTTGAGGCCTGGATCGGAAGTGAAGTTGTTTTATGCTCTTGGGGGCAGGATGATATCTTAGGACTGCGGGAAAATTGCTCGTTTTTTGGTTTCAGTGCTAATTTTTTCGATAAATATATCGACATACAAAAAATCTATATGAAGTATGAGGGGTTGCCTCAACAACCAAGCCTTGAAAGCGCAGTGGATAGTTTAGAAATAGAAAAGGCTTTACCTTTTCATGATGCTCTTAGTGATGCTGCATACACCGTGGATATTTTTAGGAAGGTCTATGATTTTTCTAAAGATGCCATTATTAATTGGGAAAAAGTACAGCGAGAAAATGAATTTAAGATTAATGAACTAAAAGGTTTACTAAGCCAGACAAATATTTACTGTCCTGAATGTGGAAATTATGTGGCAAAAGATAAGGAGTTTAGCAAATCTAAAAAGTATTTTGCTCATGGTTTTTGCCAACAATGCAAAATGCCTATTCGACACGTTGCTAGAATTATAAATAAAAATGGAGAATTTACGATTGTTTGTAAAGATAATATTTATATAAAAGGTGAAAGCGTTAAGTAAGGATAATAGATTCTTTGGCGGATTAGGTTGCAATGGGCTTTTTAAAAGTCTGTCGCGACCTTCTTTAATTCATCCAATGGTGAGAATCACTTCTAAATTGGGAGTGCTCAACGTTTTCTGCCAATTAATAGTGGAGTTGAGTTTTGCGAGATTCCCGTTCTTTCATCGGTAATCTTGTTTGAGATAATAGGGATCATAGAAGAATTATTTAGCCGAACGTTCTGGATGCAAGACTGATTAACGTTCGAATTTATTCTTGACCTTTACAAGCCCTTCCTGTACAATGAACGTAAGAAATAAATAAGAGTTCATATAATCGCGGAGATATGGTCCGCAAGTTTCTACCAGACTGCCGTAAATGGTCTGACTATGAGCGAAAGTGTACCTAGGGCGATGAGATCGTCCAAGTGGTACAGATTTGATTGCATAATCAAATTACACCGAAGGGATAAAAGCCCAGGCGGGTAGGTTTCACTCTTTCTTTTTAAGGGGGAAATTTACTCGCCTGGGCTTTGATTTTTTATGGAAGTGAGGGGTTTCGTTGAATCAGATCGGAGTTATTATGGGCAGCGATTCAGACTACAAAGTGATGGAGGATGCAATCAAGATCCTGAGACAATTTGAACTGGATTTTGAAGTGAAGATTTCGTCAGCTCATAGAACCTTGGAGCGAACTCTTGACTGGGTCAAAGGCTTTGAGAATCAAGGAGGCAGACTAATTATTGCGGGAGCGGGTTTAGCAGCCCATTTGCCTGGAGTTATAGCGGGGGCAACGACACTGCCAGTAATCGGTGTCCCCATGAACAGCGGCCCCTTGAATGGCGTCGATGCTCTCTATGCTATTGTGCAAATGCCTCCCGGAATACCTGTAGCCACCGTTGGGATTGGCGCTGCCCGTAACGCTGCCTTGCTTGCTGTACAAATTTTAGCTGCAGGGGATGATGCCTTGCGAAGGAAGATAAAAAACTACCGAGCCAAAATGGCAGAGGATATTGCTGCTAAGGATGAGGCCTTGCAAAAGAAACTAAACGAAGATTGAAAGTTAGGAAATAGAAAGGAGATTCTGCTTTGATTGACAGGTACACACTTCCTGAGATGGGAGAAATCTGGACAGACGAACACCGGCTTTCTCTGTGGTTGAAAATTGAAATTGCTGCCTGCGAAGGTTGGGCAAAACTTGGCAAGATTCCTAAGGAAGCCGTTGAGGTGATCAGAGAGCGGGCATCTTTCACTTGGGAACGGGTTCAAGCTTTGGAAGAAGTAACACAGCATGATGTTTTAGCGTTTTTAACCAACGTTGCTGAGAATGTGGGCGATGAAGCCAAGTATATTCATCTGGGCTTAACTTCATCGGATGTTCTCGATACGGCTTTGTCTTTGCAAATGGTTGAAGCAACGGATTTGCTGTTAGCTAAGATGGAGGCCTTGGAGGCGGTTCTCCGCCGCAGGGCAATAGAACACCGGGATACTTTGATGATGGGACGTACTCATGGAATCCATGCTGAACCTATTACCTTGGGTTTGAAATTTGCCCTCTGGTACGATGAGATCAGACGCCAGAAAAGACGCCTCGATATTGCCCGCGAAGAAGTGCGGGTGGGAAAAATTTCGGGAGCGGTGGGGACTTTTGCTAATGTAGATCCCCAAGTGGAAGCCCATGTCTGTCAATCCCTTAACTTGAAACCAGCCTTGATTTCCACCCAAATTCTCCAGCGTGACCGCCACGCTTACTTTATGACGACTCTGGCGGGGATAGCCAGTTCCCTCGACAAAATGGCTACCGAAATCCGCAATTTACAGAGAACGGATGTTCACGAAGTTGAAGAAGCCTTCGGCAAGGGCCAAAAAGGGTCTTCAGCCATGCCGCACAAAAAAAATCCAATCACTCCGGAAAGGATTTGCGGTATGGCCAGGGTTGTACGAGCAAATGCTCAAGTGGCTTTAGAAAATGTAGCCTTATGGCATGAACGGGATATCTCCCATTCGTCGGCTGAACGGATGATATTACCGGACAGTACTTTGGCCTTATATTATATGCTTCATAAAATGGTTCAACTCATTGATCGCTTGCAAGTTTTCCCTGAGCAGATGAAGTTCAATATAGACAAAGGCTTGGGATTGATTTTTTCTCAACGGGTGATGCTGGCCTTAGTGGAAAAGGGCGTAAGCCGCGAAAATGCCTATGCTATGGTGCAGCGCAATGCTATGGAGGCTTGGAACACCAAAGAACAATTTAAAAACTTAATCAGTCGGGATTCGGCAATTCGCAAATATTTAGATGAAGAACTTATTAATAACCTATTCGACTATGACTATCACACAAAACATGTTGGGGACATTTTTGAACGATTAGGGCTAGTTTAGGAACCTAGGAATCTAGGAATCTAAGAGCCTAAGAATCTAAGAGTTTAATAAGGACCCAGGTATCCTATGACTTAACGAACTTATACCTAAAACCATGCATTTTAAAACTATAACATATCGAAGTAGAGCAAGTTGAGAAAAGGGTCAACTTGTAATGCCCGGCAAAAAAAATTGATCGATGGAAAGGGGTAATAACGATGGAAAAATTAGAACTAAAGTATGAGGGAAAAGCTAAGAAAGTCTATGCAACGGATGAAAAGAATTATTATTGGGTGGCGTATAAGGATGATGCCACAGCGTTTAACGGCGAGAAGAAAGGACAGATTGCTGATAAAGGAGAGGTTAATAACCAACTTTCAGCACTTTTCTTTACGGAAATTGAAAAAGCGGGAATCCCTACTCACTTTGTTCGCCTGCTAGGGCAGCGGGATATGCTGGTGCGGAAATTGGATATGATTCCCCTGGAAGTTGTTGTTCGTAATATTGTGGCAGGGAGCTTGTCCAAACGTCTCGGTGTAGAAGAAGGGTTTATTCTCTCCCAGCCTGTCGTGGAATTATATTATAAAGATGACGCTTTAGGTGATCCCATGGTCAATGAATCACATGTTGCTGCCATGGGATGGGCCAAGCTCGAGATTGCTAAGGAGATACAAGTCATGGGACTGAAGGTCAATGAAATTCTGCGCAATATTCTTGCCAAAGCGGGCATTGACTTAATTGATTTTAAATTGGAATTTGGTATTGACAATGGCAAAGTGATTTTGGGTGATGAAATATCTCCGGATACATGCCGCTATTGGGACATCAAAACTCGGGAAAAGCTGGATAAAGACCGTTTTCGCCGAGATCTGGGTCAAGTTGAAGAAGCTTATCAGGAAGTATTTCGAAGGGTCAAAGAGGTCTTGGCAGGACAATAAGCATTCTGTTTGTTGGGGAGGACGGCGAAAAATCTCTTAATCTGCATCTGAGATTTATGGTTTTTCGCTTTGTCTCACTATTTTAAGGGGGGACAAAATTGTTCGATTTAAGCCTGGACAAACCACATGAGGAATGTGGCGTCTTTGGGATCTATGCTCCCAATCAAGAGGTGGCTCGCTTAACCTATTATGGACTCTATGCTCTTCAGCATCGCGGGCAGGAAAGCGCCGGGATCGCTGTTTCTGACGGACATTCGATTGAAATTCATAAAGGAATGGGTCTTGTCTCGGAAGTGTTTTCTAACCACATTGTTAAGAATCTACACGGGAAAATGGCTATTGGACATGTTCGTTACTCAACAACAGGTTCTAGTTTATTGGCTAATGCCCAACCCCTTGTTGTGCACTATCAAAAGGGAATGATGGCCTTAGCGCACAATGGAAATTTAACCAATGCCAGAGAATTGAGGGAAGAATTAGGTGTGAACGGGGCCGTCTTTCAAACAACGACAGACAGTGAAGTTATTATTAACCTCATTACCCGCTACCGCCGGGATTCTCTCGAGGATGCCATTGTCAAGACCATGATGGATTTGCGCGGGGCTTATGCCGTAGTAATTTTAGCAGAGGATAAACTTTTTGGTTTAAGAGACCCCCATGGGGTCAGACCTCTTTGCATCGGAAAAAAAGGCGAAAGATATTGTCTGGCCTCAGAGAGCTGTGCCCTTGATACCATAGGTGCTGAGTTCATCCGGGATTTAGAGCCTGGAGAAATTGTCATTATTGATGAGGAAGGCTTGCACTCCCGTCGGGGGTTGTCTAAGAATAAGAATGCTTCCTGTGCCTTTGAATATATCTACTTTGCCCGTCCGGACAGCACCATAGACCAGATAAATGTTTCGGAAAGCCGCTGGAAAATGGGGGTTGAATTAGCCCGTGAATGTCCCATCGACGCTGATCTTGTGATTGCAGTTCCGGATTCAGGAACCGCATCGGCTTTGGGATATGCCACAACTCTGGGATTGCCCTTTGGGGAGGGTCTGATCAAAAATCGTTATGTCGGGAGAACATTTATTCAACCGACTCAGGAAATGAGAGAAGCGGGCGTTCGTTTGAAACTGAATGCGAATACGAGCGTTCTTAAGGATAAACGAATCGTTATGATTGATGATTCCATTGTGCGTGGGACCACGAGTTCAAAACTAGTGGCTATGGTGAGAAAAGCAGGAGCTAAAGAAGTTCATTTTCTAATAAGTTCGCCTCCGGTGGCTTATCCATGTTATTATGGAATAGACACGGCTGAACGGGAAAAGCTGATCGCCAATCGCTTAGATAGAGACGGAATACGACAGTATATTGGAGCGGATTCCTTGCATTATATCTCAGAAGAAGGATTGCTGAGAGCCCTTGGAACGGAGAAGGTGTGCCTGGCCTGTTTTAATGGCGCTTACCCTATTCCTGTTTCAAACCTGAACCGGGGGAAAAACTCTTGTGGTTGAAAACGATTGACGAAACGTAGGGAGGAATCAAAGGTGGGATACTCTTACCGAGATGCTGGTGTTGATATACAAGCTGGAAATGATGCCGTCGAATCTATAAAACCGGCTGTTGCACGAACGCTTCGTCCGGAAGTGTTAGGTGGGCTTGGCGGATTTGGAGGGCTCTTTAAACTGAATTTGGAAAAGTATCCGGATCCCGTTCTTGTATCAGGAACCGATGGCGTGGGGACTAAGCTCCGCCTCGCCTTTCAAATGAACCGTCATGATACCATAGGGCAAGACGCAGTCGCTATGTGTGTTAATGATATCCTGGTACAAGGTGCGGAGCCGCTGTTTTTCCTCGATTATCTTGCTGTAGGAAAGGTCTTACCCGCCAGAGTGGCTGAAGTCGTCGGCGGGGTTGCCAGGGCTTGTGAAATGGCCGGCTGCGCCTTAATCGGAGGAGAGACGGCAGAGATGCCGGGCTTCTATGCTGAGAATGAATATGATATTGCAGGATTCTCAGTGGGGGTCGTTAACCGTGATCAATTGATCGACGGTTCGACTATTCAAGCCGGGGATGTCCTCATTGGCTTGCCTTCTAACGGACTGCACAGCAATGGCTATTCTTTAGCAAGAAAACTATTTGAGAGCTATTCTTTGGAAGAAGTTTTGCCCGAGCTGGGAGAACCTTTAGGTGAGACACTGCTAAGACCTACGCGAATTTATGTCAAGACAATTTTGTCACTCCTTTCCGAGAAGAAAATTAAAGGGATGGTACATATTACGGGGGGAGGACTCACGGAGAATATTCCCAGGATCTTACCCTCCGGTCTAGGGGTTAAGATCGATCCGACGTCTTGGCAGCGACCCGCAATATTCGATTTGCTGCAACGCATAGGGGATGTTGCTTGGCCTGAGATGTATCGAACGTTCAACATGGGTATCGGATTTGTGATTATTGTCAGCAGTAACGATGAAGAGACGATACGTCAGAGACTGGCTGAGATGGGTGAATTGAGCTATGTTATTGGGTATGTTGCTCCAGGAGTAGGTGTTACTTATTGAGAACCGCGGTGTTAGCTTCCGGGAGAGGGAGCAATCTTAAGGCATTGCTTGAGGCTCAGAAAAGGGGAGAGCTGCCGATTAAGATTGTTGCTGTGGGTTCAGATCAACCCAAGGCCGCAGCCCTCGAATTGGCGAAGGACAATGGAATTCCAACTCAGGTTTTTGCTCCAGCCGATTATCCAAACCGTCAAGCTCAAGATGAGGAACTCTTAATCTGGTTGAAAGAAAACCAAGTTGAGCTGCTGCTTTTAGCAGGCTATATGCGGGTTTTAGGCCCTCAGTTTATTCGACAGGCTAATATTCCAGTCTTAAATATTCATCCGTCATTGCTTCCTGCCTTTCCGGGACTCCATGCCCAGCGGCAGGCTTTGGACTATGGTGTCAAGGTCAGTGGTTGTACGGTACATTTCGTTGATGAGGGTTTAGACAGCGGACCGATTATATTGCAGGAGGCAGTGCCTGTTTTGGCAGAGGATACAGAAGACAGTTTAGCGCAAAGGATATTAGAAGCAGAACATCGTCTCTACCCGGAGGCTGTCCGTCTCTTAGCTTCCGGATGCGTAAAAAGAGTAGGGCGCCGGGTTCGGATATAGTAACTGGAGGGTTTAGAATGAAGCGAAGAGCCATTATCAGCGTATCGGACAAGACAGGAATTGTTGCTTTTGCTCAAGGACTTGCAGAGCTGGGATTTGAACTCATTTCCACGGGGGGGACTTTTAAAGTCCTGGAAGAAGCCAACATCCCCGTCAAATATGTCAGCGAGGTTACAGGATTTCCTGAAGTTTTAGGCGGTAGGGTGAAGACCCTCCATCCTTTGATTCATGGGGGAATTCTGGCTCGAGATATTGCAGAGCATCGTGAGGAAATGGAGCAAAATGGAATCGGTTTTATTGATTTAGTTGTGGTGAATCTCTATCCATTTCGAGAAACAATCTCTAAATCAGGAGTTAGTTTTGAGGAGGCCATCGAAAACATTGATGTAGGAGGACCGACTATGGTTCGGGCCGCTGCTAAAAATCACGGCAGGGTTACCGTACTCGTTAATCCCAAATCCTATGAAGAAATATTAAATGTTTTACGGGAAAATGGAACTGTTTCAGCCGGTATGCGCAAAAGATTAGCTGCAGAGGCCTTCGCTCATACGGCAGAATATGATCGTCTGATTGCCAGTTATTTAGAACGGCAGCTTGAACCCGTCGGTGGTTTTCCCAGAACGCTGCGCCTTACCGCCCGCAAAGTTCAAGAATTGAGATATGGAGAAAATCCTCAGCAAAAGGCCGCTTTTTATATAAATTCTGAGGCTGCTCCCGGCAGTTTGGCAAGAGGTGAACAGCTTCAAGGGAAAGAGCTTTCCTACAACAATTGGGTGGATATGGATGCTGCCTGGAAAATTGCCCGGGAGTTTGATTCCTGTGCTGCGGCGATTATCAAACATACCAATCCCTGCGGTGTAGCCTTGGGAAGCACCCCCTTGGAAGCCTATCAAAGTGCTTTGGCTTCGGATCCGGTTTCTGCTTATGGCGGAATTATCGCTTTAAACCGGGTCATGGACGGAACCTGTGCCGAGGCAATTAAGCAAAGCTTCTATGAAGTGATCGTGGCACCGGATTTTAGTCCTGAGGCACGGGAAATTTTAAGCGCTAAAGCCAATCTCCGTCTTTTTGCAGTTGGCAGGGGGGAAAATGAAGTAAATTCTCGCTGGATGTTGAAAAGTATTGACGGAGGGTATCTGGTCCAGGAAGTGGATCGGGGAACAACTCATGTTGATGAATGGGAATTCATAACCCAGCAAAAGCCAACAGAAGAAGATTTAAAGGCACTCGATTTTGCTTGGCGTGTTGTCAAACATGTTAAGTCAAATGCCATCGTTGTAACAGATTATCGTCAGACCTTAGGTGTTGGAGCCGGACAAATGAATCGGGTAGGCTCGGCTAAGATTGCTATAGATCAAGCGGGTGAAAAAGTAAAAGGCGCCTATTTAGCCTCGGATGCCTTCTTTCCCTTTCCGGATTCCATTGAAGCTGCTGCCCAAGCAGGGATACGGGCGATTGTTCAACCCGGAGGATCTATTCATGATGCCGAAGTCATTGAAGCGGCGAATCGTTTAAATATCATTATGGTCTTTACGCATCGCAGACATTTTCAACATTAGTTTTCTAAAAGGTTACTTTTGGGTGACGGGGTGAAAACATGAAAAAACTTCGAGTATTAGTTATTGGAAACGGTGGGCGAGAACACGCTCTAGCCTGGAAGCTTTTCCAGAGCCAGGAGCTGGAACGTCTCTTTGTTGCGCCCGGAAATGCCGGGACAGAACCTTGGAATGTTCCTGTTTCGGCTCAAGACATACCGGCCCTAGTGGAGTTCGCTTTGAAAGAATCCATTGACTTGACTCTGGTTGGTCCGGAAGATCCTCTGAGTTTAGGAATCGTTGATGCTTTCCGAGAGGCAGGCTTGCGAATTTTTGGGCCCACTAAGGCTGCTGCTCAGCTTGAGGGCAGTAAATCCTTTGCCAAAACGATTATGGAACAGGCAAACGTTCCCACCGCCAAGTGGGAAGTTTTCGATGAGGCGGATCAGGCAAAAAGGTACATTAAGACCCTTGGTGCCCCATGTGTTTTAAAAGCGGACGGCTTAGCGGCAGGAAAAGGTGTCATCGTTGCCATGGATTTGGAGACTGCCCTCCAGGCTGTCGATGAGATCATGGATGGAAGCTTTGGAGCAGCAGGAAAGAAACTTTTGGTTGAGGAATTTCTCGAAGGACCAGAAGTCAGTTTGCTCTGTTTTGCAGACGGCAATACTGCTTACCCGATGGTTCCTGTCCAGGATCATAAACGTGCCTTAGACGGCGATCAAGGTCTTAATACCGGAGGAATGGGAACTTACAGCCCACCGCCCTTCTGGACGACAGAGCTTGAAGAAACGGTGATGAGAGACCTTGTTAATCCAACGTTAAAGGTTATGGCTGAGCTAGGAACCCCATTCCAGGGAGTGCTTTTTCTAGGCCTTATGCTTACGGAACAAGGTCCGAAGCTCTTGGAATACAATGTTCGCTTCGGAGACCCGGAAACACAGGTGGTTATGAAACGCCTGGAAAGCGATCTTTTACCGGTTTTATGGGCTTGTACAGAGGGCAGATTGTCTGAAGTCAAGTTGGAGTGGAAAAATGAAGACGCAGTTTGTGTTGTGATGGCTGCCCCTGGTTATCCTGCAAAGTATCCTAAGGGAATTCCAATCCGCTTGCCGGAGACCAATGACCAGGATTCTGTGATCTTTCATGCGGGTACCATCATGAACCATGGAATACTTGAAAGTTCCGGCGGTCGCGTTTTAGGAGTTACCGCTGCCGGAAAAACGCTGCAAGAGGCTCGAGAAAAGGCTTATGCCCTTGTGGAAAGCATTGATTTTCCCGAGGCACATTACCGGCGGGATATCGGCATAAAAGGGTTGAATAATGAGTAGAAGATCCAACATCTATAATTAGGTTTTCCATTAAATAAACTCAGCGCAAGCTGAGTTTATTTAATGAATAGTAAACTTAAGGTTTAAAAGCAAAATGTTTATCTCTCGCAGATACGTTCGCCTATACTTTTCTATATACCAAGTCTTCATTAGAGGTTTTTCTGTGACCACTAGGAGCATCCCCCCATATAATATAGGCAAGGTTCGATAAAAAGGGGGGGATGAAGGTGTTTCATTATCGAAAACATTTATTTTACCCGATCCATGTGGAACGGCAGGATCCTGGATTTGCAAAATTGTTATTGGAACATTACGCCGGACGAAACAGTGAAATTTCCTCAGCTCTTCAGTACTTAAATCATCGCTCGAACATGCCTAATCGGTATGTTCGAGATCTACTTGGGCTAATAGCGGCGGAAGAATTAGGACACATGGAATTAATCGCTGCAGCCATTACCAAATTAGGCGGACCTCCGCTTACTTGTGTGAATTCTCAAGGCGCCCCTTGGGTTTCAACGTATATTGATCAAAGCACTGATTATATTGCTATGCTGC
>JGI2924J29684_1076677_pt1 | contig 10652 bp, 7 predicted proteins | sample BenlonsequencITS_FD_29684 | JGI IMG/M metagenome (IMG submission 29684)
CCATTGTTTTTTTAATTGATGAAAAAAGTTCTTGCGAATATCGTTATGTAGACCTATAATAAAGCAACTATTGCAATAGTTTACCAATAACAACCTCGAGACATATTTTAATTGATAAATAAAGTATGAAATCTATTCATACAGGGAGGAAAGGATGAAGAAGGTAATTGCAATCGGTTCCGCACTGTTGATGATCTGCTCTATTGCTGTTTTTGCAAATGGGTCAAGTGAGGCTACCGGAAACGCAAAGCCCCAATTAGGTATTACGGTATATAAATACGACGATAACTATATGTCATTTGTACGCAAAGCCATAGAGACCGCGTGCGAAGAAAACGGAGAAGTCGATTATCAGATCTGTGACTCAATGAACGATCAAGCAAAGCAAAATGATCAGATCGATACGTATATCAATAAAGGTGTGGATTGTCTGGTAGTCAATCTGGTCGAGCCGGCTGCCGGAAAAACCGTTTGCGAAAAGGCAAAAAAAGCAGGTCTTCCCATCATCTTCTACAATAAAGAACCGGCAAGAGATGTCATCATGGGTTATGACAAATGCTGGTATGCGGGAATTACCTCAGCGGAATTCGGGATTCAGCAAGGCCACCTGATCGTCAATGAATGGAAAACTCATCCCGAATGGGACAAGAACGGTGACGGAAAAATCCAGTATGTCATGCTCAAGGGAGAACCCGGACATCCGGATGCAGAGGTAAGAACTTCAGAACCTCCCAAAATCATCAAGGAAGCCGGAATAGGTATCGAACAATTGGAACTTCAGACGGGAATGTGGGATGCTTCAAAGGGCAAAGAGCTCATGGAAACCTGGCTTGCAAAACATGGTGACAGCATAGAGTTCGTTATTTGCAACAATGATGCAATGGCTCTTGGCGCCGTTGAAGCCCTCAAGAGTGCAGGATATTTCACCGGCGAAAAGTACATGCCGGTAGTGGGCGTTGACGGGCTTCCCGAAGCCGTTGAGCTTATAAAGAAAGGCCAGATGCTCGGAACAATTCTCAATGACCCGAAGGCTCTTGGGCTGGCAACATATGCCATGGCCGTAAATGCAGCAAAGGGAAGAGATATTTGTTACGGGACCGATTATACCCTTGGTGATCGCAAGGACATACGAGTAGCTTGCGAAATCACCACCGTTGATAATCTTGAGAATGCCATAGCGGCATATAAATAGACAATGATGATTCGGGTACGCATGGCATTTCCATGTGTACCCTTTTTTATGGAGTCGGAATTTATGGATAGCAATCCTGTACTTCTACGTATTAAGAAAATTTCCAAGTCATTTCCCGGAGTACAGGCTCTGGATAAAGTCGATTTGGCGGTCCGGCAGGGAACGGTCCATGCCCTCGTTGGTGAAAATGGGGCCGGCAAATCGACTTTAATGAAATGCCTGTTTGGAATATATCACGCCGATGAAGGTACCATCGAGTTGGAAGGAAAAAAGGTCGGCTTTGAAAATCCAAAACAGGCCTTGGACCATGGGATAACAATGGTCCACCAGGAGCTGAACCAGGTGGGAAGGCTGAGAGTGATCGACAACCTGTGGCTGGGGCGATTTCCCATGAAAAACCCCCTTGTTATCGACGAAGAAAAGATGATCAGAGAGACCAAAAGAATTTTTGAAGAACTTGAAATTAATATCGATCCCCTCGTCAAGGTTGAAAAGCTTTCTGTTTCGGACCGACAGATGATGGAGATAGCCAAGGCATCTTCCTACAACGCCAGGATAATTGTGATGGATGAGCCGACTTCATCGCTTTCGGAGAAGGAAGTGGCTCACTTATTCAGGGTAATAAAAAAACTGCGGAAAAAAGGGTGCGGAATAATTTATATATCGCATAAGCTTGAAGAAATTTTCAGTATCGCCGATGAAGTTTCGGTAATGCGAGACGGGAAATGGATTGCAACTGAACCTATCACCGAAGTTGATATTGGCAACATCATCACGCTTATGGTAGGCCGCAAACTCAATAATCGTTTTCCAAAGAAGATAAATAAACCAGGCAGTGTCCTCATGGAGGTATCGCACCTCAGTTTAACCTATTCACCATTGGTAAAAGATGTTTCCTTTTCCCTAAGGGCAGGGGAAATTCTCGGAATTGCAGGACTTGAAGGGTCGATGCGGACCGAGGTTGTGGAAGGCCTCTTTGGCTATCGAAAACGAGAAACCGGAGAAATAAAGCTCAGAGGAAGCCTCTGCAACAACCAGTCTCCTGCGGATTCAATAAAAAACGGTTTTGCTTTGCTTACCGAGGAACGAAAGTACAACGGTATTTTTCCAGGGCTGAGTGTGAAGGACAACATAACAATAGCAAATATGGACGGATACCGCAGGCATGGCGTCTTGCACAAGGGAAAAATCAAGAATGATGTCGAGAAAGTGATTACTGCATTAAAGGTAAAAACACCGTCTGCAGAAACCCATATGGTGGACCTGTCCGGTGGCAACCAACAGAAGGTGCTCTTCGGCAGATGGATGCTCACGTCTCCGGATATTCTGCTGCTTGACGAACCGACAAGAGGGATAGATGTCGGCGCTAAATACGAAATTTACCAACTTATCATTGAATTAGCAAACGAAGGCAAGGGGGTGGTCATGATTTCATCCGAGATGCCGGAGTTGCTTGGCGTTACCGACAAAATACTGGTTATGAGCAACGGGAATGTGGCGGGAATAGTGAATACAAAAGAAACCAACCAGGAAGAAATTCTCAAGTTAGCGGCGAAATATTTATAGGAGGTTGTTGTCATCATGGATGGAATGGCAAATGAACAGATAGAAAAAATCAAGCGAAGAAGAAAGATACGGGCAAAGCTTATGGACAATGCCATCTACATTGTTTTGGCCAGCCTTATAATAATTATTACTGCAATTGATCCAACCTTTTTATCATTCAAAAACTTCAAATTTATTTTTACCCAGGCTTCAACAAGAATGATTCTGGCATTGGGGGTAGCCGGAATAATCGTCCTGGCAGGATGTGATCTTGCGATAGGTCGGTTTGTAGGCCTGTCGGCCGTAATTTCCGCATCCATGATGCAGGTACTGGATAATCCCAATATTGTCTTCCCCGGGCTTGATATACCAGTGATTGTACCCGTGCTTCTTGTGACTCTGATCTGCGGACTTATCTCCCTGGTGAACGGGCTCGTTGTGACAAAACTATCTGTAACGGCATTTATTGCAACTTTGGGAATGCAAATGATCCTTTACGGGCTCACTTCAACCTACTATGAGCAGGTATGCGGCGCCTCGCCAGTGGGATCACTCAAGGATTCATTTACCAACTTTGCTCAGGGCGAAGTACTCGGTATCCCGTACCTGATCATCTACGCCACCATCATCGCCGTGCTGATGTGGTTCATATGGACCAAAACAAAACTTGGCAGGCACCTTTTTGCAATAGGAAATAACGAAGAAGCGGCAAAGGTGTCCGGCGTTAACATCCATAAAACAATCTTGATTATCTATTTAATCGCAGGTTTTCTCTATGGCTTTGCCGGCGCGCTCGAAGTAGGAAGAACCGGAAGTGCAACCAACAATCTTGGAAACGGCTACGAGCTTGATGCCATAGCAGCTTGTGTCGTCGGCGGAGTGTCGTTACTCGGAGGGGTTGGAAATATTCTAGGTATTGTAATTGGAGTAATTATTTTCCAGGTTATCAACTATGGTCTTGTCTATATAAGCGTAAGCCCTTATATGCTCTACATCATTAAGGGGGCAATCGTCATTTTGGCGGTCGCCGTTGATGCTCAGAAATACGTAAAGAGACAATAGAGGAACTGTGATGGCTTTTTACTATGACACTGAAAAAATCGAAGAAGAAACATCGTATCTTCTTGGTTATAAGAAAGAATCAGAACATGAACACAATGTACTAATTAAGGTATCACCTGCACTGGGCAACAATCTTTATTGCTTTCGAGTGGATGAGTATGAAGTAGTGCACTATGATACATATTTTTCGTTACGCTCATATTACACGGGGAACCCGATTTTATATCCCTTCCCTAACAGATTGAGAAACTGCTTTTACGAATTCCGGGGAAAGCACTACTGGCACCAAAAGCACGGAATTCCTGTATTTCTTCATTCACTTGTGTACGATGAGAAATGGGAATGCGATGAACCTCTTGTTACAGAAACAGGGGTAAGCCTTAAGACATGGATTGATATCAACACAAAGCATCCGATTTTTGAAGGCTTTCCTTTTCCCCACACCCTCTGTGTAATCTTTGAGGTGACACAAAAGGGATGTACCATTACCTACGAAGTAAAAAATCATGGAAAAGAAGAGATGCCCTATGGTATTTCCTATCATACCTTCTTTAAGAAACTGTGCGGTGACAAGGATTCCTTCATCAGGGTCCCTGCCACATATATGATGGATCTTACGGACGATCTGCTTCCGACAGGAAGGCTTCTTGATGTAGAGGGGGAGAATTTCGATTTAAGAAATCCGGTACCGCCCAGCAAACTCGATTTGGATAATTGCTATACCGGGATGATTCCGGGAGAGCGGGTGTACATCGACTATCCGGCTATAGGGTTGAGGATTTACATGGACTCTACCGAGGATTTTACCCATATGCAGGTCTTTACCCCAAAAGGCAAACCATTTTTCTGTGTTGAGAAACAAACGTGTTCTACAGATGCCGTGAATTTGGATAACAAAGGCTTTAGAGAAGCGGCCCATCTTTTAACAGTCCCCCCCGGAGAAAAGAAAGAAGGGACCGTCTCTTTTGGTTTCGAGTTTTATTAAGAATCAGGAGGCACAATGGTAAAAATTTCATTAATTGGAGCTGGAAGTGTGGTGTTTTCCAAACAGCTCATGGTGGATATTCTCGGGTTTCCGGAATTGTCGGACTGCCGTTTTTGTCTTGAAGATATAGACCCTGAAAGGCTTGCTCTTACGGAAAAAGTCGCAAGGATGTTTATCAAACAGCGAAATGGAAAGGCTTTCATTGAAACGACACAGAGTATCGACGAGGCAGTAAAAGGGGCCGATTTCATTATAAACATGGTCCAGGTAGGTGGATTTGCATCTACACGTATTGACTTCGAGATTCCCGAGAAGTACGGGATGAAGCAAACCATAGCTGATTCAATGAGTGTCGGTGGGATTTTCAGGGCACTGAGGACAATGCCCGTGCTGGACCAGCTGTGTCAGGCAATCTTAACATACAGCCCACATGCAGTCCTTTTGAATTATACCAACCCCATGGCAATGCTCTCCCTTTATGTTCAGAGGAAATATCCCGAGGTCAACTATGTGGGGCTTTGCCACAGTGTACAGACGACCTCCAAGCAGCTGGCCTTATACCTGAATATTCCGTATGACGAACTGCAGTATAAGGTTGCTGGTATTAATCATCAGGCATGGTTCTTGGAATTAAAGCAAAAGGGTGAGGACCTATACCCCCGACTCAACGAACTGAAACAAAAGATTGATGAGGACCCATCTTTTGTTCCTGAACATTTGTATGCATACAAAGGAAATGATTCATGGTTCCGAGAAAACTTCAAAGAGAGTGCGGCAGAAACCTTTGAAACGGATAAAGTTCGCTTTGAAATGCTTGCTCGGTTAGGCTATTACGTAACGGAATCCAGTGAGCATAATGCCGAATATTGTCCCTATTTTCTAAAAGACCAAAAGCTTATCGACAGGTATAAGATTCCTGTCAATGAATATATAAGGAGGTGCCGGTTAATCCTCAAAGAGTTCGAAGAAGTAAAAAAGACCATCAACTCCGGAAGGGAACTCCATGTTGATACGTCCCAAGAATATGCAGGCTTTATCATTCATTCCATGGTCTCCGGAGAGAAAAGTACGATAAACGGAAACGTTTTGAACACCGGGCTTATTACGAATCTTCCCACATCCTGTTGCGTCGAGGTCCCCTGTCTCGTAGACAGAAATGGAGTGCAGCCGACCTACATCGGTGAGCTTCCGGAACAGCTTGCGGCCTACAACAGGACAAACATCAGTGTACAAATGCTCACCGTCGATGCTGTTTTAGACAACGATAAGCAACATATCTATCATGCCGTTATGCTCGATCCGATAGCGGTATCAATGGTACGGCTGGATGATATGAAACCGATGGTAGATGAAATGTTTGAGGCCCACGGCGAAATGATTCCTTATTTCATGAAGCGAGGTAACGTATGAAAATTGTATTGATAGGTGCGGGAAGCGCCATGTTTGGATTGGGAGCACTTGGAGACATCTTTAAAAGCAAGGTACTTGAAGGCTGTGAAGTAGCGTTAGTCGATATTAACCACGTTGCCCTTGGAGAAGTCGAAAAGGTCGCCAAGGCATACATCAGTGACAACGGGTTACAATACACCATATCGGCGACAACCGAGAGGAAAGAGGCTCTTAAAGGTGCTGATTTTGTATTGATTTCAATCGAGATTGGCGACAGATATGAATTATGGGAAATGGACTGGCACCTTCCACAGCAGTTCGGAATTAAGCAGGTCTATGGAGAAAACGGAGGGCCCGGCGGAATTTTCCATTCACTTAGAATCATCCCCCCCATTTTGGATATTTGCAGCGATGTCATGGATATATGTCCCGATGCTCTGGTAATGAACCTAAGCAATCCCATGACGAATATAATGACTGCTGTTGTAAGAAAGTATCCAGACATAAACATTGTAGGTCTTTGTCATGAGGTCTCATCCCTTGTTATCCATCTGCCAAAGATTCTTGATATTCCCTTTGAAGAACTTCATATCAGGGCCGGAGGGCTTAATCATTTCAGCTGCCTTCTTGACGCCACATATAGAAAAGACGGCAGTAATGCAATGCCGGAAATTCTGGAGAAAGGCATCCCGTATTTTGAGGGAACGTTGGAACGCGGACTGTTCATGTACATTATCAAGTATTTCGGAAAAATACCGATTACAACAGACAGTCACTTTAGCGAATATATACACTGGGCCCAAGAAGTCGCCGACCATGTCGGGGTAATGGATTTTTATACAAACTACAAAAAAGAATGCCTTGGACACCAAGTAGACATGTACAACAGAGTCAAATCCGGCACACTCCCCGAGGAATACTGGAGGGTAGTACCAATTATTGAGGGGATACTTACCAACGACGGTCACGAAGAACTTGCAGTCAATATTCTCAACAAAGGATATATATCAGCACTTCCAGAGGATACTATCGTCGAAGTTCCTGGCACAGTAGATGGCAAGGGGATACAAGGTACCGATGTCAATGATGTCATGCCCCTGGGCTTCTCCTCACTACTTTGCAACAGAATCGGTGTTCTCAGAGTCTGTGCCGAAGCTGCTATTCAAAAGTCCAGAGAACTTGCCCTGCAGGCCTTGCTGGTCGATACCACCAACAATAGTATTCTTCAGACAGAACGACTGCTTGATGAAGTGATATCTCAACAAAAAGAGTATCTTGGATATTTGAAGTAGACAAACAAACCCTATTACCCCTATTGATGAAGAACGTTTTCATCAATAGGGGTATATATCTTCTGTTTGAGTGAATGGTTAGCATGCACGGCGATTCGTCGGTTTATTTTTTTATGCTGTTCCAAATGGAATCGGCCGAGGCCTCCATCAACGCTTTCGTTTCAGGAGCATCCAAGTCCATAGTAAAATTACTCATGTAGCGGCTAAATACGCTGCAATGAACAGAGATAATCCTGCTGATAACTACTTCAGGGATGTCTTCTCGCACATCATTTCTAATACGCTCCCAAAGATGTAGTTCCCTGATCACGCCCACGTACAGTTTTGAGAATTCCTCAGAGAAGTAATTATAGCATACCGAATCTTCGTACTTTTCCACGTACTGGTGCTCATCCGAATAAAGAGCGGACCAGCGGAGTATGTCTAAAATAATGACCTTGATAATGCCTTCGGCAGATGTTTGTGCCAGCGGGTCGTTCCGGTTTATTTTTTCTATGCTGTTACGAGCATAATAGTAGGTCTCAAGAAGTAACATTTCCTTGGTCTTAAAATACTTGTATGGCGTTCCCCCGGCAACTCCCGCCCTTTCGCTGATTTTGGACATAGGCGCCATAGGGCCAAACTCGTTAAAAAGAAGGATAGTACTCTTCATAATGCGGGTCTTTGTATCATCCGTGGGCATTATTATCATGATGTATCTCCCGTACCTAAGGATTTATTTCATAGTACTTGCTGTCTCATAATTATTCCAGTTTGTTTCTTGGAAGTGATCTACTGTTCCGAATCCTGGTGATTGCAGGATTCGGAACAGTAGGTAAATTTAAAGAGGGGCTACCTCACCTATTGATGAGACAGCCCCTTACGGTAAGAACAAAAGCGTCAGACGCACTATCCGGGAAACTTTGTTCCTTATAGTTTGCAGCAGTCGCTTACTTTTCAGGACCGCTTAGGTCCTATGCCGGGCATTACTTGCTTCCCACGTGGTCTGCAACGGTCTTGCCGCAGATATACGCCGAAGTAAGCGCCCAGCCGTTATTTGCGCCGCCAAAGGTCACATAGGGTTTCCTGTCGCTGAAAAGTACTCCCATGCTGTCGCCACCAACAGCAAACAGGCCGTCGATGGGATTCCCATTGGTATCAAGTACCTGCAGGTCGCTATTCACATCCAGGGCTGCGCAGGTGCAGTAACTATAGCTGGCCATCTTGACCGCATAATAGGGGCCGTCGCCGATGGCTTCCAAATAGCCGGGGTCTTTGCCGAAATCTTTATCTTCACCCGCTGCACAATAGCCGTTGTAGGTACCCACGGTGGCGGTCAGAGCGGCGGGATCAACACCGATCTTTTGGGCCAGTTCTTCAATCGTATCGGCCTTATACACATATCCAAGCTTTATGGCAGTATCCAAAACATCGTAGGCTTCAGGAAGAGGTGTTCCCTGTGGAATAGCGCCCAGGTAGCCTAAGAACGCGGCCGCCACGCCATCCATATCATACCTAAAGCCATTATCCCTAATATCGTTGATTTGATCGGTACTCCATATGCTGTAATAGTTCGGCCCCGCAATCCACGGATCGAGCATGGCCACACCCGTTTCTGCGGTAAAACGCTTACCATCCCGTCCGACTGCCAGACTATTGCCGGAAATACCCAGGTACATGGGCAAATCGGCAACAGACCAGACGCGCTGTACGCCGGAGAATCTGCCGATCGCACCTTCGATCTCATGTATCTCATAGCCGTAGCTTGCAGGAATAAATTTAGCGGACCCGGACATATGCACTTCAGGAGGCATACCGATATTATAGGTAGCTGCGCCGTTTTCTATGGCATTTTCGATCATCTTACCGTCGTTGCCATAGCTACCGTACATATTCCATGCCCCCTTAAGGGGATAATAGTTGTCGGAGAGATACTTTTGGGTCATCTCACTGCTGCCCAGAAAACCACCGGTGGCGAGAACCACGGCATCAGCATTGATGGTATACACGGTACCGTCCACCAGATTTTTGGCTTTCGCACCTATGACCGCGCCATTTCCATCATAGATCAGCTCATACGCTTCGGTTTCCAACATATACTTCCCGCCCAGGGCGGTGAAGTCCGAAACCAGTTTGTCAAAGTCGGCGGCAATCTCAGCCTTATTTGCACCAAAAACACCCGGAGCATCGGGGTTTGTGTTGGGGTACCACTGGAACTTCACTTTGTAAACGTCTGCAGGCGTGAAACCGACCTTGGGATCAAAGTCGAAGAGGATGTCGTGATCCAAGGCGAGCCAGTCGAGGGCGTCTCCGGAATTGGCGAAGAACAGGTCGATCATGTCCACCTTGGCGTCTCCATCTACATAGGCAAGCCATGCCTTATACATGGCGTCCTCATCACAGAAGTCTTTGCCGTTGTTGTACGCCGCTTTGATACGATTAGGATTGATAGACATGATTTCAGAGGTCAAAGCGGTGGTGCCGCCGTAGCGTCCCTGCTTTTCAATGGTAAGTACATCCGCGCCTTCTTCTTCAGCACGCAGGCCGACATATGTACCTGATCCGCCCATTCCGATGACAAGCACCTGTGTGTTGAGCGTCTCGTTGCCACCGTTCTTTTTAGGGACAGCCGAAAATTTTGCGATGGCGCTTTCATCTGAGCCGCCGGCAGCCAGCGCCTGGATCAGGCACGCTTTTACCGCCGCCTTGACAGCACTGCTGGTGGCAGTAGCACCGGTAACAGCATCAACGCCCACAGACTGGGCCTCAATGATACGTGGAAAAAGCCTCTTTTCCACGGTATCCAGCATAGGTGGTGTGTCTCCGCAATCGTCACCATAGGCAATGGAAAGGATCGCACTGTCGCTGACGGTAACCGCCACTTTGTCTGTCCAGCCTATGTTGAAACCATAGGCTTCGGCGGAATAGCTGCCCGGAGCCATTTTAGCCTCAGCTGTGGATGTGTCTCCCCTTGCCTGCTTAAGGCAATCCCCAAGAGCCGACTTTACGGCTGAGGAGGTAACGGTGGCACCGGTCACTCCATCTATTGCCTCGCTTTGCGTATCAAGGATCTGCTGCTTCAGTGTATCACCAGCAACTTGCCCGATACTCTCGGTCTCGTCGGAGAGGTCGAGAACCACCTCCGTTATGCCGTTTGCATCAACAGTAGCTGTGACGGCCACTGTACCCATCCCACTTGCAGTCGCGG
>JGI2924J29684_1076676_pt1 | contig 10645 bp, 7 predicted proteins | sample BenlonsequencITS_FD_29684 | JGI IMG/M metagenome (IMG submission 29684)
GCAGCTGATGCTTATTCCATCGTTATCCCGCCGCCCAATGTCACGGGTGTGCTGCACATGGGGCATGCGTTAAACAACACATTGCAGGATTTGTTGTGTCGTTATCAACGTATGCAAGGCAAGGATGTTTTATGGCAACCGGGGACTGACCATGCCGGTATTGCGACGCAAATGGTTGTCGAGCGCCAATTGGCAGCTGAAGGCAATCAAAGCGCGGCGAGCCTTGGGCGTGACAAATTCATTGAGCGTGTTTGGGAATGGAAAGAAAAGTCCGGCGGACAAATTATCAACCAGCTTAAGCGTCTTGGTGCCAGTTGTGATTGGTCACGCGAGCGTTTTACGCTTGATGAAGGTCTGTCCAAAGCAGTTACGAAAGTTTTCGTTGAACTACACCAGCAAAAGCTGATTTACCGCGACAAGCGTCTGGTGAACTGGGACCCGCATTTTCAGTCTGCTATTTCTGACCTTGAAGTGGATAATGTGGAAGTTGATGGCCACATGTGGCACTTCAAATATCCATTGCAGGGCGGCGAGACATATACTTACGTTGAAAAAGACGAAGATGGTAATGTCACGCTGGAAGAGGAGCGCGATTATATTTCTATCGCGACGACACGTCCTGAGACTATGCTCGGAGATGGAGCTGTGGCAGTTCACCCAAGCGATGAGCGCTATAAGCCTATCGTGGGTAAATTGTGTGAGATACCGGTTGGCCCTAAGGGTGATCGCCGTTTGATCCCGATCATTACAGACCTATACCCTGATCCAGAATTTGGGTCTGGTGCGGTGAAGATTACCGGTGCGCATGACGCCAACGACTATGGCGTTGCCCAGCGTAACAATATCCCGATGTATCGCCTTATGGATGTGAAAGCGTCCATGCGTGATGATGGTGAGCCTTATGCTGCATCAGCTGCAAAAGCGCGTGAAATCTTGGCGTCTGGTGAATTTACGTCTTCAGAAATTGACGCGATTAATTTGGTGCCGGATGAGTATCGCGGCCTTGATCGTTTTGAAGCGCGTAAAAAAGTTGTGCAAGCGATCACAGATGAAGGGCTTGCGGTGATGACCACTGCGACCCGTAAGACCAAGGATGAAGACGGTAACAAAATAGAAGTTACCGAAACTGTCCCTTACGTTGAAAACAAAAAAATTATGCAACCATTTGGTGACCGTTCAGGCGTGGTGATTGAGCCCATGCTGACGGATCAATGGTATGTGGATGCAGCTAAACTTGCTGGTCCTGCTGTGGATGCAGTGAAAGAGGGCAAAACACGCTTTGTGCCCGAAAATTGGTCTAAAACATATTATAACTGGATGGACGAGATTGAGCCTTGGTGTATCTCACGCCAGCTCTGGTGGGGACACCGTATACCGGCATGGTTTATTGACGGTGAATTATTAGCAGTTGCTGAAAATGAAGAGAAAGCTGAAAAATTAGCTAGAGAGAATATCGTTAAACGAGGAGTAATGACTCAAGATACTCTTGATGAGTATTTGGAAATTCATGAGGGGCTAATTAGTTCCAATTTGGTATATCAAGACGAAGACGTACTCGATACATGGTTCTCATCAGCGCTTTGGCCATTCTCGACTATGGGTTGGCCAGACAAGACGCCTGAATTGGATAAATTTTACCCAACTGCCACGCTGGTAACAGGCTTTGATATTATCTTCTTCTGGGTGGCCCGCATGATGATGCAGGGTATCCATTTCATGAAAGAAGTGCCGTTTAAGGATGTTTATATCCACGCGCTTGTTTTGGATGAAGACGGTAAGAAAATGTCTAAATCTATCGGGAATGTGATCGATCCGATCGATATTATTGATGGCTGTGATTTTGATACATTGATCGCCAAACGCGTGAGAGACATCAAAAAAACGGGTAATGAGAAAAAAGACAAAGCCGCTGAAAAAGCCATTACCAACAAAACCAAACAGCAATTTCCAGATGGTATTCCCGCGTGTGGTACGGATGCGCTTCGCTTTACTCTAGCATCCCAAGCAGCTCAGGGGCGCGATATTCGTCTCTCGATTGATCGTGTAGTGGGCTATCGTAACTTTGGAACAAAGCTTTGGAATGCGGCGCGTTTTTGTGAAATGAACGAATGCGCTTTGTGGGAACAACATGAGTTTGACCCGCTAAAAGTTGAGCATACGCTAAATAAATGGATCGTGTCTGAAGTTGCCAAAGCAACGGCAGATATCACGAAAAACATTGATGAATACCGTTTCAACGATGCTGCCTCAGCTGCCTATAAATTCACATGGCATGTCTTCTGTGACTGGTATTTGGAGCTGATGAAACCATTGCTTAATGGCGATGATGAAACAGCAAAAGCAGAGACGCGTAAAACAGCTGCGTGGACACTGAATCAGATTATTCACTTGCTTCACCCATTCATGCCATTCATTACTGAAGCGTTGTGGGCGGACCAAGCAGAGTTTCGTGCAGATAAAACAGCACTTCTTTGCAACCAAGCATGGCCTTCTTTTGGTCCTGAAGCGGCATCAATGGAAGCTGAGGCTGAGATTGACTGGGTGATTAACACAATCACAGATATTCGCTCTGCGCGTGCTGACCTTAATATACCAGCAGGTGCCAAACTGCCTGTGAGTGTATTGAATGCAAATGACCTCACTAAGCAAAGAGTGAGAGACTATAAAGGCATTATCGAACGCCTTGCGCGTTTGGAAGATCTGAACGTTTCCAAGAATGCACCAAGTGGCACTGTGTCAATTGTTGTTGAAGAGGCAACTTTCGCGCTTGAAGTGTCTGATGTCATTGATCTGGGTGCAGAGAAAGAGCGTTTGGACCGTGAAATCGGCAAGCTGAATGCGGAAATGGAAATCATTGATAAGCAACTTTCTAATGAGAATTTCGTGTCGCGTGCGCCGGCGCATGTTGTGGCCGAGAAACAGGATCGACGTTCTGAATTGACGCAGTCTATCGAAAAACTCAAAGAAGCATTTGCGACACTGGAAGCAATCTTCAAATAGGGCGCTGATATGCTGAATCTTTCTCGTCGGGTATTGTTGGTCAGCTGTGGGGTTGTCTTTTCATGCTTTGCTCTGCCATCGAGCGCGCAAACAGGCGATAAGGTTCAAACCAGCGGCCTCCACACCACAATGGAAAGTGTTGAGGCCCAAGAATGGACATTGGTAATTCACGGCGGAGCCGGTGTGATTGAACGCCGGCATATGACGGCAGAAAGAGAACTAGCCTATCATAAAGGATTAGAAGAGGCCTTGCTTGCTGGCCAAACGGTTCTTGCAAATGGTGGTGAAGCGCTTGATGCTGTGGAAGCAGCGGTGATTTTACTAGAAGATAATCCAGCTTTTAATGCAGGACATGGCGCTGTTTTGACGGCTGCTGGTGATCATGAATTAGATGCATCCATTATGGATGGCCGCAACACGAATGCAGGTGCAGTTGCTGGCGTGAAGACTGTTAAAAATCCTGTGCTCGCGGCGCGTGCTGTGATGGAAAAATCCGAACATGTAATGTTTGCAGGTGAGGCTGCGTCTGAATTTGCACACAGTCATGGCGTTGAGCGTGTTGAAAATACCTATTTCACAACAGAGGCGCGTAAAGCTGCGCTTGAGCGTGTGTTAAAAACGCGTGCTGAGAAGGCTGATAAGCGCGGCACAGTCGGTGCTGTGGCGATTGATGTGCGCGGCAATATAGCAGCCGCAACTTCAACAGGCGGCATGACAGCCAAAGCACCTGGCCGCGTTGGGGATGCCCCCATTGTGGGTGCGGGTGTGTATGCGGACAATAATGGATGCGGTGTCTCTGCCACGGGACATGGTGAATATTTCATTCGAACAGCCGTTGCTAAGACGGTTTGTTCACGGATTGAATTGCTAGACGAGGCACCTGAAGATGCTGGTAAGGTGGCGCTTGATAAAGTGGCTGACCTTGGCGGTGATGGCGGCGTGATCGTTATTTCAAAAACTGGGGCTTCTGCGTTTGTATTCAACACGCCGGGAATGTTTCGCGGTATTGTGACAGCTGATGGAACAATTGAAACACGTATTTATGGGGACGCGCCTTAATCTGGATGGATTATTGAGGGTTTAGCCAAACTGTGCAGAATGAGAATTACTGGAAGGGGATTTCATGACAGATCATTCTGAAACAGATGTCGAAGCTGCGTTTAAAACGCTGCCGCCTGAGTTTGATGCATTCAAACAAGTCTATCGCGATGAGATATTACCTTCCTTGCAAGCACGCGAAGGTGACAGAATAGCCGCCGCCGAAAAAGCACGCACATATACAAGGCTAGGTGTCGCTATTGGCGGAGCAATTGCTTTAATTGGACTTGCTTTGATGCGTTCGCCTTTTGCTTTGTTTCTCGGTGGAATTGCCGGAATGGGATTGTTTTCATATGGGCGCCATGGTCTCAATTACTTAAAACGTGAAGCTAAATTGCTCATCGTTGAAACTGCTGCAAATGGATTTGATCTGCAATATAATCCCGAGCCAGCTTCTCCCCTTGTGCTTAGTCGTTTTCGTAATCTTGGATTGATCCCGAGTTGGGATAGGGAAAGTTTTGAAGACCAGCTTTTAGGATCACGCGGCAGTACGAATTTTGAATTTTTCGAGGCGCATTTAGAAGATAAACGCACGCGATCAGATGGAAAAGGGCGTACGCGAACTGAATGGGTCACGGTTTTTAAAGGCCAATGTTTGGTGATGAATTTTCACAAGCCATTCAATGGACTGACAAAAGTGTTTCGTGATTTGGGTGTTCTCAATGTTTTCAATAAAATCGGGAATAAATTATCCGGCCAAAATTTGGAACGCGTGCGTTTAGAAGATCCAAAATTTGAAAAAGCGTTTGAAGTTTTCTCTAATGATCAGATTGAATCTCGCTTTCTGTTAACGCCAGACTTTATGGAAAGGCTGCTCGAACTTGAGCGCATTTTCCAAGGCGGCAAATTGCGCTGTGCATTTTCGGGCGGTGAGTTATTTGTGTGTGTAGAAGGCGGTGATTTATTCGAACCGGGTTCTATGTTTACTCCGCTCGATAATCCTGATCGCATACGCGAGTTGATGGAAGATTTTGTCGCGGTTTTCCAATTGATTGATAGTGTGTCAGATCGTGCAGGACGTGCGCCTGCAGCCAAGCCTGATGAAGACAATACCCAGTCGGATGGGGGCGAAAACGGTCCATGGACTTAAATATATCTGTGCTAAAACAATAATTTAAAAGAATTTAATGTTGGGTGATCGGCATGTTTTCGCCCAGAAGTGGCCACATCACCTCGATAACTTCATTTCATATTCAGGTGAGACTTTATAAGTTTAGCCTAGAGAAATACAATTTTGAACGGAGATACATATGACTTTTCAATTGCGCAACGCATCTAAATTTTTCATCGTCAGTGTCTCTGCTCTTGCACTTGCTGGAACTGCTCATGCTGGATCATGTTCGTCCATGCAAAAAGAATTAGTCAATGTTGGTAATGAGATTGTCGGCATGCAAGCTGACCGTGAAGAGATTGTCGCAACGTTTGAATTGCACAATAATGAACGCGCTGCGGCGAAGGCTGAATTGGCCAATCTTGAGACTGGTGTTATCAAGATGACGAAAGACGAAAAAGCCGGATATGAAGCTAGTGTAGAAGAGCATCACGCTCAAGCTGAAGAGGCAAAAAGCAAACTTGAATTGATGAATGTGTCGCTGATGGAAAAAGCTGAAGCTTATAATGAAAAGACAACAGCATTTAACACCAAATGCATTGGCTAAATTAGAAAATTACTAGATTTATCAATCACTCGCTGAGCTATATGTTTGGCGAGTTTTTTGTGAAAACGGATATAGTCAGAGATGAAAAGAGCAGGCGTTATGAGACGAAATAAACATCTTTCAATGCTGAGGGCATTTTGCACTTGTTTCGCTTTAACTGCGTGTCTGACTTCGTCTGTTATAGCTGAGCCTAAAGTGTCGGACGCTAAAATCTCTTATGGGAAGTCGCTAGAAAAATACCCATATCCGTTTGAGGTACAAACATTTCAATTCTCTTCTCAAGGCCAAAATCTGGAAATGGCCTATATGTATTTGCCTGCGGTAGAAGAATCTAAAGGCATTATCACGCTATTGCATGGGAAAAACTTTAATGGCGCTTACTGGCAGCAAACGGCGGCATATCTGCATGGATTAGGCTATGGTGTTTTAATGCCGGATCAGATTGGGTTTGGAAAATCGTCTAAACCAATCAATTACCAATATAGTTTTCCAGCATTAGCGAATAATACAAAAGCGCTGTTAAATCATTTAGATATTCAATCATCTCACATTATTGGTCATTCTATGGGAGGGATGTTGGCGTCTCGATTTGCTTTGCAATACCCTGAGGCAACAGAGAAATTGACGCTGGTAAATCCGATCGGATTAGAAAATTACTTGCACTATGTCGAATATAAAGACGTTGATTTTTTCTATCAAAATGAGCTTGGTCAAAAGCCAGAGAAAATTGCCGCTTATCAGCAGAAAAACTATTACGATGGCGCTTGGAATGAGGAATATGAAGCCCTCACCATTCCGCTCGTCGGCTGGGTGAATGGTCCAGATTGGTCGCTCTTAGCGCAGGTGAGCGCACGCACATATGATATGATTTTTAGCGGTCCAGTGATTGAAGAATTTGATGATTTCAAAATGCCCGTCACTTTAATTTTGGGTACGCGTGATCGCACAGGCCCAGGGCGCAATTGGAAAAAATCCGGCATTGATTATGAATTAGGACGGTATGATCAATTGGGCGATCAAGTTAAAGCGCGCAATCCAAGCATTCATGTGATTGAATTAGATGATCTTGGTCACCTTCCACATATTGAAGATTTTGATCGCTTCCAAAAAGCTTTAAATCAAACATTTTAATTGTGTGAGGTTACATCATCTAGCTGCGCAAAATGATCAGTCGTGTGCTTGATCACCAGCTTGCGATTTCCAGATTGCACCGATGAATATCGCTTTGGCGAATGGTAAAACCACCAAACATGAAGCAAGTGCACTGAACATAAGTGCAGGAAACAGAAACCACATAGGAATGTCGTACCGTGTCACAAGAACCAGAATAGGTGACCAGATATGCCCAACGATCAAGATGGTCAGCCATGCTGGGCCATCATCTGCGCGCACCGCGCCTAAGTGAGCGCTGCAATTGTCGCAATGCTCAACTTGTTTGATGTATTTTGCCCATAATTTTCCTTGCCCGCAATTGGGGCAACAACCCTTTATTGTACGCTTGATAGCTTGCCACATCGTATCTGGGCTGTTTGTGACATCAATGGGTTCAGGCAGGGCCGTCATAGCTCGAATTCACCTATAATTGGCACATGGTCTGATGGTTTTGTCATGCCGCGCGCATCTTTATAAATGGATACTGATTTTAATTTGTCCGCAGCTTGCGGACTGCAAAGCAAATGGTCAATTCTGATACCATTGTCTTTTTGCCAAGCACCGGCCTGATAATCCCAGAATGTATATTGGTGGCCGCGATTATCACGTGCGGCAAAGCCTTCAGTATATCCCATCCATTGAAGTTCACGAAACTTGCCGCGCGTTTCAGGCTGGGCAAGCGCATCATCTACCCATGCGGCAGGATCGTAACAATCCTCATCACGAGGAATACAATTGTAATCTCCAGCCAAAACGACCGCTTCTTCATAGGAGAGCAATTCTTTTGCGCGTGCATTCAGGCGGTCCATCCAAGCGAGTTTGTAGTCAAACTTAGGGCCGGGGAAAGGGTTGCCATTGGGCAGGTATATCGAGGCAACACGCACAGGCGTTTCGCCCATAATAAGAGCTTCTATATAGCGGGCTTGATCATCCTCATCATCCCCCGGCAATCCAATTTGAACATCCTCAATCGGGTGTTTTGAGAGGATCGCCACGCCATTATAGCTTTTTTGACCATGTGTGATGATGTTATATCCCATGTCCTCAATTTCGAGGCGCGGGAAATTGTCATCAATACATTTAATTTCCTGAAAGCACACAACATCAAGCTCAAGGTTTTTCAAAACCTCAAGCACGGTCGGTAAGCGTGCATTCACCGAGTTTACATTCCAAGACGCAATTTTCATAACATCTTTGGTAGCAGTCCTTATTGAGTCGGTCGATTCAGAAAATGAGCTCTATTTGAAAAGATCGCGAAGCTTTTTCTTCGCTTCTTCTTCTAATTGCTCTTCTATGGACTTTTCCTCTTCATCGATCTCTTCTTCAGGTCCAACTGTTTCAGTCGAGCTGGTTGCTGAATCTGCTGTTGCAGTCGGAGAAGGTGTTGCTGTCGGAGCCGGTGTAGCCGCTGGCTTCTTAATGCCCAACGCATTTCCAAGCGCATTGCCAATGGCTTCTTTGCGAGCATCATCTGCTTCTTTGCCGCTGCCTAGAATATTGCCTGTATTACCACCAAGAGCTTTATCTAGTCCCAATTCCTTTTGAATAAGGTTTTGCGCTTCATTTTTGAGCTGTTGAGTCAGTTGTTCCTTTAACCAGTCTTGATCCAGACCAACTGACAATTTATTCCAACTACCGGATATTTTAATGGGCGGTGCAAATCCGTTTATCCCGAGTGATTTATCACCTGATTTTGGGAACATGCTCAATGAAAGTGTACGGTTTCCAAGGTCGAGTTGACCTTGGCCTGGGATCTCTAAGCCTGGGGTTACAAAGTTGAAAGCGTTGGTTGAAGCCACACCTTTATTAATATTGAAATCAGCCGCAAACTCTGTGAAATCTGTTTCTTGTTCTTCAGATAACGCGCTAGGGATTGTGCCTGTATTTAGAAACTCTGTGGCTGACCGCATGAGCTGAGCCGCATTCAGTCCCTTTATGGCACCATCATCAAACTTGAATGCACCCGCACCTGAGAGTGAACTCATAATGCTGGACATTGAAGCGCCAGTTCCATTTATCGAAATGTTGAAACCACCAACACCTTCAACTTTGTCAAAATCAGCGACAGCCCCAAGGAAGGGCGCTGCGTTTAATGCATTCAAACTCGCTATCATCTCAACTTTTGGCGTCGCTGCTGATGCATCTGCAACGATTTTGGCTGTCCCTTTACCACCATATAGGGATGTTTCTGTCAGGTCGGCGACAAGCTTACCGTTTATGATTGTGGTATTAAGCAAAGTCTTGCCAATATCTATGCCTTGGAATTTCAGACCTTCGGCCTCGATTTTAAGATCAACATCGACGGATTTTAGAGGAGATAGGTCAAGAGGAATGTCTTGCCACCCATCCGTTTTGTTTGTGGATTTAGGCTTTTCGGTTGCGCCAGAGGCTGCCGCATAATTTGTGGCATTAATTGTGTTGGTTTTCAAATTACCTGTCAGCTTTGGTTTAGCGCCTGAGAGGTTAAGCAGCATGTTTCCCGTGCCGACGATATCATCAAACTTGAGTGTTGCGTTTGATAGCGACACTGAGTCGAGCGAGCCTTGTGTCTGACCGTCTAAAGAAAAGCTGCGATAAATGTCACCTTCTGGCAAAACAACATCAGCAGTCTGGGCAAGGGCTCTTAGGTTCGGGGCGTTGAAATCAAGGTCACCTTTGAATGCTATTTTCTCACCGACATTGGCACCGCCTGTGAAATCAATTTTCAGCAAATCACTAGAGTGTTTTAAGATGACATCACTAAGAATGAGTGCACCAACTTGACCGTCGACTTTGGCTTTTACATTGGCTTTGCCCAGCGCTTTAGCACCGGGTATTTCTATTTTCATGAAATCAGCGAAGGCTTGAAGGTCGGGAACTTCGGCGTTGGCTGTTAAATCAAGTCCGATTACATCGCCAAGAACGATATTTCCATTAAAGCCTGTTGTTGCAAGGTCTGTTTTTAGATCAGCATTCACGGGTGTGGAGACACCCTCTAAAAGCTTTTGTAAATTTTCAACATCAGCGTTCAACTCGAACGGCAATTCATCGAGAATACCATCACCATCCACACCCAATGGGCCGTTTATTTCTGGCAGCTTGATAAGGATATTCAATTTAGTGAGTGTATGTGTTTGCCCTGCCTGCCTGTCATCATAAGACAAATCACCATTGACGAGGCGGACATCACCAAGGCGAGCTTGCACAGCGTCTGGATTGGTTGGAGTCTCATCTTCTGGAGCAGGTGAGTCAGTTGATGTTGACGAGAAAGTCCAGTTGTTTTCGCCATTTTCCAATTTCACAAGTGAAAGTTTCGGGTCAACAAGTATAAACTCGTCGATTTCCACTTTCTGCGATAGCAATGGAAGGATTTTAACCGCAGCGCGCAGCTCAGTCATTGATGCAAAATCACTATCTCCAAACCCTTTAGGGTTGGCGATCACTGTTTGACCGGCAGACGCGGTAATTTTAGGGAAAAGTCTAAGTTTGATATCTCCGTTAATGGTGACATCACGTCCTAGCGCAGACTCGGCGACTGTTTCTATTTTGTCTTTGTAGGCGGAAGAAGGAATGAAATGAACGGCAGCAACGAGACCACCAATAAGAACCGCAAAAATGGCAAGAATAATAAGAATAAAGCGGATCATAAAATAAGACCTTCTTGAACATAGGGTGTGCTACCCTTAGTAAGCAAAAACTATGGCATGTTAATGTCTATGCCACTGATTAACATGTATCTTAGATTTACCCAAAAAAAA
>JGI2924J29684_1076675_pt1 | contig 10630 bp, 6 predicted proteins | sample BenlonsequencITS_FD_29684 | JGI IMG/M metagenome (IMG submission 29684)
GACTTCTTCAGGTGTCTCACACTGAGCTGTCGTTCCAGATAGTGGCAAAACGCTGAACAGGCAGCTCAATACTATTTTTCGAAAGATCATATCCATTTGAATATTCTCGTCTTTAAAACGCAGAACTACTATTCCAAAATCCTGCCACTTACTCTGTTGTGGCAATGATTATGCGGTGTATTCACGTATTTGGAAATGTTTATGTCCAGAAAAGAACCAGCTCTCTAAAGTTGACAATTCATCACCATTTTCGAGATTTATGATGAGGTAACACACTGGAGGTAGGTCAATGAAAATGACTCGTAGAAACTATTTAACACTGAGTACAGCAGGTCTTGCTGGTGCGGTTTCTGCATGTGCTTACGGGGCCAATAGTGAAGCTTACGCTGCTAACGAAACGGTGACGAATTTTCCCGATCGACATAGTTTTGATTTAGGTAAAACCGTCTATCTAAATGCCGCTTCACAACATCCAATGCTGCGTCAATCCCAAGCAGAAATAGATGCGTATTTGGCGCATAAAAAGACGTTTGCTCCTGGCGATGACTATCATCTGAATACAAAAGCGCCCATCGAGAAATTTGCCAAACTTGTGAATGTTGATCCATCTGACTTGACCTATGTTCAAAGCACGACAGCTGGTGAACAAGCCATTTTGCGCTCTTTAGGTCTGCCAAAGAAAGGAGCAAAAATAGTGACGGATACACTGCACTTTTTCGCTTCTCTACCAGTCTATGCAGATTTTGAGAAAAAGGGCTGTGAGGTGACGTGGGTTAAGGCGCGTGACAATAAAATTCATATGGAAGATATGGAAAAAGCTATTCAACCGGGTACGAAGCTTGTGGCCTTGTCTTTAGTTTCAACTTTTAATGGCTTTCAGCATGATTTGAAGGCTGTGTGTGATCTTGCTCATTCCAGAGGTGCATTGGTTTACGCAGACATAATCCATGCGGCAGGCTGTATTCCATTAGATCTTAGTGAAAGCGGCGTGGATTTTGCGGCATGTGCCAGTTATAAATGGCTTATGGGAGATTTCGGTCTAGGTTTTCTATATGCCAGCAAGGCTGGGCGTGCACATCTTGAGCGTTCAAATTGGGGCTATTATGGTATGAGTGAGTTCAAGTCTCACATATATCCTTTTGATCCACCAAGTGACACGATTGTTGATTACGCTTTTTCTGATGATACGTCTGGCTGGTTTGCTCTGGGAACTTATAACCATGTAACTGCTGCTCAGTTGAATGGATCGCTAGAGTATATTCTGGCGCATGGTGTTGATAAGATCCAATCACATGCAAATTTGCTTACGGCGCAATTGGTAGAGGGCATGCAAACGCGTGGATTTGATGTCATTACACCCGAAGGTACATCCACCCCGATTGTTGCAGCTGCCTACCAAGATGCAAGAGAGAAGCTTGGCGCTCGGTTTAAGGATGCAGGTATATCAACATCTATATCGACACACCGTATTCGTCCTAGTGTGTCAGTGTTTAACACCTCAACAGACATTGAGCATTTCCTAGATGTTCTTGGAAATGCTCAATAAAAAATCATTTCTGAAGAATGAAATTTTTCAAATCCTTGCTAAAAGCTTCAGATGTTCCACCTAGATAAAGCATGTGACCTGATGGGTATTCTTTAAAGGTCACTCGATCGAGAGGAACACCGCCAGACTGGATTTGATCATAGGCGGCGGCCGGTGTTGTTACCAGATCATAATATCCTGAGGCTACAAAAACGCGCAGATCTTTATTGCGTCGTAAAGACCAAGCAAGTTCCTGCGCGCTATTCTTTGCAGGGACTGGTGTAAATCCGCGTTCAAAATTCCAATAAGGTAGCAGGTCTTTCCAGCGAATTGCAGTGTAAGGACGCGCGATTTCTACACCGAGATGTTCGCTCAGCAACATATGAAAACCAGCGACAAATCCAGGAACATACTGCGTCATTGCCGCGTCATCTGCAACAGGGTCGTGTCCTGAATTGACGAGAGGAAGTGTGTAGCGACTATCATAGAGGCCAACTTGTAAGCCTTTGTTTTGCAATGCCGTGTTGGAAAATTCACCTTCTGTAACGACCAGATCATCGCCAATTTGTTCTTCGGTCAGCCCCGTTAGTTCTTTCAATTTTTGTAGGATTAGCTCTTTTTCGTTTATCGAAAGAGTGCCGTTATCTGCTTTTAGTAAAGCTTCAAAATAGGTCGTTTTTGAGAATTCAAGGGTTTGATTATAGAAGCTTTCGATTTCTTCTTCAGGCTGTGTCAGACCATGAAAAGCGGCGGTGACAGCAATGCCTGGCAAACGCAAAGCGTGTGCTTTTAAAATCTCATTTTGAGCTTTAGGAGGCGCTGTTGCGCTGTGTTTGTCCAAAGTTGTGCCTAGAAGAATAATACCGTCTAGCGTGATCCCACGCATTACACCGGGAGGAAAAGGACTCCCCAAAAGTGCGCGAGGCAAAATCGCGGCCCGTGTTGAGCCATAACTTTCTCCTAAAACGTATTTGGGAGAATTCCAGCGTTTGTTTTGCGTTAGCCAAAGCTCTATAAATTGAGCGATTGAATCCGCATCTTCATCAACACCCCAGAATATTTTGGGATCTGTTCCATTGAGGGGACGGCTAAAGCCTGTCCCAATAGGATCAATAAAAACCAGATCAGCATAGTCTAAAGGTGAGTTTTTATTATCAATGATTTCAAAGGGTGGGACATTTGTGGGGTTTACATCTTTGTCCAATTTTAGCTGCTTGGGGCCAAGTGCCCCCATATGCATCCATAACGATGCTGAACCTGGACCGCCATTGAAAACAAAGAGCACAGGACGGTTTGCAGTGACTTTATCTGTTCGAATATAGCTGAAGCTAAAAATGCTGCCTGTCGTGTTGCCTGCTGTGTCTTTTAAATAAGTTTCTCCCGCAATTGCATCATAGGAGACCTTGTCGCGTCCAATTTTAATTTGGTGCTGAGTTATCTTGCTATAAGGGGAGGGCTCACCTTTAAAAGTTGGAACAATTTCAGACGATGGAATGGGATTTTGAGCAAGGGAAGTAGGCAGCATTGTTAGGTGGAATACACAGATACCGATACTAAATATTTGAAGCAGTTTCATTGCGTAACTTCCTTTGTTTTTTCAGCAATATAAGCAACTGCTGCAATGTCTTGGACGATGTGTCCTAGAGATTTGAAAATGGTGATGTCTTCACTGCTTGTTCGTGCATCTAATGTTTTAGAGGCCACTTCGCCAATTTCTCCGAGAATATGGTTTTCTGAAATTGCTTTATTTGCCAATGCATGCCTGTATTCGGAGCCTTGGCTTTCTACAGAAGTTTTTGAATCAACAATAAATTTTGAGATAGATACAAGTGCGTCATCTATTTCACGTGGTCCATCAAAGCTTGAACCTACTACGTTCAGGTGTGTACCTTTGGAGACATGGTGTTGGTGTAGAATAGGCGTCGAAGCGCTCGTAACTGTACATATTATGTCAGCTTTTGCGCATGCGGTTTCAACGTGTTGATACGGGGTGCATTTTATGCCTGTAAGCTGCTCTATTTTCTGAGTAAGTTGCGCGGCTTTGTGAAGGCTGCGGCCCCAAATACGGATTTCATTGATTTGTCTGACTTCCAATATAGCTAGCGCATGATGAAATGCCTGTTCACCAGTGCCTAGAATAGTCAAAATACTTGCTTCTTTGCGCGCAAGCAGATTGGTTGCCATGGCGCTAGTGCTTGCTGTTCTAATGGCGGTGATAGCACTCGCATCGGCGATGCAAGTGGGGGCGAGTGTGTCTTTATCGAAAGTAACGACAACGCCCTGATGAGAGCCTGATGTTTTGTCAGTTCGGCTCGGGGAAACGGCAACAAGCTTAGAGCCAAAAATATCGAAATCGCCTAACGTACCGCCCATAATACCAAACATTTTATCTGCACCTAAAGGCAGAATTTGTCGGAGCATTTGGCGTGTTTCATTCGATGACAGTTTGATCATTGCATCCTGCATTATGCGGATGCAATCGATATAGGTTAGGTGAGTTTCTACGTCTTTAGCAGAAAAAACGCGCATTTATAATGTCTCGTCGAGATTGCTTTGTTCACCTGTAATAAGGGTTTTCAAATCCTCACAGAATAGTTTGGCTGAGTTTTCTATTGAATAAGCCATGTGGCCACCTCGGTAAAAAGATAGTTTTACGCGGTCTTTGGGCCAATCGGATTGCATTGCTGCATAGCGTGCACCACCAACAGTGGTTTGCGCATCATGATAGCCGTTGGAAATGACCAAACGAAACTCAGGGTTGGCTTCAAATGCTGGGTTTAAATGATCCCCATATGCATACGCGCCAAATGGTGACACATCTATCCAATCCCAACTTGGCAGGCCGCCAAAATATTCACCATTCACATATGAGTCGGGCAATGGAAAACCAAACACGTCTTGGAAATAGGATGTAAAAGCTTTGATATAACGCTCATAAATCACTCTAGAAGGATCAGCAGGACCTTCTTCATCAATTGAGCGTGAATACCGGATATCGGAGTTTCCAAGGAGTAGTTTTTTGTCTTTGAAAAGTTCGCTACGGTATTGTTGCTTGGTTATGCGGATATTGTTGTCGACATAAAATTGCGCAGGGATGCCAGTGTATTTTTCTAGCTTGGCTGAAATCGATTGTACTTCGTTTGCTGAGAGCAGATTGCCTTTATAGAGAGCTGCTAAATATTCACTGTCCGCAAAGGATGTGGCTTCGTTTATGAAGCTTTCAAATGTATAATTAGCTTTATCTGCAACATCTAAATCCCATGCGGCAGCAGCTAATGTGGGGAGTGAAGCGACATAGCTAATGATGTTTTGTTTGCGTTGCGCGTATTCTATAATGTTGACGGCTTGTCCCATCAGCATCACACCTTCAAGTTGGATGTCTGGGTGTTGCGTTGTGAGCATGCCGGCGGCCAATGCGGCGCGCATCGTTCCAAAGCTTTCTCCAACAATAAATATCGGTGCTTGTTCTCGATTATGCAGCTGTAACCAAGTCGTTGCGAAGTCTACAAATTGTTGAGCGTCTGCTTCAAGTGAGGTGTAGACGAGTGGATCAATACCTTCAGATACTTTGCTAAGTCCGGTTGAGGCTGGATCAAAGTAGACAAGGTCGGCGACAGCTAGAGGGGAATATGTATTTTCAATGAGTTTTGCATTTTCTACATTGATAGAAATATCATCGTCAAAAGCAACGCGATAAGGGCCTGTTGCCCCGATGTGAAGTGGTATGGACGATGAGATTGGACCGCCATTGAAAACAAAAAGAACGGGGCGTTCCGTCTTTGCGGTTTCATTTTCAGCAACGTAAGAAATCGTAACTAGTTTTGCCCCGAGTTCTTTGGAATTTTTTTGAATCTCGATTGTTTCTAATGCGGCTGTATAGGAGATTTTCTTATCTCCGAATATGCCGGTTTTTGAAACAGAAGTTTCGTATACGGATTGACGATGCAGTGTTGCATCATTGCCTTTGGTGGCATCCGCGACTGGAGCTGCATTGCAGCTCCAGAACATTGAAGTAGCGGCTATAATTGCCGTGAAGAAAAAGAAAGGTTTTTTCATTTTAATCCATTCATTTTCAAGTTGTTAGCTAACGAAATGCTAGAACATATAGTTCAGTCCAACAAAGTAACGGCGACCTAGAATGTCACCATAGCTCAATGATGGGTAAGAAGGTGCTTCATCAAACATGTTTTTAACACCAGCGCGAACGGTCAAACCATTTTGCAATTCATAAGCTGCTGATAAGTCATGAGTGTAGTTTGAGCTGATGAGGTGGTTTGGATTGTTTTCAATCGTTGCACCTTCTTCAGCTAGGACACTGTCCAGATAGCTCATTTTATATGTCGCACGGAATGGGCCGTTAACATATCCAGCATCAATTCTTGCGGACCAGTCTGGCTGGTCAACAGTTCCATCTGTTGAAACAAATGTTGTTCCTGTGACGGACGTTGAATAATCAGACACGTGTGTCGCTTCTACCCCAAACGAAAACTCTCCAGATAAGCTTTTAGCGATATCAGTTAAGTCAAAACTATAGTTTGCGTAGTAAACTTCACCTCTGAAAACGACTTGCCCAGCGTTAAATGTCGTTGTCCGTCCAGATATTACCGAACCTGCCTGAATGGTTGAATCTGTGCTCGCTTGAAGACGTGTAAAGGCAGAACAAACATCAGCGGTTTGACCAACACTGTCATAACAGGCAGCCATAAAGTCTTCTGTCGTGAAGGCGGACAATCCGTCTTCAAGGTCAATTTCTATTCGGTCTACAGATAGCGATAGGCCTGATACTAGGAAGTTATCAAACACTATTCCATATGTTGTTGTGTCAGAAACTTCGTTTTGTAGTTCTGCATTTCCACCCGAAGTGATGGATGCATAGGTGAAGTTTTCAGAATAGTCTTGGAATGTGTCTAGATTAGCATATTGCGGGTTCGCAGCCCATTCAGCTTCACAATTTGCACGGCGAAGAGCGGGATTTGGACCGGCGTTGATATTGTCTGAATCACAAGGGTCGTTACCAATGCTGGAAAGTGCAACTGATGTTGGAGCAAAGAGCTGTTCTAAGCTTGGTGCACGGAAGTTTCGGCTTTTTGTTGCACGAGCTGTGATGCCGTCAAGAATTTCCCAACGTAGTCCCGCACTCCAGACAGATTCTTTACCTGCTATCGAGTTTTCTACATATCTATATGTACCATCCAGCTCTAGAGCATGAATACCCGGAATAGACATTTCTGGACTTACAATAGGGACGAGTGTTTCAATTGAGAATTCATTCGTGCCGTATGATCCTGAGGTTGCCTCTTGTGGTGTGCCAGTGTCGACAAGTCCAAGTAGGTTTGCTTCGAGCGGTGTGTATCTGGCGTGTTCGTGACGGTGCTCATATGCGAGAACTGCATCAATAGGACCGGCGGGCAAGTCGATGATTTGTGTGCCTATTGTTGCCAACAGACCCATTTGTTCGTTTTCGTAAGTGTTACCGGTCATAACCGATACATATTGACTAGCTGCGCTGCTAATATTGCCTGCACCAAATGGGTTGAGTGCGACACAGCTTGCATCATCATTTGTTGAATCACTATCTGCATTTACGCTACAGACCGCTGTGCCAGTTCCATCATCGACTGCGTTGATAGCTTTATTGAACTTTGCGAAATCGACTCCCCAAGCTTTTTCACTACCACTCACTTCAGCGTAGCTACCTGAAATCTCCCAGTAGAAATTTCGATCTCCGGCATCAAAATCACCTTCAAGCCCAAGCATGAGACGCGCAGTGTTGGTTTCATTTTTTGTCAGGTTTGAGGGGGCTAGGTCATCATAGAAATGACGTGACAACCACATTGGTGCACCAAAACCAAAGGCTGGGTTGGCAGCACTTAAGTCGGCGACATTTTCATCTGTCAAAAATGCGTTGGTGGCAAAGAAAGGTATTGCCCCATAAAATGGGTCAGCTTGGTTTAGTACAGATCTAACATAGCCTTGACCAATGCTTTCCGCGTCTGTTTTAGAATATAAAAACTCACCATTTAAGCGAATGTTTGATGCAATATCATAATGGCCAATAAGGTTGGCTGTAATTCTGTCGACACCTGTGCGCAGACCTACAAGGTCGGAATAACGTGTACCTTGCCCACCTTCGGCAAATGGAATGCCGACAACATTTCCTGGGTCGTATGAAGTGAGGCCGCCATCTGATCCAAACTGGATCGGAGAACCATCAATGTTTGTTTGAAAAAAGGTAAGCGGTGCAGGCGTGTTATAGACGACGCCATTGCCATTAAAATTCCAGAAATAGGCTGGAAGAATTTCAGCAACTGACGGAATACCATCATTTGGACCTGTATCCAGAGGATTGGCGAGGGTGATACGAGAGCGGTTTGAGGCGTCAAAATCAGAGAAGCGCGCGATTGGGGAGGTGGAGCCTTCAATGTTGATAGCTATGTTACCGCGATTGTCATCGAAGTTTTTACCTGCAGTTAGTCTGTAGGATGTTTGCTCGTAATTACCTTGCTCAGTGTCACCATATTGAAGGTCTAATTCCAAACCGTCATAGTCATCTTTCAAAATATAGTTCACAACACCAGCAATAGCGTCTGAACCATAAACGGCGGCACCACCAGCCTGAACAACGTCGACCCGTTTAATCAAACCTGTTGGGATGATATTGGCGTCAACTTGAGATTCGCCAAGCCCACTAGATGTGGTTACGAAACGTCTGTTGTTCACAAGTGTAAGTGTGCGGCCAGCGCCCAAGCCAAAGATATCAGGATATTGTTGTCCACTACCGGAGGCATCACCGCTTCCATCGGCTTGATTTAGTTGTGGAGCAAGCGCTGTCAGGTCATTTAGCAAGTCTGATGCAGTGCTGTAGCCTCGGTCTGAAAAGACTTCTGGAGTTATAGACGTAATAGGTGATGGTGTTGATGCCACTGATCGCTTGATACGACTGGAAGTGATCGTCACAGTCTCCATTTTTGTCGTTTCAACGACTTCATCCGTTGTGGCCGTCTGTGCGACAGCTAGTGGAGAAAGTACGGTCGGTAGCATAGCGATTGTAGCACATGTAGAGAACATGCTTTTTAGAAAAATAGACTGGCTCATCATTATCCCCTGAGGTAGCTGTGTGGCTTGTTTCTTAGCTTTTTGGTTGCCCTTAATTATCCACGCTAAGAGGTTGTCGATGGTTTTTTTATACTTATTTGCGGCCCTGAAGCGGTGGCTTTGCAACAAATATGCGACAATTCCTGCTTGGAGCATAAAAATTCCTCTTCATCGAAGAGACTTATTCTTGCTCTGTACGAGGCGTGCTGAGGTAGTTTTTACGTCCGTAAATTACATAATAAAGTATTCCAATTAGAGACCAGATTAGCAGGGCGAGAAAAGGTCTATAATCTGTTTGGAATCCTAAAATGATAATGATGACACTTAAAATAACGCCCAGATAACCAAGTGATTTAATAACTTTGCGAGATGGTTTGAAAAAAGCTTGGTCGTGCAATTGAGGCTCAAGCTTTAACAATCGAATGCTGCTTAAACATATGGCGGCATATTTTAGAAGTGTTGGGATGTTTACTGCAAGGAATAGAAAAATAAGACTGTCAGGTGTAAAGAGACCCAAGCAACATAGTCCAAAAGTTAAAATGACTGCATTTCTTGGTATGCCATTTTTAGGGTCTATCTTTGCAAGTGCTGACGGAAGCATTCCTGATTTGGCCATGGCGTATAAGAAGCGTGTCAGGATAATGAATGTGGCGTTAATCGAGCTTCCGATTGAGACGATCGCAGTTAGAAGAATTAGCCATTTCCCGTAGGTGCCTATACTTATTTGTGCGCTATCCAATAAAGGCGTTTGCGTCGCGAGTAGGTTTGTGTGTCCGAGCACACCAATAGTGACGACAGCGACAATCAAATATACAGTGCATGTTAATAACACTGACAAAACAATGCCCAATGGAATCGTTTTCTTTGGTTTTTTGATTTCTCCACCGACTTCGACTGCGCTTTCTATTCCGAGAAAGAGAGAAATCATTAGAGGTATCGCAGCCAAGGTGCCGGATAAGCCCTGCGGTGTGAAGGGGGTGAAGTTTTCGATCTGAATATCTGGAATGCCCGTGATTGAATAAAGTGTACACGCAGACAATAGAATGCAGAGCATCAGCATTTGTCCAAAATTGGCGACGGATATTCCGATCATATTCATGAGAAATACGAGGAGGAAAAAAACAAATATTGTCGGTTTTGATGGAAGATCTATAACGTTGCCGATATAGCTGACCAGTACCATTGTTAAGACTACTAAGGCCGCCGTACTGCCAGCAATGCGTAACCAGCTAATGAAAAAACCTGCAAAGGGTGAGATAAATCGACGGGGCCATTCAAATGAAGCCCCTGTCACAGGGACGGCAGACCCCATAAAGGCATAAATTAAAGCAAATATGATCATCGGGAACATGGCAAGCGCCATGGAAATGAGCATGCCCGGCCCAGCTAAGGAATAAGCAGGTGGTATGATCGAAAAAATCGAGACACCAATTGCTGTGCCCATACCCAAGGAGACAACACCCCACAGGCCTATGTCCCGACTTAATGTTGTTTTGCTTGATTTCATTGAGAGTTAAACTCGCGAACGGATTGTGCAGAAGAGACTGAGTGGTTTTCTTTAAAGGCAATGAGACCTTCAGAAAGGCGCTTTAGTCCTTCTTTGAGAATTTCTGGTGTGCATCCATAGCCAATTCTTATGTGTCCAGCAGCGCCAAAACACTCTCCGGGTATGACTGCAACATTGTGATTGTTTGCTAGCCAGTAGCTAAAATCAACTGTATTTTCAATGCCGATCAATTTGGGAAAACAAATGCAACTATGCAGATCTGTGCTCATTTCTATGTGGTTGGATTCACTCATTTTGGTGAGCCAGCGTTTCATGACGGGTGTGGCTGTATCTACGATATCACGTCTTAGAGCGTCCAGTTCATTTGACCGCAGGAGAGTTTGGGCTGCAACTGCATGAGACAATTTCGATGTCGTCATATCATGTTCGCGAACATAATTCTTTATGGGTATCAGGGTTTGACTGCCTGCGAAGATCCAACCAAATCTGAGTGTATTTAAACC
>JGI2924J29684_1076674_pt1 | contig 10625 bp, 7 predicted proteins | sample BenlonsequencITS_FD_29684 | JGI IMG/M metagenome (IMG submission 29684)
TTTTAATTAAAAATCCGGACACAGAATATTCATCAATATTAACAATATTACGGGAGTATTTATCGAAACAATTGACGCAAGAAGAACCACACAATATCAAATCAATATCATCAGAAATAATTGACAAGATATTATCGCATAGTTCTGTTTTGCAATCCATTTCGCTATTTATATTATTAATTTTATCAATATATATAATTCTGTTCTTTTTTTTCATTTTTTTAAAAAATTCTTGTATTCTTTTTCTATGTTTTTGCGGCCATAGCAATGTATACTCCGTGATGGTATTAATTATTTTTCTTTCATTATCGCAAATTAGCAACATGTTTTCCAAACATTCATTTATAATCATTAATAATATAGAATAATTATTTTCTTCTAATTTATATATTAATGGATGATGAATGGTAGTAAATATCATTTCTTCGAAAATACCTCCTCAAAATCCTCTTCAAAAAAACCATCAGGCCATTCATCCAAAAAATCTCCTTCACTATCCATTCTTAAATGCGTGCAAAATGCACCATCAGAAGTTTGTTTAATATAAAGAACGGATACATCACTTGGATCCAGATCACCTTTTTCAACCAATTTCTGAATTCATAACATTAAATGCTCACTATGTGTTTCAATAATAAATTTATTATTATTATTCTTTACACAATCCTCAAGAAATGAGCCAAATGTGGCTTGTAATTTTGGATGTATGTGTATTTCTGGCTGTTCAATTATAATAACTGATGAATTTGATAGTAAACCTTGAACAATTATCGGCAATATTTGACTAATGCCAAAACCAACATCCAATGGACTTACACTAATGCCTGTGTTTCTATCGATTAGCCTAAGTGAAAATACATCTTCTACATCTGGGTCATCGATTCTTTTTACTAAAAGATTATAATGTATGTTAAATTTATCAAACCATTCATTGGCTTTCTGGGTTAGGTCTTTATTCGTAAACAATAAATCGGCCATATTTTTTCCACTCTTTCCAACATTGGATGGCATGTTACCTGAGTATATATAATGTCTTTCAGGATATTCTCTTAAAGGGCCAAGATATATCGTTTTATTAAAAAAATTTCTTGCCAAAGAAGAAAAATGCATTGGTATTCTAGATAGAGTCGGATAGTATTCTCTGAGCAAACCCAATGAAATGGAATAATCATTTATCTTGCTATTTCCCAAATGTGTGCCAACTGGTAAGAAACAATCACAACTCAGATAATCGGTGTAATTTATATTAAAAAAATCCTCACAAAAATAGTTATAGTCATATGATGATAGTCGCATAATGTAATTTGTCAAATCGTGACCATGCATTGATTCCTTATATTCAATTAAATCATCAAACAAAACGTTATCTTGATTTTTTATTGTATAATTCTCGACGCCACTCTTTTCTTTTAATATCTTTATTAAGTTGCTTTTTCTATTCATAAATTGATCATAAATATCGTTTATCACAGGATTATCTTCATATATTTTTATTGGCTTAAGATATAAGTTGCCATACTTTCCTCTTACTCTAAATATCCGCTGCTTAATATTTCTTGTTTCGTTAATTGATGTTTTGCCATATGTTATTAAAGGTATTTTATTAATGGAATAAGTTAAACTTGATAAATCAATTTTATTTTTTTCAGTCAAACAGAACTTAATTTCACAGCCAACCTCATCCATTTTATTCTTATTAAAACCTCTATAATCAATATAGTCACGCTGAGATAGACTGAAATTCATGCTAAAGGTTATATTTTTTTCAGTCTCGTGTCCATAGATCATCTCCTTGTAACTGCCAAGGTTGACAATTTTGCCTTTCGGTACTAGTACAGCATCTCCGCTCTCGGACTCTTCAAGAGTTTGCTTAAGCAATAACAACGACTGAAGCAATGAACTTTTGCCCGCGCTATTGGCACCAAATATTAAAGTTATTGGCGCCAATTTAAATATCTGTTTCTTTGAGAACGCTTTAAATCCCTCAATAGTTAATCCTTTTAGCATTTTTTTCTCCTTATCTTTAAAATTAATACCTATCTCACGGATACAAACTTCCAATTATAGACATTAGCTAAATATATTGATGATAAAAACCAGAAACGTTTACTTAATCAAACTCCTTTGGACAAAAATGGTAGGTTTTTTCATATCTATTTAATCAAAATCAGCCATCCCTTACCCTACCGGGATGTTGGGCAATGCTCATTTATCTATTCATTTTGCGGATAGCAATTTAATAAAATTCATTTTTCGCCGTTATAAGACAAAATGCCAGCATTCACGAGGATGCCGGCACTAGTTGCTACTACGGTTATTCGCCAATTGGTCCTAATTTCCTTTAACAAAGCAAAAAATACAACTTTTATTGTTTTTTAACTCAACTTTCGCACAGCCGGTATTTTATTACAACAGTTCTGTTGTATAATAATGTTTCCCGAAAATAAGCATTAGTTGTCTAAGTAAGGTTGAAGTTAGTATTTTATGCGTTATAATAATGCCATGAAATACCATAAAAATAAAGGATGTGCAAAATGGCGAAGAATAATATGAACGGCAAAAAAGAAGAACCAATTGAAAAACAGCTATGGAAAGCCGCAGATAAACTCAGAAAAAATATTGATGCAGCCGAATATAAACATATTATATTAGGCTTGATATTTTTAAAATACATATCTAATGCTTTTGAAGAGTTATACCAGAAATTAGAAAAAGGTGAAGGGGAATATGCCGGTGCCGACCCTGAAGACAAAGACGAGTATAAAGCAGAAAATGTCTTTTTTGTTCCGGAAAAGGCCCGCTGGTCTTATCTGCAATCCAGGGCGAAACTACCGGAAATCGGTAAAGACGTGGATGATGCAATGGATGCCATTGAAAAAGAAAACCCATCCCTCAAGGACGTTTTGCCGAAAGTTTATGCAAGAGGCAACCTTGACCCCACAAATCTAGGCGGATTGATTGACTTGGTCGGAAATATTGCTCTTGGTGAGGCAAAAGCCAGAAGTGCCGATATTCTCGGTCATGTTTTTGAGTATTTCCTTGGCGAGTTTGCCTTGGCGGAAGGGAAAAAGGGCGGGCAATTCTACACCCCGAGAAGCGTTGTTGAGTTACTGGTAGAAATGTTGGAGCCGTACAAAGGCAGAGTGTTTGACCCTTGCTGCGGTTCGGGCGGCATGTTTGTTCAGTCGGAAAAATTTGTAAAAGACCGTCAGGGAAGAGTAAACGATATCTCCATTTTCGGACAGGAGAGCAACCAAACGACCTGGCGTTTAGCAAAAATGAACCTCGCCATCCGGGGGATTGACAGTTCACAAGTAAAATGGAACAGCGAAGGTTCTTTTTTGAATGATAGTCATAAAGATTTAAAAGCCGACTATGTCATTGCCAACCCACCTTTTAATGACAGCGACTGGGGTGGTGATTTACTTAGAAAAGACGGTAGATGGAAATATGGCACACCACCCACCGGTAACGCAAACTATGCCTGGATACAGCACTTCATCTATCATCTTAGCCCCAGTGGACAAGCCGGTTTTGTTTTGGCAAAAGGAGCTTTGACTTCTAAAAGTTCCGGTGAAGGCGATATTAGAAAAGAGCTTGTTGAAGCTCGATTGATTGATTGCATTATAAATCTGCCGGCAAAACTTTTTTTAAATACCCAAATTCCTGCCAGCTTGTGGTTTCTGAGCAGGAACAAAGAAAACGGTAAATTTCGTAATAGAAGAGATGAAATTTTATTTATTGATGCCCGAAATATGGGACATCTGATAAATAGAAGAACACGGGAACTTTCGAAAGAAGATATCCAAAAAATAGCAGAAACTTATCATAACTGGCGTAATCCTGACGGTAATTATGAAGATATAAAAGGTTTTTGTAATTCTGCATCCATTGAAAGGGTAAGAGAACTGGATTATGTGCTCACGCCGGGCAGATATGTCGGTTTACCTGAAGATGAAGATGATTTTAATTTTAACGAACGATTTACAAAGCTAAAAAAAGAGTTTGAAGAACAGCTTAAAGAAGAAGAAAAGCTGAATGCACTAATTATTGAAAATCTAGCCAAGGTGGTGATTAACAATGGCAAAGATTAATGTGCTGGGAACGGAAATTACCTATTATCAATACGAGGAAAACGATTTTATTTCGCTGACAGATATGGTCAAGAATATTGAAAACGGATTGGCGCTTATTGAGAAATGGTTAAGAAATAAAAACACCATTGAGTTCCTTGGTATTTGGGAAGAAATATACAACCCGAATTTTAATTCCCCCGAATTCGAGGGAATTAAAAATCAAGCCGGGTTAAACAGATTCGTTTTGTCCGTAAAGCAATGGGTAGAAAAAACAAACTCAAAGGGTATTATTGCTAAAGCTGGAAGATACGGCGGAACTTATGCACATAAAGACATTGCTTTTGAGTTTGCTTCCTGGATATCCCCCCAGTTCAAACTGTATCTCATAAAGGAGTTTCAGCGACTCAAAGATGAAGAAAGAAAACAGCTCGGTTGGGATATCAGAAGAAACCTGACCAAAATAAACTACCGTATTCACACCGACGCCATTAAGGAAAACCTCATACCGGCAAAGCTAAGTAAATCACAGATTAGCAATATCTACGCATCTGAGGCGGACATTTTAAATATGGCTCTTTTTGGAATGACGGCTGCCCAGTGGCGGGATAAAAACCCCGATAAGAAAGGGAATATCAGAGATTATGCTGATGTTTCACAGTTGGTCTGCCTTGCCAATCTTGAAAACCTTAATGCGCTTTTTATCACCGAAGGACTGCCACAAGAAACTCGGCTTGATAGACTGAATAAAATTGCCATACAGCAAATGCGGATTTTAACCGATAGTTCAAGAATTAAAAGGCTGGAGGGCAATAACAATGAGTGAGTGGAAAGTAGATATACTAGATAATATAGCAATAGTTAATCCTACTGAAAGCCTTATAATAGGAGAAAAAGCAAAAAAAATACCAATGGAAGTTCTTCAACCATTTACGAAAAAAATACCTAGTTTTTCAATTATGAGATATAGGGGAGGTATGAAATTTAAGAATGGGGACACTTTAATTGCCCGTATTACTCCCTGTCTAGAAAATGGTAAAACAGCTTATGTTGACATACTCAACAATGATGAAGTTGCATTTGGTTCTACAGAATTTATTGTTTTAAGAGAGAAACGGAATGTAAGTGATAAACATTATTTATATTATTTTGCAATATCGCCTGAATTCAGGGACATTGCAATACTATCTATGACAGGAAGTTCGGGTAGACAAAGAGTTCAAATTGATGTTGTAAAGAATCATTCTTTCGCATTCCCTCCGCTTCTCGAACAAAAAGCCATAGCCTCTGTTCTGAGTAGTCTTGACGATAAAATAGACCTGCTCCACCGCCAGAATAAAACCCTCGAAGCAATTGCAGAAACGCTTTTCAGACAGTGGTTTGTGGAAGAAGTTGAAGAGAATTGGGAGGAGAAAGCACTGGGGGAATTATGCACAATTACCTCCAGTAAGAGAATTTTCTATTCGGAATATACAGAATCAGGCATCCCTTTTTACAGAAGTAAAGAAATAATAGAACTTCATAACACAGGAAGTACTAGAAGTGATCTTTATATATCTCAAAATAGATTCAATGGAATAAAAGAAAATTTCGGTGCTCCCATTGCAGGGGACATTTTACTTACTTCAGTTGGTACTTTAGGTATTCCATATAGAGTAAAGAAAAATGATACGTTCTATTTTAAAGATGGAAACTTAACTTGGTTTAAAAACTTTAATAATATTCCAAGCATTATAATTTATTGCTGGCTAAAGTCAAGTATTGGAAAGGAAAGATTAGAAGGAATAAAGATTGGTAGTACTCAATCAGCATTAACAATAAGCGGATTAAAAGAAATAAAAATGGTCATTCCGCCAGTTGAGAAAATAAAATCATTAAAAGACAATTTAGTTTTTATATATACTAAAATAGATGCAAACCAATCCCAAATCCGCACCCTTAAAAAACTGCGGGATACTTTGCTGCCTAAACTAATGAGCGGTGAAGTAAGAATTGAATATGAAGACAAACGAGGCTTAGATTGATGGAGAAGTTAAAAAAAGTAATCGAGCGATACGGAAGGTGGTCAGCATTAACAGAGTATACTAATAGAATTGAAACCCATATCTCATCTGATTTTAGCCAATCATTGGAGAATGCAAAAGCTCTATTAGAAACTATTTCTAAAGAAATTTGCTGTTCAAAAGAGATAGAGATTGAGGCAACTGCAAGTATTAATAATGTATTAAAAAAAGCATTTACAGCTATTGGCTATACAAGCACTGACATGGTAACCCAAATTTCCTCTGCTTTAGCAACTATCGGTCAGCAGATGGGTATACTTAGAAATGAGATAGGAGCAACTTCACATGGTAAATCTTTGGAAGAATTAAAAGAACGTAATCATAAAGTTGATGAACTGACAAAAGAATTTTTTATTGATGCTACAGTGATTGTTGCTTGCTTTCTGATCAGAACTTTCGAAAATGAGAACCCAAGGCTTAAAAGAGAAACAGTTGAAAGTAAACTGGTGTATAGTAAAAATGAAGATTTTAACGAATTCTGGGATAACGCTTATGGTGAGTTTGTAATGGGTGAGTATTCATATACAGCAAGCGAAATTTTATTTCATGTAGATTACCCAGCCTATTTAACAGAACATAAGGCATTTAAAGAAGGTGAAGAAGGTGAAGAATAGAATAACTGAGAATGCAATAGAAGAATTTGCCATTGAGCTGTTGGAGAAAGCTGGCTACCAATACATCTACGCCCCGGATATCGCGCCCGACAGTGCTACCCCGGAGAGGCAATCCTTTGAAGAGGTACTGTTGCTGGATTGTCTACAAACAGCCGTTGGCAGAATAAACCCTAAAATGCCGGCAGATGTTCGGGAAGATGCCATAAAACAAATACAGCGTTTAAATTCACCTGAACTGATAACCAATAACGAAGCGTTTCACCGAATGCTTACCGAAGGGATCAAAGTAAGCTATCAGAAAGACGGAAATGAAAGAGGGGATTATGTCTGGCTGATTGATTATAAAAACCCAGACAATAACGATTTTATTGTTACCAATCAATTTACGGTAATCGAAAAAGGAGTAAATAAGCGCCCGGATATTATTCTTTTTGTAAACGGTTTGCCGTTGGTCGTGATCGAACTGAAAAATCCCGCGGATGAAAATGCAACAGTAAAATCGGCATACAAACAATTACAAACCTACATACAAGCCATCCCGAACCTCTTCACCTTCAATGCCATCATGGTTATTTCCGATGGTCTGGAAGCAAAAGCAGGTTCACTTTCTGCCGGTTTAAGCCGCTTTATGACATGGAAATCATCTGACGGAAAAATTGAAGCATCTCATCTTATCGGGCAACTGGAAACTCTACTTAAAGGCATGCTTAATAAGGAAACATTGTTAGACCTGATCCGGCATTTTATCGTATTTGAAAAATCCAAAAAAGAAGATAAGAAAACCGGCATCATCACCATCCAAACGGTCAAGAAATTAGCGGCCTATCATCAATATTACGCAGTAAACAGAGCGGTAGAATCCACATTGAGAGCCGCAGGATATTCTTTCATATCTGGAAAGCATAGTTTAAGTATTGTAATGGAATCACCTGAGAGTTATGGTGTCGCCGGGGTAAAGCAACAACCGGTCGGAGACCGTAAAGGCGGCGTGGTCTGGCATACGCAGGGAAGCGGAAAATCATTATCGATGGTATTTTATACCGGAAAAATTGTACTCGCCATGAATAACCCAACCGTAGTAATTATAACAGACCGAAACGATTTGGACGATCAGTTGTTTGATACCTTTGCGTCTTCAAAACAACTTCTCAGACAAGACCCCGTGCAGGCAGAAGACAGAGAACACCTGAAAGAACTTCTAAAAGTTGCCTCGGGCGGCGTGGTTTTTACAACCATTCAAAAGTTTCAACCAGATGAAGGCAATGTTTTTGAGCAGCTTTCAGTCAGGGAAAATATCATTGTCATAGCAGATGAAGCGCATAGGACACAATATGGTTTTAAGGCGAAAACAATTGATGATAGGGATGAACAAGGAACTGTAATCGGTAAAAAAATTGTCTACGGTTTCGCAAAATATATGCGTGATGCCCTGCCCAATGCCACCTATCTTGGTTTTACGGGAACGCCGATTGAGAGCACAGATATAAATACCCCGGCTGTATTTGGTAATTACATTGATGTCTACGATATAATGCAGGCCGTTGATGATGGAGCAACCGTAAGGATTTATTACGAAAGCAGATTGGCTAAAATCAATCTCAGTGAAGAAGGTAAAAAGCTGGTTGCTGATTTGGACGAAGAATTGGATAAGGATGGTTTGACAGAAACTCAAAAAGCTAAGGCGAAATGGACGCAACTGGAAGCTTTGATCGGAAGTGCCGATCGCGTAAAACAGGTTGCCCGGGATATTATTAATCATTTTGAACAAAGACAGGAAGTATTTGAAGGCAAGGCAATGATTGTGTCCATGTCCAGAAGGATTGCCGCCGACTTGTATGATGAAATAATTAAAATCAAACCACAGTGGCACAGTGCTGATTTAAAAAAAGGTGTCATTAAAGTGGTTATGACTTCTAATTCTTCCGATGGGCCGGAAATTTCAAAACATCACACGACGAAAGAACAGAGAAGAGCACTGGCTGACAGGATGAAGGACCCGGAAGATGATTTGAAACTGGTCATTGTCCGGGATATGTGGCTTACCGGTTTTGATGTTCCTTCAATGCATACCCTGTACATCGATAAGCCTATGAAAGGCCATAACCTGATGCAGGCCATTGCCAGGGTTAACAGGGTATATAAGGACAAGCCCGGTGGTTTGGTGGTGGATTATCTTGGCATTGCATCAGACCTGAAAAAAGCTCTGGCTTTCTATTCTAACAGTGGAGGAAAAGGCGACCCTGCAATTAGCCAGGAAAAAGCAGTGCAATTTATGTTGGAAAAAATAGAAGTTGTTGCGCAGATGTACCATGGGTTTGCTTATGAGAATTATTTTGATGCGGATACATCAACAAAATTATCGATTATCCTGGCAGCAGAGGAGCATATTCTGGGCCTCGTAAACGGTAAAAAAAGATATATTGATGAGGTAACGGCCTTATCCAAAGCTTTTGCCATTGCTATTCCACATGAACAGGCAATGGATGTGAAAGATGAAGTTTCTTTTTTTCAAGCTGTTAAGTCCAGATTGGCAAAGTTCGACAGCACCGGCGCAGGTAAAACAAACGAAGAAATGGAAACCGCCATCAGGCAGGTTATTGATAAAGCCCTGATAACCGAGCAAGTGATCGATGTTTTTGATGCGGCGGGTATTAAAAAACCGGATATTTCCATACTTTCAGAAGAATTTCTTTTGGAAGTTAAAAATATGGAGCATAAAAATGTTGCTCTTGAAGTCCTTAAGAAATTACTCAATGATGAGATAAAATCAAGAACTAAAAAGAACCTGATTCAGAGCAAAGCTTTGATGGAAATGTTGGAGAATTCAATTAAAAAATATCACAACAAGATCTTAACAGCGGCAGAAGTTATCGAAGAATTGATTGCACTTGGTAAAGATATTCAAAAAATGGATAAAGAGCCTCAAGAAATGGGTTTGTCGGAATATGAATATGCTTTTTATACAGCCATTGCCAACAATGAAAGCGCCAGGGAATTAATGCAAAAAGATAAATTGAGGGAACTGGCTGTTGTATTATTTGAAAAAGTGAAAGAAAATGCATCAATAGACTGGACAATAAAAGAAAGCGTAAAAGCAAAATTAAAAGTAATCGTAAAGCGCACTTTAAGGAAATATGGTTATCCGCCGGATATGCAGAAACTTGCAACAGAAACAGTATTGAAACAGGCTGAACTGATTGCAGAGGAATTAACTCATAAATAGGTGTGGAATTGACAGGAAATATTCAACATATTAATTGGAGGTGGGCCATGAAACCTGTAAAATTAAACGACATTGTAGAATATTTGGATTGCCTTATGGATGGCTGGAAAAGGTACTATAACAAGAAAACCGGCCAAATTACAGAGATACAAGTTGAGTATTTAGCTATTGCCGAGGAATCGGGTGAAGAAGATGATTTTAGCGAAAATAGTGACTGGGAGCAGGAAGCAATCAAAGAAGCCATTGACATTATAGATAATTGGGATGATTATATTGAGCTGCCGGACAAATATGAGATCCACGAATATAGCATAATGGAAAAGTTTTGTTATTCAATAGAAAATGAAAGGCTAAGTAACAAGCTCTGTAACGCTATTTCCGGCAGGGGTGCGTTTCGGCGGTTCAAAGACGCAATAATACGGTATGACCTGGAGGATAGCTGGTATGCTTATAAGCATAAGTCATTAAGCCAAATAGCGCGGGATTGGTGTGAAGTTAATAATATACCGTTATTGAAGGAATAAAACTGAGGAGATAATTACCTCTACTTTGGTCGACGGGACCATTCGGAGTATGGTTAATGCGTTGGGAGACCCGTATTCGGTTTACCTGGATGCGGAAACGTTTAAGCAACTGATGGATGAACAGATTC
>JGI2924J29684_1076673_pt1 | contig 10621 bp, 7 predicted proteins | sample BenlonsequencITS_FD_29684 | JGI IMG/M metagenome (IMG submission 29684)
GGCAAGTGTGTGCGGTTTGTACTTTGCCTCTCCCCATGCCAGATATTTTGATATTCACAGGATTGGTATGGATCAAGCAGATGATTACGTCAAGCGCACCGGAAAAGACTTTAAAGAGCTTAAGAAGATGCTGAGTAACTGCTTGTAGACAGCCGTGAAACTGATGACGGGATAATTTTACCTAAAAAGTATATTCATTATAGGGATCATTGCAGATTAACTGGATAAAAAAAGATTAATTTTGTATAATTTTCAAGGATTCGTCGATAAATAAGCAGTTGAGAAAATCTAGAAGGAGTAATAGCAATGACAGACTATAAGGTTATATTTCATATTGATGAAATGAACAAATGGGACCTCCTGTTGGGAAATGTAAGCAATTTATTAAAAGCAGCGGGGGAGGATAAATATTCTATTGAAGTTTTGGCAAATGCGGAGGCAGTTAAACATTATGATCTTAAGCATGGTTTAACTTCACAAAATGTTATGGAAAGTTTAAGTAATGATGGTGTTAAATTTGTTGCCTGTAACAATGCCTTAATGGCAAATGATTTAAAAAGAGATACTCTTTTTACGTTTGTTGAAATAGTTCCTGCCGGAGTCGTAGAACTTATTATCAAACAAAGCGAAGGGTATTGTTATATAAAACCTTGATAAAAGAAAGTCTTTTTTACTTAGAGTACAATTGATCAAACTTTAAAAAATCGCTCCCAATAATTGACCATTAGTCATCATTGGGGGCGATTTTGACTTAATTCATGGCAAATAATTTGTAAACGGTGAATAGAAACTTTGCGTATACCGATTTCGGGGTCTTTGGCGATAAACAGACCGGCGGTTACTTATTACTTTGAATGATTTAACTCACAGACATACAGGCTAGTTCATGATATCTTGGAAAAAATAAATTCTAAAAAAGTTATTGACTCAAATTTATAATGATTATAAAATAGTATAAAGTATGATAAAAAGGGTGGATGGAGATGTCTTGGAGTATAGTTAATTTTTCAGGAGAAGAGATTATTAAATTATCCCTTGAAATGGAAACGTCAGGCAAGGAATTTTATGAAAAGGCCTTAAATTATGCTGAAGAAATACAATTAAAAGAGATGCTGGGTTACCTTGCCCTAGAAGAGGAAAAACATCTTAAAGAATTCAAGAAATTGGGAGAAAGGCTTACTAAAGAATTTGAGCCAAATGAAAGTTATGCGGGGGAATATGGAGATTACCTGAAATCAATTGTCAATAATCATGTTTTTAACCTCAATAAGGTTGAAGATCTGGTGAAGGGAATAAAAACTGATCTGGATATTCTGCGATTTGCTCTCAGCTTTGAAAAAGATTCTATCATGATTTTTCAGGAGTTTGAAAATTTTGTAAGCAGTACCGGCAAGGAAATCATCAAAGAGCTAGTCAACGAGGAAAAAGGACATATTAAAAAAATTAATGCCTTGTTTTTGCTTATCTGAGGTAATCTTTACTCACACGGCATGTATAGATTTATAAAGTGCGATTTGCAATGAATTGGTATGAATACATAAAGCTTCTGTCCTCGGACAGAGCTTCTTTGTTAAGGTGAGACATTTAATATTTCGACTCACAAGCTGAATTATCGTAGATCAAAAGAGAGAGGGCGATTCTATGAGCGATGTTCAGAGACAAGATTTAGCTAAGTTACCTGAATCGTATCAGGAATTTTGGAAGCGAGTGGCAAACTATATTCCCAATAACCGTCGTTTTTGCGACCCCCTGCACACCTTAGCTTATGGGATTGATGCGAGCTTTTACCGTCTAATTCCTAAAATCGTTCTCAAAGCTCATAACTCCAATGAGGTAACCCAGATTATAAAAGCTTCCCATGAATATAAAGTGCCTGTAACTTTCCGAACAGCCGGCAGCAGTCTTTCCGGACAAGCTGTCACGGACTCAGTGCTTGTCGTTTTGCAAGGGGCCTGGAGAGGATGCTCAATTATAGGTCAGGGAGAAAAAATAGTCCTAGAACCGGGGATTATCGGAGCTGAAGCAAATCGTTATTTAGCCAAGTACGCACGGAAGATCGGACCCGATCCCGCCTCCATTGATCATGCTATGATCGGGGGAATTGCGGCTAACAATGCCAGCGGGATGTGCTGCGGCACTGCAGACAACAGTTATCAAACAGTGGCTGAAATGAAAATAATATTGAGTGACGGAACGATGCTGGATACAGGTGACGAGAAATCCTGCACGGACTTTTTGACGTCACATCTGGAGTGGGTTAAGAAAATCCAAGAAATAAGAAATAAAATCATGTCTGATCCTGAATTAGAAGCTTTAATCCGCCATAAATATAAAATTAAGAATACAACAGGATACAGTCTTAATGCTTTTGTGGATTTTGAAGAACCAATTGACGTTATAAAGCATCTTATGATTGGTTCGGAAGGGACTCTTGGCTTTATTGCAGAGATTACGTATCATACGGTTGTCGAGCATGCGCATAAAGCGTCTGCCTTAATTATCTATCCTGATATGGAACAAGCTTGTCTAGCAGTTCAAAGGTTAGATCGCGATACTGTTTCCGCCGCCGAACTAATGGATCGGATCTCTCTGAAAACTATGGAAGAAAAGCCCGGTATGCCGGAATATTTAAAGACCCTATCTCCCACTGCCACAGCATTACTCGTTGAAGTCCGCGGAAGTGACCAAGAATCATTGCAGCAAAAAATTAAGCATGTGGAAGACCTGCTGAAAGAAATCCCGACGGTTTTGCCTATGAGCTTTACGGATGTGAAGGCTGAATACGATAACCTCTGGAATATTCGCAAAGGAATTTTTCCGGCCGTAGGTGCGATTAGAGCTTTAGGAACGGGGGTAATCATTGAGGATGTTGCTTTTCCTAAAGAAAATCTTGCCGAAGCGACCATAGCCTTGCGTGAAATATTAGATAACTATGGCTATACAGATGCCATTATCTATGGACATGCTCTTGACGGAAACCTGCATTTTGTTTTTACCCAAGATTTCGGACGTTCTGAGGATTTACCACGCTATGAAGGTTTAATGAAAGATGTAAGTGAACTGGTGGTGAATCGTTTCGGCGGATCTTTGAAAGCAGAACATGGAACAGGCCGCAACATGGCTCCTTTCGTTGAGGTGGAATGGGGGAAAAAAGCTTATCAATTTATGCGGCAGTTAAAGGCTGCCTTTGATCCGGAAAACCTCCTCAATCCCGGCGTCATTATTAATGATAATCCCAACGTTTACTTGGAAAACTTAAAGAATATGCCTCAGGCCCATAAGATCATTGACACTTGTACAAACTGTGGATTCTGCCAAAATATCTGCACCTCTAAGAACTTAACCTTGACCCCGAGACAGCGGATTGTTATTCAACGTGAAATTCAGGAATTGCGGCGAACGGGTCAGGATCTGGAACGCTTAGCCCGCTTGGAGAAAGACTTCGATTATTCCGGTAATAAAACATGTGCTGTTGATGGTTTGTGTGCAACGACATGTCCTCTAGAGATCAATACTGGGGATTATGTAAAATATTTGCGTTCCCAAGAGGTTACGCCCAGTACTCGCAGAATCGCAGAAAGTCTGGCTAGTCATATGACAGGAGTCACCGGGGTCATGCGTTTCGGACTGGGAGCCGTCAATGGAGTGCACAGTATCTTAGGAACGAAGATGATGGAGGGAATCACTCAAGGTGCAAGGAAGCTTTCCGGCAATGCTATTCCTCTCTGGAACCCGTGGATGCCCAAAGCCGGCAGGGTCTCAACTCTAAGGATGCCAAGCGGAAATAATAAAGTCTCTGCAAAATCTCCAGGCGCAACACCTTTGAAAGTTGTTTATTTTCCAAGTTGTATCAGTCGTTCCATGGGAACGGCTAAAAAGGATCTCGATCAGAGATCGTTAAGTGAGGCAATGCTCTCTGTTTTGGAAAAGGCCGGATATGAGGTGATTTACCCCTCGAATATGGATAAGCTGTGTTGTGGTATGCCTTGGGAAAGTAAGGGCTTTTTTGAAACTGCTGATAAGAAAAGCTCCGAACTTGAGCAGGCGTTGTTCGCGGCAAGCGAAGAGGAAAAACATCCCATATTATGTGATACAAGCCCCTGTTTATATCGCATGAAGCGAGTCATGCCTACATTAAAACTTTATGAACCCGTTGAATTTATACATGACTTTTTGCTCGAGCGTCTAATATTTAATCAGCTTAAAGAAACTGTTGCTATTCATGTAACCTGCAGTTCGGTAAAAATGAAATTACAAGAGAAGTTTTACAATGTTGCCCATGCTTGTGCTGAAAAGGTTATCATGCCCCAAGATGTTCACTGCTGCGGCTTTGCAGGGGATCGGGGATTTACATTCCCGGAATTAAATCGTTCGGCCTTAGCCTCTTTGAAAGATTCTCTGCCGGAAGATTGCCATGCAGGCTACTCTAATAGCAGAACCTGTGAAATTGGTCTATCTTATCATAGTGGTATTAGTTATCAATCGATTGTTTATCTCGTGGATAAGTGTACAAAAGCACGATAGAATTATTTCAAGATAAAACAAGGACGTGACAAACTTTGCTTTGTTACGCCCTTGTTTTATGAACTTTTTACGCTCCTTATTACTCTTACTTGCAGAACAGACCGGAGTGAGGCGACAGAGTGGATCTGGAAGAACAGTTGAAACGGGCAAAAGCAGGTGATCAAGAGGCTTTGGTCCAACTGGTATTGACGAAAAAAGAAGAATATTACAGGCTCGCTTATGGTTATATGGGGAACCAAGAGGACAGGGCAAAACCTTGAGCTTGACGTTAAGCGGATAACTTATGTCAAGGTGTATAATGATGTCATCAATATTCCGGTAAAATAGAATTTCAGGAAGTATCGTTGTCACATAAAATGGTTTACTCATTACAAATCTATTACTAATTAAGAATAGTTGGGCCGCCTTTAAATTTTAGAGGAAGCTGAACAATGAATTCCGTCTCCTGTCCGACTTTACTCTGAACTTCGATGGTTCCTTGGTGCAGAGTCGTGATTTGGCGTACCAATGCGAGACCAATACCCGATCCTCCCGTTTCGCGGGTGCGAGATTTATCAGCACGATAAAACCGCTCGAAGATGAAAGGAAGTTCCTCTTCCGGAATGCCGCTGCCGGTATTTTTGACACGAATGGTTGAACAATCGGGGTCTGGTGTCAAAGTGACGGTTACTTGACCGCCGATATTTGAATAACGATAAGCATTGTGAATGAGATTGTAAAACAGTCTTGTTAAGAGTCGCCCGTCTCCCTGCATCATAACCGATGCGGGCGGAGGATTCCAGTTTAGAGCCAACTGTTTTTCTTGCATCAACGGAGTGAGATTGCGGATCACAGTTTCCAGAAGATGGTTTATGTCAACCGGTTCAAAGCTGGGAGTTAATGCTCCCATTTCTGCCACATTTAAGTCTCTTAAGTCGCTTGCTAGATCAACAAGGCGGTCAATTTCCTCATGAATGGAGGAGAGATTTTCTTCATCAGCTGGCAAAACGTTGTCTTGAAAGGCTTCGATGTAGCTTTTGATGGATGTTAACGGCGTACGCAGTTCATGAGCAATATCTGCTGTAAACTGCTTGCGGAGAGTCTCTTGGCGTTTCAGATTGTTAACCATCACGTTAAAAGCGACAGCTAATTGGCCGACTTCATCCTTCGTCAAAATATCAACGCGTTCATCCAAATGGCCTTTGCCGATGCGATCCGCGGCTTGAGTGAGTCGTTTCAGCGGTGTTACGAGATGACGACTTGTGAAGTAACTGAGTATAATTCCAAATGCTAAGGCCAAACTTCCGGCGAATAGTATAGAGTATAGAACAGATGACTGGAACTGAACGTCCTGGGGATTAATAATGGGTGCTGAGGAAGGGTAGCGGATAATGGCTTTAGCTAAAACTCCTTGCGGGCCTGAGACTGTTAACGTTTTCGTTTTCCAATTTGTGTTGGAAGTTGAGAACATACTCATGCCCATACTCATTCCGCCTTGACCGTTCATCATGCCGCCCATCATGTTACTTAACGTGGCAATTTGGTTACCGCTGGGATCAGTTAGGGTAACAATAGTCCCTGCAGGGAGAGATTGGCTGATCTCTTGGAGCGAGGCAGGGTCCCAAGTCCCTTTGCTTTGATAGGCACTGCTGAGCCGCGAAGGCAGTTGTTCGACGAGAGTTTCGTTGGTCCTAGTCAAGTAATTACTGAATTGCCGGTGAAAAACCAGATCAACTGCTAGTATGCTGAAAGTTAAGGTTATGAGAGTGATGATAAGGGTGGAGAGAAATAACTTTTTGCGCATGTTATCCTCCGCTGTTTGGGTTGAATTTGTAACCTATACCGTAAACCGTCATAATGATTTGTGGATCACTGGGTGTAGTTTCGATTTTCTGGCGAATTTTCTTAATATGGGCGTCAATGACACGGTCATCCCCCTCAAAGTCGTGACCTTGGACAATCTCCACCAATTGGCCGCGGGAGTAGACCCTTCCGGGATGTTTGGCAAGAGCGCCAAGTATTTTAAATTCAGTGGGGGTTAAGGCAATCTCTTGATCGTGAAGTCGAATTTCATGCTGAATATTATCGATGGTAAGGCCATTGTCATAGGTAATGACGTCGGCCAGAGGGGAAGTTTCATTATTCGAGCGGCGAAGAACTGCCCGCACGCGGGCGACGACTTCACGAGGGCTGAAGGGCTTAGTAATGTAATCATCAGCCCCGATGCTTAATCCTTGAATACGGTCTTCCTCTTCAACTCTGGCCGTGAGCATAATGATAGGTACAGAGGATATTTTTCGAATTTCCTGGCATACTTCTATTCCGGTCATACCGGGAAGCATTAAATCAAGAATCACCAGGTCATAGGGGTTTTCTTTAAACATGGTTAAGGCAATGATACCGTTTAAGGCTGTATTAACCTGAAATCCTTCTTGTTGAAGGTAGGCTTTAAGTACTGAGGTGATTTTCTTTTCATCATCTACAACTAAAATCCTCATTTAAATTCTATCCTCCTAATCCACGAAGTTATAGCCTATTATACAAGGAAACTCGATTTATAGACAATCATATCAAATGATGTAATGATAAGGCTTGTGTTTTATGCTTTATGAATAAGTAACGCACTCCTTAACAAGGGTGCGTTTTTCTTTACGGCTATCTGTCTCAAAGTATAAACATTGAATTAGATTTTATGATGAATATGTTGTGAATTTCTAATGAATTTAAAGCAACTAATACAATAGTTCGTTCTATAAACCAGCAAAGAAACAGGAGTACCGCTTACTATTATAAATAGTTTCGCGGCACTCCCGTGAAGGTATCACTTTCAATTGCATACTAGAAGAAGGGCTAATACGTGCGAAGACAGTGTCTTAGTGGGTACTCAGCCGAGTTTTCTTTATTGAAGTCTTGTATTTTGTTGTTGGTTCTGATTTTGAGTTTTGTTCGTTTGCTGATTCGTTTGTTGATTCATTTGCTGATATGATTGTCCATATTGAGTTTGCTGGCTTTGTCCAGTTTGTTGTTGCTGCTGTTGTGAGCTTTGTGCCATGTTTTGAAGTTGAGTTTGAGCTTGATCAATAAATTCATGCATTTGCGTGAGGACTTTTGTGGACTGAGCGGATTGATTTGCTTGATTTAAAGCTTGAATAGCATTTTGGATTGATTGCTGAATTTGATTGACGTTTTGTAATTTCTCCTGTTGAGACTGGTTTTTAAATTGGTTCATTTGATCCAGCAGTTGAGTTATCTGCTGCTGACCTTGCCCTAGGTTGACTCCTTGAGTTTGTGAACCAAAGGTAGATTGCAAGCTAGAAATGGCTTGCTGCATCTGAATATATTGATCTTTTAAAAACTTCGGTGGGGGAATCCCCTGGAGTTCAAAGCAGCAAATACGAAACCTGAATAATCAGCCTGATACTTAAGAGTCCTAAATTCACTTCGTTTTATTTAGCATAGTTTCTCCTGTAAAGTAATGGTATTGAAACAATGAATCAATATCAGTTTTATTTTTATGGCCAAAGTATAAAAAATCAATGAGATTTTGTTGTGAATGAGCTATGGATTTCTTGTGAATTTCTTAAAAAATTCTCAAAAACTTCTCTAAAAATCTTCTTCATGTCATCCATTTGCATTATAAGTTCACGAAATTTAGTTCACTCTTTGAAATCAAATGGGATCTCCATTAATATCCAAGCAAATAGTTATGTAGTTTTTCTCCCGACACGCATATAGTTAAACGTTACTTGCTGTGAAGGGAGATTCTAAGGTGGAAAAAGATTGCAGCGCGGCCGAAAAATCAAGAAGTCAAAGTATGGCAATACGTTATAAAGTTTTACTTTTGGCATGTTTTGTTATTGTACTTGTCGGGGGGATTAGTCTATCCCTGGTCTTATATACTAGCGACAAGGGGCAACTTGCCGAGGGTATTGTATTACAAATCCCGTTGGGGAACCTTTCTAGGGGAGAGGCTCAGTCGAAACTGGATCAAATGCAAAAAGAAATCTACAAGCGCCCCGTTTTTTTAATTGCTGGCGATAAAAGTTATTCATTAAATCTTGAGGAACTTGGCTTTTCGTATTCTTTTGAAGAGCCGCTGCAAAAAGCCTATCTCATTGGGCGAGAAGGGAATATTTTCAATAAAGCTTTTAGCAAATTTAACGCGAGATGGGGAATCACGTTTACACCCAACTATCATTGGGATGATCACGTTCTCCGGGAAGTCTTAATAAGACATCTCTCGGAACTGAATATTTCTTCAGAGAATGCCCGTTTTTTAGTTAACTCCGATCACTCGCTGAGGATTGTTCCAGAAAAGCCTGGGAAACAAATTGACTTTGAGTCTTTAATGACCAGCATCAAAAAAGAACCTTATAATGACATTTCAAAAATCTCTATTCCATTTGAACAAGTCAACCCCACTATAACAAAAGCGGACTTGGCTAAGGTAAAAATGTACGGCCTGCTAAGTAAATATTCGACCAGTTTTGATCCCAATCAGAAAGAACGAACGATTAATTTGCAGCTCGCGGCAAAATCAGTCGATGGATTGGTGCTGCAGCCTGGAGAGGTTTTCTCTTTTAACCGGACAGTTGGACCAAGAACCGCTGAAGCCGGATATCAAGAAGCTCTGATTATTGAAGGGAATTCATTCGTACCAGGGTTGGGCGGCGGTGTATGTCAAGTTTCCAGTACATTGTTTAATGCCGTTCATTCAGCATCTCCTCTGTTAACGGTAGTCGAACGTTCACGCCATAGTCTGCCTGTTGCCTATGTTCCGCCAGGCCAAGATGCAACGGTGGCGTATCCGGATCTTGATTTCAAATTTCGAAACGATTCAAAAACATTTCTACTGATCCGAAGTGATGTTAATAACAATACTTTAACCTTTCAAATATTTGGGGAAGCAAAATAACTATCCATTGATTTTGGCGTATTCGGTTGGACAATTGGTAAAATAATTCGATTGACAATTCAGCGAAAAATCAGTATATTAATAACGAACAATATGAAAGCGCTTCCACATGGCGATTAATGCCAACTCTCTTTTATTTGATTTTTGAAGATAGACGATTAATTGTTCATGCAGAGTTGAATTTAGGTAGAATATAATAATATGTTAATTACGATAAAAACTCTGCGTAAACCGCAGAGACCAAATTTCTTTGTCTGAACTAGGTACATATTGGAATGTGTGGTAGCGGTACCACATTTTACTTATATAGAAAGCGGAGTTGAAAGAATACATGGCTACTATACGGGATGTTGCAGCTCTTGCAGGTGTTTCCATTTCTACAGTTTCTAGGGTTCTTAATAAAAGTGGTTATGTTAATGCCGAGACGGAAAAAGAGGTCTTAAAGGCTATTCAAACCCTAAAATATGAACCTAGTGATGTTGCCAGGGGCCTGACGAACAAAAAGACTAAAACAATTGCGCTAATCCTGCCGGATATAGTAAATCCTTTTTTTCCCGCACTGAGCAGGGCTGTTGAAGATGTGGCCAGGACGCTGGGATACACTGTCATCTTCGGCAATTCTGATGGTCAAGCAAATAAAGAAAAGGCCTATATCAATATTCTTAAACAAAAGTATATCAGCGGAATTATTTTTGCTTCACATAACTTGAACCGCGATGATGTCGAGTATCTGCAAAAGATCGATATCCCCTTTGTTGTACTAGATCGAGCTCCTTCCCGAGAAAATTGTACCGTGATTCGGTCTAAAAATTTTGAAGGAGCTAAAATTGCCGTTCAGCATTTGCTTGATATAGGTTGCAAGAAAATAGCCCATATTTATGGACCTCAGGAAATTAATACAGCTAAGGACCGCCTAATGGGCTATGAGGAATCTGTCAAAAATTCGAATTGGTATAGCCCGACTTTAATGGTACCAGGAAATTTCAAATTGGATGGCGGTATGAACGCAGCTAGAGTCTTAATGGAACGTCACCCGGATGTTGACGGAATTTTTGTAGGTAACGATTTGATGGCAGTTGGAGCCTTAAAAACCCTCTTGCGTTTAGGTATCAATGTTCCGAAGCAAATTGCAATTTGCGGTTTTGATGGCATAAATCTGACTGAAGCCGTTGAGCCGGAATTAACGACAATAGCCCAGCCTAT
>JGI2924J29684_1076671_pt1 | contig 10618 bp, 12 predicted proteins | sample BenlonsequencITS_FD_29684 | JGI IMG/M metagenome (IMG submission 29684)
ATTCGAACCCCCGATACGTTGCCGTATACACACTTTCCAGGCGTGCTCCTTCAGCCACTCGGACACCTCACCAAATTGTCGCTCCAGCATTGCTGGAACGGGCGCTAATGTAGGGAAATATCCTTTCTACGTCAATCAACTTTTTTAAAAAAAAGCGCGTTTATACAAACTTCCACCAATCTGCGGCTTTAATAAGCGAAAACTGCTTTTTTTGCCCGCGCCGGGAAATTTGCTATGCTGAACATCCCGTTGAAAACGCTGATAATAGGCGCAATCATATTCCGCACAATATTGCTCAGGAGACAACATGGAGATAATTTTTTATCACCCGACATTTAACGCCGCCTGGTGGGTGAATGCGCTGGAGAAGGCCCTCCCACATGTGCGTGTTCGTGAATGGAAAGCTGGTGATAATAGCCCCGCAGACTATGCGCTTGTGTGGCAGCCTCCGGTTGAAATGCTGGCCGGAAGACGGCTAAAAGCTGTTTTTGCACTGGGGGCAGGGGTAGATTCAATTCTGAGTGAACTAAATACGCATCCGGAAATGCTGGACGCCTCCATTCCTCTATTCCGTCTGGAAGATACCGGAATGGGCCTGCAAATGCAGGAATATGCCGTTAGCCAGGTATTACACTGGTTCCGTCGTTTCGATGATTATCAGGCGTTGAAAAATCAGGCGATATGGAAACCGTTACCGGAATATACTCGCGAGGAATTTAGCGTCGGTATTATGGGCGCAGGGATACTGGGCTCAAAAGTGGCAGAAAGTCTACAGGCATGGGGATTTCCGCTACGCTGCTGGAGTCGTAGCCGCAAATCCTGGCCTGGCGTGGAAAGTTATGCGGGGCGTGAAGAACTGGACGCCTTCCTGAACCAGACCCGTGTGCTGATTAATCTGCTGCCGAATACGGCCCAAACGGTGGGAATTATCAATAGAGAATTGCTGAACAAATTGCCGGATAGCGCTTACGTGCTGAATCTTGCGCGCGGCGTTCATGTTAATGAGGCGGATCTGCTTGCCGCGCTTGAGAGCGGCAAGCTAAAAGGCGCGATGTTGGATGTCTTTAGCCAGGAGCCGTTGCCGCAGGAAAGCCCATTATGGCGCCACTCGCGAGTCGCCATGACGCCGCATATTGCGGCAGTAACCCGTCCGGCGGAGGCCATCGAGTATATTTCCCGCACCATTAACCAACTGGAGAGGGGGGAGCCGGTGACAGGGCAAGTAGATCGGGCGAGAGGGTATTGACATCAACCCGGCGCGGGCCGGGTTTCACTAAAAAAGGCTGGCGATACCTGCTATTCTTGTCGGAAATGACTACAGGAGAGAGCAATGTATCCCGTTGACCTGCATATGCATACCGTCGCCAGCACTCATGCCTACAGTACGCTGAGCGATTATATCGCAGAAGCCAAACGCAAAGGCATTAAACTTTTTGCGATTACCGATCATGGTCCGGACATGGAAGATGCGCCGCATCACTGGCATTTTATTAACATGCGTATCTGGCCGCGTTTGGTTGACGGCGTGGGGATATTGCGTGGCATCGAGGCGAATATCAAGAATATTAACGGTGAAATTGATTGTTCCGGAAAGATGTTCGATTCGCTGGATCTGATTATCGCCGGCTTTCATGAGCTCGTTTTTGCGCCGCATGATAAAGAAACCAATACCCAGGCGATGATCGCGACAATCGCCAGCGGCAAGGTGCATATTATTAGCCATCCGGGAAATCCAAAGTATCCCGTGGAGGTTAAGGCCGTTGCGCAGGCAGCGGCGAAGCATCATGTAGCTCTGGAAATCAACAACTCTTCTTTTCTGCACTCGCGTAAAGGAAGCGAGGATAATTGCCGCGCAGTCGCTGCCGCCGTGCGCGATGCGGGAGGTTGGGTAGCGTTAGGATCTGATTCCCATACGGCCTTTACGCTTGGCGATTTTACCGAGTGTCGGAAAATTCTGGATGCGGTGGACTTCCCGGAAGATCGAATCCTGAACGTCTCGCCGCAGCGCTTACTGAGCTTTCTCGAATCGCGCGGTATGGCGCCTGTACCGGAATTTGCCGAACTTTAAACGTTATTTACGGGAAGATATCAATGAATGAGTTTTCAATCCTGTGCCGTGCGCTGGGATCGTTGTATTACCGCCAACCACAGGATCCTTTACTGGTTCCGCTGTTTACATTAATCCGCGAAGGTAAGCTGGCGACAAACTGGCCGCTGGAGCAGGATGACATGCTGGCGCGTTTACAGAAAAGCTGTGATATCACGCAGATTTCCACCGATTACAACGCGTTATTTGTCGGGGAAGAGTGCGCGGTACCGCCATATCGCAGCGCGTGGATCGAAGGCGCGGAAGAGTCTGAGGTGCGCGCTTTTTTAACGTCGCGAGGGATGCCGCTGGGCGATACGCCTGCCGATCACATTGGCACTTTATTGCTCGCTGCCTCCTGGCTGGAAGATCAGTCTGCCGAAGATGAAAGTGAAGCGCTGGAAACCTTATTTGCCGATTATTTGCTTCCCTGGTGCAATACCTTCCTTGGTAAAGTTGAAGCTCATGCCGTTACGCCATTCTGGCGCACCCTGGCGCCACTAACGCGTGATGCGATAGGGGCCATGTGGGATGAACTTCAGGAAGAAGATGAAGAATAATGTGATTTTAATCACCTTTAACTGTAACTCGTTTTATTAAATTGCATAAAATGTGTGCGCGTTCTCATTAATTGGGCGCTTTTCTGCTATGATGCGCACCATGAACATACTTCTTTCTATTGCTATCACGACGGGCATCCTTTCTGGAATATGGGGATGGGTGGCCGTCTCCCTGGGGTTGCTAAGCTGGGCCGGTTTTTTAGGCTGTACGGCTTATTTCGCCTGTCCGCAGGGCGGCTTTAAGGGATTGTTGATTTCCGCCTGTACGCTGTTAAGCGGTATGGTGTGGGCGCTGGTCATTATTCACGGCAGCGCGCTGGCGCCGCATCTGGAAATTGTCAGTTACGTGTTGACGGGGATCGTGGCATTCCTGATGTGTATCCAGGCAAAGCATCTATTGCTTTCTTTTGTACCGGGAACATTTATCGGCGCCTGTGCGACATTTGCAGGACAGGGTGACTGGCGGTTGGTGTTACCGTCGCTGGCGCTGGGGCTAATCTTTGGCTATGCCATGAAAAATAGTGGGCTATGGCTGGCATCACGTCGCGAGCAACATTCAGCGCATACGGCGGTCACAAAATAAAAAAGCGAGGGGTTCTTCCCCACGCTTTTTCGTATTCATCAGGATTCTGGCGGCACTGACAGCTCACGGTATTTCACCAGAATATCATTTTGCCTGTCCGCTTTATTCTGCAAATCCCACAGTCCGCGATCGATACCATCGTTAATGAGGAAGATAACGCCGGTTTCAATGGCTGACATTAGACACAGCATCACCGGTTCGTTCGAGGTGTAGCCAATTTCGCTTTCCAGTAAGCGCTGGTAATCAATAAAACGGAACACGCCTGCCTGTACTTCATAGGAAAGGATGGTTTTACTGGTATTCACAGAAGAAAGGATCTCTCCCGTGCTGACGTTAACCACGCGCAGGTTGACAGCAGTCTGATCCAGCCGATACCGAAATATCTCGCGCCAACCCCGCTGGATTTGACGTTGCTTTCATAACCAATAATAGAGCCTCCCACCATGATATTTGCCGCCGTCAGCGACTGAAGCGGAATACGATTATTCATCGCCACGGTGCCGTTTTACTGAGCTGCGCGAATGATTTTTCGTTCATTCAAAAGATTCTGTAAGCCCTGTCGTTCCAGTGGGATAAATCAGCGCGAATCTTTCAGCGCGGTAACCAACATAGCTGTTGCGCTTTGCGGCACAGTCGTGGAAAAGTTACTTGCCGGGTAAGGTTTAAATTGGCCCGTTTCATCCTGAATGTTATATACCGAAACAAATATCTTACCGGACGGTACAGGTAAGTGCGTCAAATCTTTGTAACTTTGTGCGCGGAGCATTAATGTCGGTTTAGCCGCTTTTTTCGGCGGAGCAGTTAAGCATCAGCTCAACAATAAAACGACAACTAAAATAAGTAAGCGCTGCATGATTTATATCCTTTAGTGACTGGTACCTTAAAAATCGGTTGACTGAGTTTGTAAACCTGACACTTCGATAGTCGAGGTTCTTCCCGTTTTTCTGTCCGTGACATTGAGCTGGAGCTGTCCGTCGCGATTCGCGATATCGATAGTAAAATCGTTGGTCACCATACGTCCTGGTTTTCCGGTATTAATATTGGTTAACAGGCCGCCCAGAATTTGTGATTGAATAGCCTGCGTAAAGTTATCCAACGCTGAGGGCGCTTCGATACCAAAATCGCCGTCATAATTGACTCAAATTATCCTGCCAATAGTGGATAAGCTTCTTATCCGCTTCCATCATATCCATTAAAACAATGCAACCAGCAGAGATATCTTCCAGAGTACGTTGAATATTATGCAGTTTTCCGGTTAAGGTCAGCGATTGTTTTAAATGTTGCAATAATGCCGTGGCTTGCAGAGATGGCTTTGTGATCATAATAGAGTATGACCATGACTACTATGGACTTCATTAAAAATGATTAAACTCCACTTTTTTTAATCGCACATCTGACAGTTGCCCCATAAAATAAAGGCTACAGAAGTACTGGCAGATGTTGCACTGCTGTGGGTTGAAATAGCCCATCATCAAGAAGAGAAAATACTTTTAACTGTTTTCAATCTAGTCATTACAAATCTTAAAGCAATTGTTAAATATATAATAAAATGTAAAAATATATATTGAGATGTTTTTTTGGGTTTTATTGAAGTTTAGATTAGATAGTAAAGTTGTACACTTTGCTGTTATTGCATAAATTTAAAAAATCATACGAATTATAATAATTTATTGATTTAAATGATTTTTATTGTTTTAAACCATGTCCTTGCTTTTTTTTCTTAAATTTTGAGATGCCGCATTAACCAGGACAATAAAAACGAAAAAACGAATTGTGTCACGTCTTGTACGTATTTCCCTCATGGGAAAGCGTAAGAACACTTTCATGGCGATGTAACGCACAACAGCACCTCATTTTTTGCTTCGCGACAAGCTAGCTTCTGTGGACAGAAATTAATGGTAAATAATCACGTAAATATCGTTTTATTAGCACTTTGGTATAAGCTTAAATAACAAAATACCACACGTGTGTGAGTTATTAAAAATGTTTCCACGGGCATACTCTTTATCGTGGCGATGCGTTAGCAAAAAACGCATACCGATAACAATTTGTAGTGCAATAAATAATTTTTGCTATATACGACCAGGTCCAGGGAGACAGCATGAAAAACAAATTATTATTTATAATGTTGACAATACTGGGGGCGCCAGGGATTGCAATCGCAACAAATTATGATCTGGCTCGCTCAGAATATAATTTTGCGGTAAATGAATTAAATAAGACTTCATTTAATCAGGCAGCTATTATTGGCCAGGTCGGCGCGGATAATAGTGCCAGCGTACGCCAGGACGGTTCAAAGCTATTGTCCGTTATTTCACAAGAAGGGAGAAATAACCGGGCGAGAGTCGACCAGGCAGGGAATGATAACTTTGCATATATTGAACGGACGGGCAATGCCAACGATGCCAGTATATCGCAAAGCGCTTACGGTTATAGTGCGGCTATTATCCAGAAAGGTTCTGGAAATAAAGCCAATATTACCCAACATGGTACGCAGAAAACAGCTGTTGTAGTGCAGAAACAGTCGCATATGGCTATTCGCGTAACTCAACGCTAATACCTTGACGACTTTTAAATCAATCCGATGGGGGTACCATGAAACTTTTAAAAGTGGCAGCATTCGCAGCAATCGTGGTTTCTGGCAGTGCTCTGGCAGGTGTAGTTCCACAATGGGGCGGCGGCAATAGTTCCGGCCCGGACTCCACATTGAGCATCTATCAGTACGGCTCTGCTAACGCTGCGCTTGCTCTGCAAAGCGATGTCCGTAAATTTGAAACGACCATTAGCCAAAGCGGTTATGGCAACGGCGCTGATGTAGGCCAGGGAGCAGATAATAGTACCATTGAACTGACGCAGAATGGTTTCAGAAACAACGCCACCATCGACCAGTGGAACGCTAAAAACTCTGATATCACTGTCAGCCAGTACGGCGGTAATAACGCCGCGCTGCTTAATCAGACCGCATCTGACTCCGACGTAATGGTACGTCAGGTTGGCTTTGGCAACAACGCCACGGCTCACCAGTATTAATTTAGCGTCTGCGCTAATAAAAACAGGGCGTAAGCCCTGTTTTTTTCGGGAGGAAATTATGCATACCTTATTGCTCCTTGCCGCACTTTCAAATCAGATTACTTTTATCACGACCCAGCAAGGCGATATTTACACGGTGATCCCTCAGGTAATACTAAGTGAGCCCTGCGTCTGTCAGGTACAAATTCTCTCTGTGCGTAACGGGACCTGGGGGCAAAGCCATACACAGCAAAAACAAACGCTATCGTTACCCGCTAATCAACCGATTGAGTTATCCCGCCTTAGTGTAAATATATCTTCAGAGGACTCGGTTAAAATTATTCTCACTGTTTCGAACGGACAATCGCTGCATTTATCACAACAATGGCCGTCTTCTGCACGGTAGTTTTTTGATATTGGCGAAAATAGATTGGCTGGCCTATGTATAAAGAGGCGACAAAAGCATTTCATCGTCCCGGCATGATGCTAAAGGGTAACGCCACCCCCTTGAGGATGATTAATTATTGAGGAGTTAACATGGTCGTAACAAAGAAAAATATCCCTGGAGTAAGCCTGTGCATCTGCGCTTTTTTTATCCATTCTGCGATGGGGCAACAAACGGTACAGGGCGGCGTTATTCACTTTCGCGGCGCTATTGTTGAGCCACTGTGCGATATTTATACTCACGGCGAAAATATTGACTTAACCTGTTTACGTGAAGGTAAAAAGCATGTGCACAGGATTGACCTTCGGCAGACCCCTGCATTACCGCGGGATATTCAGTCCATTGCGACAGTACGGCTTCATTATCTCAATGCGCAAAAAAACTTGGCCGTTATGAATATTGAATACCGTTAACGGCTGCGATATAGGTATAGCCTGCCGGTATTAAAAAAAGCGTTTATGTTTAAACCCCTGCTGTACACTTTGCAGATAAGGTGAGACAAAGGGGGGATTATGACATCACGTCTTCAGGTCATACAGGGTGATATTACTCAACTTAGCGTCGATGCGATTGTGAATGCCGCTAACGCGTCATTAATGGGAGGCGGCGGCGTAGACGGCGCTATTCATCGCGCGGCAGGTCCGGCATTGCTGGACGCCTGTAAAAAAATCCGCCGGCAACAGGGTGAATGTCCGACAGGACATGCTGTTATCACGCCTGCTGGCAAGCTTTCTGCAAAGGCGGTTATTCATACAGTGGGGCCCGTCTGGCGAGGCGGCGAGCACCAGGAGGCCGAGTTACTCGAAGAGGCATACCGGAATTGTTTGCTGCTTGCCGAGGCGAATCGCTACCGTTCTATCGCTTTTCCGGCAATCAGTTGCGGCGTTTATGGTTATCCACGCGCCCAGGCCGCTGAAATCGCCGTCAGGACGGTTTCAGATTTTATTACCCGTTACGCTCTGCCTGAACAGGTATACTTTGTCTGTTATGATGAAGAAACTGCCCGGCTTTACGCACGATTACTTACTCAGCAAGGCGACGACCCAGCCTGATAAAACACGCCTGCAGCGCGCCGTTGAACCGTTATGCGCGCGTCATCCCGGCGAGTGCGGCATTCTCGCTCTGGATAACAGTCTGGACGCTTTTGCCGCTCGCTACCGTCTGACCGAAATGGCGGAGCGGACGCTGGACGTCCAGTATTATATCTGGGAAGACGATATGTCCGGGCGGCTGCTCTTTGCGGTGCTGCTGTCGGCGGCGAAACGCGGCGTTCATGTTCGTTTGTTGCTGGATGATAACAACACCCCCGGTCTGGATGATACGTTGCGGTTGTTGGACAGCCATCCCAACATCGAAGTTCGTCTGTTTAATCCTTTCTCTTTTCGTACGCTACGCGCACTGGGGTATTTGACGGATTTTGCGCGGCTTAATCGGCGAATGCACAATAAAAGTTACACTGCCGACGGCGTTGTGACGCTGGTCGGCGGGCGTAACATCGGCGATGCTTATTTCGGCGCTGGCGAGGAGCCGCTATTTTCCGATCTGGACGTGATGGCGATTGGTCCTGTGGTCAACGATGTCGCCAATGATTTTGAACGGTACTGGCGCTGTAGTTCAGTGTCAACATTGCAGCAAGTGTTATCCCTTTCTGAGCAGGAACTGACGCAGCGTATCGAACTTCCCGACTCCTGGTATAACGATGAGATCACCCGCCGTTATCTGCATAAGCTGGAAACCAGTCAGTTTATGGCGGATCTGGATCGCGGAGCGTTACCGTTGATTTGGGCAAAAACACGCTTGCTTAGCGATGACCCTTCTAAAGGCGAGGGGAAGGCGCAGCGCCATTCGCTTCTTCCGCAGCGATTATTTGACGTGATGGGTTCGCCGAGGGAGCGTATCGACATTATTTCCGCTTACTTTGTCCCTACGCGCGCAGGCGTGGCGCAGTTGCTTAATCTGGTCAGGAAAGGCGTGAAGATCGCCATCTTAACTAACTCGCTGGCTGCAAACGATGTGGCGGTCGTTCACGCAGGGTACGCGCGCTGGCGAAAGAAATTACTGCGCTATGGCGTGGAGCTCTACGAACTGAAACCGACTCGCGAACATGAAACTGTCGTACACGATCGCGGACTCACCGGGAACTCCGGTTCCAGCTTACATGCTAAAACATTCAGTATTGATGGTAGTAAGGTTTTTATTGGGTCGCTTAATTTGGATCCCCGTTCAACGCTTTTAAATACCGAAATGGGCTTTGTGATTGAAAGTGAAACGCTGGCGACGCTCATCCATAAGCGCTTCACGCAGAGCCAACGCGATGCGGCCTGGCAACTGCGACTGGATCGCTGGGGCCGAATTAACTGGATCGATCGTCAGCAAGAAGAGGAAAGGGTGTTAAAGAAAGAACCCGCTACACGTTTCTGGCAGCGGGTTCTGGTACGGTTGGCGGCAGTTTTACCTGTCGAATGGCTGCTTTGAACCGGAGTGCGGAAAACTATCCGATCGCGGCGCGATTTTCTCGCTTTACAGGCGGTTTACCTGAAAAGAGAAATTTCAGGAGCGGTATGCGTAAATGAATTTCGTACAGAATTAACGCAATACCAATGACAAATATTAGCCCGCATAAAAAACCGATCAGGTTGGAAGAGATAAGCGGTGTAATATAGGCGCCAAAGAAAAGCGTTAAGGGGTGATGCACCAGATAGATAAACAGCGAAGCATTAACGAAATAGGTTACACGCGCGGACTGGAAGTTTAACAAGCGATGCCCCAGTGAAAATACCACGTTCACCATCCACAGTCCCATTACCATCGTAATTACGGATTCGGTTTCGTACATCCAGGCGTCGCCGCTCCCATAACGTTGATTCAGCAGATACGCGATAAACGCAGCGGCAGCGCCCAGGGCGCATCCGCGTGATGGCGTAGTGAAGCGCGCTTTCAACTCGGGGTGAATGAAGGCTAACGCGCCGAGAATAAAAAAAGGCACATAAAATAGCGTTTGCATCACAACAAAATTGAACATGCCGTCACTGAGGATTGCCGGATATACGATGAAAATAATGCGCCTGATAGCGGCGTAAGCCATCCCCAGCAGGAAAAAAATAAGCGAAAGTGTAGCCAGTGAGATAGCGGCGGGGCGAGGTTTGCTTGTTTTCTGCCTTTTTTGGAACCAGGTAAAAATTCCGATACTGACTGTGGTTAATATCACCAGTACCAGTAAAAACCACAGATGTGAAATGAGCTCCCACGCTAGCGTATTATATTTTTCATAAGCAGAGAGCATATGCCAGTTCTCTGTTTTTCCTTTGACAAATTGCAACATGATAAATTGCGGCAAGGTAAGCAAAGGGATCGCGGTAAGCATGGGAATACCCACACGCTCTACCCGTACTCTCCACCAACGTTTTAACGGGTAACGCAAAAATAGCATGTACGAAAAATAACCGGAAATAACAAAAAACACCTGCATACGAAAAGCGTGGATAAAATCGTTAAACAGGGTTAGCCACCACGATGGCGCGGCGCTATTGACATGCCAACTGTGAGTGGAATAGATCAACGAGATATGAAAGGGAATCCCTAACAACATCAGCCATGCGCGGATAGAGTCAAGAAAATATTCACGCGGCGCGGGTACAGAGCTCATATAAGGTCACGTATTCTCAGATTTTTCACCTTATCCATAAGGCGAATTATGGTTACATTCGGTGGCAACCCTACACCAACTCCGACAACCTATCTCCAGGATAAGCACGCAAAGTGAAAACAGGCGTGGGAGGTGCTTAATCCATGAGCCAGCGCGCTGAACAAAGCCTGTATTCAGTTGTCGTAATGCCTGATTATCCATTAAAATGGATCGGATCGATATAAGCACACAAAGGGGGAAGTGCTTACTTATTATGAAACATAAACGACAAATGATGAAAATGCGTTGG
>JGI2924J29684_1076670_pt1 | contig 10617 bp, 9 predicted proteins | sample BenlonsequencITS_FD_29684 | JGI IMG/M metagenome (IMG submission 29684)
TTTTGCAATCTTAGGCAACGAAGAAAAATGCTGTGGTGACTCTGCCCGTAAATTAGGAAATGAATACTTGTTTTATACATTAGCCTCAGAAAACATCGAAGTCATGAAGGGATATGGGGTTAAGAAAATAATCACTCAATGTCCTCACTGCTTCAACATTCTTAAAAACGAGTATCCTCAATTAGACGGGAATTTCGAAGTGGTGCACCATTCAACCTTCCTGCTTGAGCTCGTAAAATCCGGAAAACTTAAGCTAAACAATATTTCCGGAAAATCAATTACCTATCATGATTCTTGTTATTTAGGCCGATATAATCAGATATATGATCAGCCCCGTGAATTACTCAAAATTGTTGGCCTTGAAATAAAAGAAATGGCTCATACTGGTGAAAAGAGCTTCTGTTGTGGTGCTGGCGGCGGTCGAATGTGGCTAGAAGAACATGAAGGCAAACGTATTAATGTCATGCGTACAGACGAAGCAATTGCCGCTAAGACAGATTATGTAGGTACCGCATGTCCTTTCTGCTTAACCATGATCGTCGACGGAATAGCGTCTCGTGAAGCAGGAGAAGCCTTAAAAGCTCTCGATATTTCCGAAATTTTAGAAGGTTGTATATAATAATCATCCCTTCTTCTTGTTGATTAGGGCAGACTGACCTTTCCAAGGCCGTTATATATACATCGTGCCGACCTTCGAATATTTGGAGAAGTTCCCTTTTTCGATCAGATTAGGAGTGATAGTCTTTTTGTTACTGAGGAGGATAGTATTGTCTATTCTTTCGATAGGCCAACAGTAGTCGAAGAGATATTACCTAACTACCCAGATATTTTGAACAATGTTCTTATTACTTTTAGTCAAAAAGTACGAATTTTAACCTCCCAAATTAGCGATCTGTCTCTTAATACTCCGAAAATGCGAGTATATAAAACGCTATACCACTTATTTTCTACAACTAACAGCAATGAAATTTTAATTTCACAACACAAATTAGCAAGCTTACTTGGAATCAGTCGAGTTACATTAAATCAAATTTTAGTTAATCTAAAGAAAGAAAATATAATTCAACAAGACAATTATAAACGGGAATAACCATTAACGATCTTAACGGGCTATTAAATTTAATCAAGAATAATTAGACTACGGTTAAAGAGTCAAACTAATCTGCCAAATCCGTTAATGTTTCCGATGCGTGATACCCCAATAGTTGTAGTGTATTATTTTGGGCATTGAAGCCATTCGTCATACTAATAGGGTTAAAATAATAATTAAACAGCTGCCCTTTCGTTGTTGAATATCAGCGAAGGACAGCTGTATATATGATTGGTATGCTTTCTACCTGACTCTCCACCGCCGAGCTAATAACTCCTTCTCCTCCGATGATATAGACCTTGCTGGAGTTACCGGCCGCTTTTTCATTCTTGACGACATTACTGATACCATCCTTTGGACTATGAGGATAAGGTACTGATTTTGTGCTGCAATACTGCTGATGGATAAGGACTTTTCTCTCAAAAAGGTTATTTTATTGGTCCAAGATATTTGTAGAAAGCATTGATTATACCCAACAGGGGTATATAATTAGCATAATCATTGGAATAGTGATTCATAATCTAAGCGAAAGGCAGGGAGGGTAAATGGCACGGAAAATTTCGTTTGCAGATTACTCAATTGTGGCTTGCGGAACAATGATACCAGAACTGAATGTTTTGAAGGAAACGGGCTTTTTGGATACTCAAATACTTTATACCGCACCAGGGCTCCATCAAGATCCGAATGAATTAGAACGCCAATTGAGTAAACAATTGGAGAAAGCAAAGAAGCTTACCAAAAAGATCATTGTGGTTTATGGTGGAAAATATTGTTATATCAATATGCGTGATTCTTATCGAACAATTGATGCTATTATTGAAGAAATGCGTGAAGATGGGTATTATATTGCCCGTACCGAGGTGGAAAATTGCCTTGATATGGTCGCAAGCGTTGAACATAGAGCGGAGTTGGCTGAGGGGAAAAAAATTTGGTTTTGTACGCCCGGTTGGTTAAAATACCGCGATCAAGTCTTTAAAGGTTGGGACAAGGCCAACGCTAATGAGAACTTTCCTCAATACACCGGAGGAGCGATGATGCTTGATCCCATTGATTTTTTTGATGCTTATGCAATGGAACATGTTGAAGAGATTTTGGACTTCTCAGATTGGTCTTCTCTGCCTTTAGAAGCGCGTTCAGTTGGGTTGGAACGTTTACAAAACGTGTTAATTGATGCAATGGCCGAGGATGATAGGAAGCGGCTATAAGAGGAAGATAATAAATATCCCTAGTTAAAAAGAGGTTAGTGCCTAAATATTGCCCTGACCTCTTTTTGCGTTACCCATCTCACACGTCAACACTTTATAGCTAAGCGAGGGATTTCGGAATGATTTTATAATTTCAATTACAGAAGCTAAGTACAAGCATTTACCTTCTAAAGTAACTCACCCCGAACAGACTTTTCGATTTCATCCGCGAAGCTCGTATAGTTGTCAACTGGGACACCGAATGAATTGCCAATGGCTTTACAATTTTATATTCAGAGTGACAAGTAATGATCCAAACCCTGACCGAGCGATTTATTCACATAAATGCAAATACCTATTGACTTTAAAACGTCCCCAATCACCCTTTGACTATTGTTGACTATCATATTAATCAATTCACTAACACAAGGATTAATCTTGGTTAGCACCAAAGGATCATAAAATGCCAGCAAACTCCAAGTTCCTATAGATGTACGGTACCTGCTTGATGAGAACTCTTTGCGGCTTGAAGATGGAGAAATGTTGTCATTTACCATTATCTTACTGCAGTCTATGTGTACAATTCTTTTAGCTGTATTGGCTACTCTTTGAAAGTCAATCGTCGAATAAACCGGAAGACAAGCTTCATGATGAGTAAGCCAAAAACCCATCATAGTTAGGCCGGCATGTGAAATATCTTCCCAGCCGCTTTCACCATAATAATATGGCCAGTAACTCCAATAATAGCTATTTGATGTTTCATCCAACCGAAAACACGTATGGAAATAGTTGAATCCTTTGATAGCTTTCGTTAGATGTTTTGAGGTAGAACATAATTTATCCAGAAGTGCACAGGCAGCAAGATAAGCATTGCCTCTGTTAGGCATGGTGACCTTACCTGCTTCATCGAACGTACCAAAATTCGGTTCAACAGGATAACCTGTTATTAGCGAGAAATCTATCCAATTATTGGGTGTATCGTGTGTCTCCAGCGCATCCCTACAAACCAACAAGTAGTTATCTAGTCGATCAAAGTATCGTCGAATGCCTAACGACGTTACAACATTAATAAATAGGAGTATTGGAATACATATTACAGCAGTATGAACGGGATAGGCATGTATGCTGCCGTACTGCCCCCCATCATTCCATACTGGTAATTTCAGTCGAGTACCCAAATAACTTTCCACATCCAGGTCGGTGTCACGATGGCTGATAACCCAATCTATTTGGGGAACCATCCAATCAAGGTATTTTAAGTTACCTGTTGCTTTAAACATAAAGTATAAGGCAACCCCGATTGCACCCCATCCCCAAGCAAAATCGCCACCTCTATGTGAGGTATTCTCGTCTGCAAACCATTTACCTGCTGACTCGCCGGTATGGTATGGGTCCTTGTTTTTATATATCCAGTCGAAAACTTCTTGCACTGAACCTTTCATGTAAACCTCCAACCCGCAGCTTAAGAAGGCGGAATAAATTATTTCCTATTAATATAGGCAAAATATAAAAGAAAAGCACCTCCATATCCTGAAGATGCTACACAATTCGCTTTGGCTCTATATTTAGTAAATACTTAACTCCCTTGCATTCAATGAAGTAACACCAACATGCATCGCACGCTTAAAAAATCTATATTTTTATACGTTGGTATTGCCAAAGAAAAAACTATTTATCCTTGAGTACTCCTGGTTAAAATGAGTCATTAGTAATGGCATTGTAGCCATTCCCTGCATAGGAAGACAAAGACTCCATATAGCGTCTCTATCCATCTGCATAAATCGTATCGAAAGCTAGAGAAGACTGACCTGATGCACTAAGTCCAGTAAAACGGCCACTTTATGCTTACTGTATTTCTACATCAATATTTTTTAAATTATGCTCACTGGCTCCCTTGATGCGAATGTGTGTTGTTAAATTGAAGCAAACCATATATAAACAAAAAAAACAGCCTCCGCCCATGTTATCGGGCTTTAGCTTTTCAGATGAACTATATTTAAAATGATACGCTTCAGTTAACCTGAACATGATCAAGAATATAGGGAAGCACTTCATCAGGTGAAATATGTAATGCCATTGCAAACTCTTCATGCAAGTTTCTTTCGGCAGCTTTCATAATGTCTTCATCAGTTTTCATTAGTTTCTTACCAACATTGAGTTTCCCTTTCTTTACCAAATATAACGTTTTAATTATCTTTACCCATTCTTCGCTTTGGCCCGTTCTAAGAGCCGCTTTAAAACTTTGATTTCTGTATCTGTCATCATCAGTCCAGATGGTTTCGGTTTCTGGCATATTCGCTATTAGTGATAAAACATCCTCTTTAGTCATGATGTTTCTCATCAAAACTTTTGGGTTATTTACAGGAGTTTTAATAATCATATTATTGTTATAAGCTGGTTCTAAAACGTAGTATTCAATATCATTATTACCTGTATCCTTTTCTTTTCTAATGTCTATTATTTTATACACTCCTGTTGAGTTGTATGCAACATAATCATTAACTTTAAACACAAATATTCCTCCTTGCCAATTTTTAAGTAGTATGTTATAGACTATACAATAAAACAAAAATGCTGCAACAAAAATTCCGTTATCTCAATAATATTAATTATAATTATATCAGAATTTTTCTGTTGCCGTAAGCAAAAAACACTTGACATTGAAGAAAATTTTTCAGTATAATATTATATTTAACGAACAGCGAGCAGCCTTTGCATGGCGTAAGTCCAGTTGCGAAGGCTACTCATTTTTTAATAGCAAAGACTACCTGAACCAGTTCGACTATGTGTATGTGGACTTCTGGGAATCTAGCGGGGATTAAGGTGATATTTCTCTATTTTCCTCGGGCGGCCTTCTTCTAATTGTTGGTAACCCTTTATATCAACTGAGATAAATATTTTGTAATTGCCTTGATTTATCAGCTTATCCGTATAATCTTGCCATGCTTAAATACCAGCGAAATCAATGGGCTGACAGCAGAGGCTAAATGCATTCAGCAGCAGATTCAATCATATCTTTTACAGTTACAAGAGGATTGGTATACCGTCTTTTACGCAAAGTTATATTTTTATATTCAATTGCATTTTTCGGACACCAATTGATGCACGCAAGACATTGCTGGCATCGATCATTCCATCTCGGTCTCCCGTTGACGATTTCAATATTGTTTACTGGACATACCGATTTACAACGACCACAGCTTATGCAACGATTGTCAACTCGAAAATTCTTTGCTTCATTAATCAATTTGGAAGCCAATTTTTCCTTTTTGAGAAAAGAATATGGATGTACATGTCTCAACAAAGGTTTTTTCTCAATCCCTATCCGTTTACGTACTTTTATTATTCCGGCGATCTCTTTTACTTTTAGCTTTTCCTGTCTGAACAAATCTTCTCTCTTTGAATCGCTTGGAGGCTTTATCCCTAAAGGGTTGATGATATAGTTATACGGTAATAAAAGGTGAAAACCGGCAGCCAATTCAGTTCCTCGCTCGGACAAAAGATTTGAAAGTTGAGTTAAAGCATAACCTTGAAATGATCTACTGTTAACAGCAGCAAAAATATACTTCGATTTGTTAAGTTGTAATCTTTTTATGAAATCCTGTACAATAACAGGGATAACCTGGTAATATAAAGGAAATACGAAACCTATGCATTCGTCCGACACATCAACTTCAGATTCTTGCATCGCCTTAGGAATGGATATTATCCTAGTATCCCCTATTTCATCAGCAAGATCACGAGAAAGCATCAGGCTGTTCCCGGTACCTGTAAAATAGAATATTGTTGTTCTCATGTTTTTTAGCTCCTCCATTGATTGATTTACACTTTAAAAATTACAAATAGAAATCACATTTTTAAGTCTCAATAATTTAGTAATTTAATTCACAATCTCTTCATCAACTTTACAGAACAGGGAACTTCTGTAACTGTTAATTTCTAATCAAAAGGAAACTATATAGCGCCATGACTATTGAAAAAAATGTCCTGCTTTCAATGGCCTGCTAGCCTAGAAAGTTTTTGATAAAAGCTTCTCTTCATTTTTTATTAACAGTTCGTGTAGTAATTAGCGATTTTTTTATTTCCTACCTGCGGATGTGTGTACCGCCTGCGGCTTTGCGTTTTATTGTCATAATTGATCGCACGTTTGGGGCAGTGCTGAATGCAGGCTAAGCAGCGTTCGCACTGATGATGAAAGATCGGCTTTCCATCCTCCAATGTAATATTCTTTGCCGGACAGACACTCTTGCATATTCCACAAGAAATACAATCATCATTGACATCCAACTTTTCGTCTGTTGTTGGAATATCGCTGATATATTTGAGGTAGAACCGATTAAGGATCTTTTTAATGGATGGAATACGTCGTGCCGTCTTATTCACAATGTCCCGTACCACGGGTATAGCACGTTTTTCTGATCTTCTTGTGATTTCGTCTACCTTAATGTTCATGTCATAATTTGTGACTGCATTTCCAAACATCCTGATTTTAGCACCATAATTCAGGCGGCATCCTTTTTCTTTTAACAAAACATTTGCTTGAGGAATGGCGTTACCAGCTATACCGAGACAGGTTGCAACAGCAAACAGGTATGTGTTGCTCTGTTTCGACAGACAGACTTTGCTTAAAAAATCCGAAACCATAATCGGTAAGCCCCACCCATAAGTAGGGAATACAAATCCTATACGTTCATAGCCGACAGGTATCTCAGGATCAATGCCTTTCTGAATCGCAATAATTTCACAATCAGATAGTGCATTTGCGATTTCCTCCGCAATATGCAAGCTGTTTCCCGTGCCAGTAAAAAAGTAGATTCTATTAATTATTGTTGCCTCCTGTCATCGATCGATAGACATCGCTAATTAGTTTATCAATTTTATCCATGTCAGAAGGACTTTTTTTATTTTTCATGAGTTCGCTTGCCTGATCGATAAATCTAACCATTGAATCGTAAAGCTCGATCCTTTTTAATAAATCGTCTTTCTTGTCAATCATAATTTGCAATAACGATGGAAAATTCTTAATATTGCACTCACGTTTGAAATCTAATACCTGTTTTATTTCCATCAAAGTGAAACCACTGATTTTCATAACTTCCGTGTATTGAAGGTGGCGGATATCCTGCTCGGTATAGTAGCGATATCCATTATTGGCCCGTTGGGGTACAACTAATTCAAGTTGGTCATAATAGCGCAAGGTGGCTTTCGGAAGTATAAGCATTTCTGATGCTTCTTTAATAGTATATTTTTTCATACAAAACCTCCTTGCACAAATCATAACATTCAAGTATACTTTAATGTCAATAGTTGTTTCGTACTCAACATGCCCCGTTCACGTAATGATATACGATAAATATACTTTCAATAAAGTAACGCCAATGTGCCACGGGTGCTTAATTTGTCGGGTTTGAAAACACATTAACAAAACACCCCATGTGATCAATAAATTTCTGATCACATGGGGTAATTTTATTTTGTCTTTTCTATTATCTTTTCTATTTTCCTATCAACTGTCCAAGCTGCTGCTCAATACCTTTAATTACGACAGCCTCTCCACCAAATATTGTTGCTCCTGTCAGTTTCTTGCCTTTCAGATAATTCACAACTTGATCGGAAAGACTTCCATCTACCAGTATTATCGAGGTATTGTGGTTAGCCGCATAGACACTTCCGACTAAGGCATCCGTATAATTGTCGGCGATAGCTAAGACCACATTGCTTACTTTGTTAGGGTATTCTGCTTTAGCAATGGCCAGAGAAGTATCGATTTGGTTTCGGCCATATAATCTCTGTACACTGCTACCAGTTGATGTTGGGGTTGTTGGAGCTGCGGTGAATGTACCAGTCTGAGGGCTAAGTTGTATGCCCTTTACAATCCAGCGGTGCGTGTGGCGGGCGTGAGTGACTGGAAATTGGAGAGATTGAGAGAGATTGAGAGAGATTGAGGTGTTCTAAAAATTTTCGAGTAATTGGTTGTGGATCAGCCACAATTCTGCTATACTATAAGACGCTCGTTAGAATATGTGGATATATAAGACCTTCTTAAATGCCTAAAGCTATGGGAAGATTAAATCCCACACCAGCGGGCAGAAAATTCAAGGAGGTTTTTTTAATGTTCGAAGACAAAACTCTTATTTGCAAAGACTGTGGTCAAGAATTCGTTTTTTCCGCCAATGAACAAGAATTCTATGCTGAAAAGGGATTCACCAATGAACCTGGTCGTTGCCCATCCTGTCGTGCAGCCCGCAAGCAACAAACTCGTGGTAATAGCGGTGGATACAGTCGCCAACAACGAGAAATGTTCCCAGCGATTTGCGCTGAATGCGGAAAAGAAACAATGGTGCCTTTCCAACCATCCGGTGACAAACCCGTTTATTGCCGTGACTGCTTCCAATCACAACGACGCAATAATTGGTAAATCGTTCAAAGAAACTTCCCAAGCTTAACGCTTGGGAAGTTTTTTTATTTGCTGATTACGTTAGCTGGTCAAGTCAAAGTCACATTTGACCCACCCCTCCAGCTTTCCGGTTCCCATCAACTCACGCCTCAAAAACTTAGCTTCCTATAAAATTAACTTTGATCACCAAGTATCATAGCTCGGTCAAACGCCAAACGATTCATTACATCCTTAATTTCTTCTGAAATATCATCAGTACTTACTTTATAATTCATTTGGTTTTCCGGCTTTTTATTAGATTTTGTATTTGTTACCTTTTTCCTCTTTGTTTTATGATACCGATTGAATTGATACATCAATTCACGTCTGCCCCTTTTGGGGTCACGAAGTGCAAGCTTTCGTACTGCACGAATACGACTAATTGGTTTTATTTCCTCCACCCGTTCTTCCATGTTGCTTCAACTCCATCGACTTAATCTTCGCCCTTCGACTCGGCTTTGATGTCATCCTAGCTAGCTTTCGATGCTTCATCAGGGGTTCGCTTTCATACGTCTCTCTGAGCCATACATGCTGAGATCATTCTCGGCTTTTAACCATAACGTTAACGTTCACCACCGCATCCTTTTCGTGCTTAAGCGGCTTACGGCTGTTTTAAACCAATTCCTATAAACCGGTTTCGAAGGACCTACTTTCATCGCGAAAACAGCATCGTGTTCTTTGAACACGTTCTTAGCACAAGACCACTTGCTAGCATTTATCAATGTGGCTACTTCTTCTTAAGGTTAATGCGGGTGGCGTGGTTGATTTACAATGGCTTCAAGAAGGTTATGACGTGAGTTCAATTCTTTCTAACTTATAAAGAACCGGATGAAGTCCATCGGCGCAACAGAAAATTTCGGTTCCTTTCTGCTTTACCCAAGGATAATCATGTCCTAATGCTAAATACACAACCTTATCTTGAAGTCCTGCCCAAGCCCAACTACAAAATCCTTCTGGTTTATTACAATTCTTTGAAATGAACTCTTGTCCTTCCTTATATTTCGAACAATTAGTTGGAACCCCCTCTGAGGCGTACTTTTCATGGATATCGCCAACATCAAGTTTTTTTAGAACTGTAATTTTTATGTCATAATATTTTGTTGCTCCCATTTTTAACCTCCTTCTTGTTTTCCGTCTTCAACAAAGTATCCTTTCACCCCTGCCACCTCAACCCCTTCAAAACGAGCCTTTTAGGGAACCAGTTCTTGACCACCAGCTAACCTTTACGCAAGGCGGTTTCTTGAACTTAGCTAGGGCGCGAGGTGACGCGTGGTGAATTAGGGATCGATGAAATGCTCACAGAAGACCAAGCATAAGGACTATCTCTTATTCTTTAGTTCGTACTGAAATACCACGTCTATACAGATATTTATCTATTTTATTTGAAGAGTTTTCGTCAATCTCTGGGGGTTGAAGAAATATCCAGATAGCGGTAAATATAGTTGTTAATACTAATACGACAATTACCACCGTCTTTAATTGTATTTTCAACTTCTTATCACTCTCCACATCGGTAATCATAGTTATTCATATTTAGAATACTGTCGTCACTCGACGCCCAACTATCTTTTATAAAAGCGGCTATTTCCTCTTGAGGTTAGAAAGATGGTAGGGACCTTTATTGAAGCAATATTCGCTCTTTTTAATTATCAATGTCTTTAATCCTTACGCCTCCTTCCTATTTACTTTCCAATAATCGCTCAATCACTTCTTGCACTAAGAATACCTCATCATCAATATTTAATAACTCTTCATATTTTTCATTATTTTTAGGATCAAAATCCTTAGTCATGACAACCTCTTCATGTGGTTTAATTCTAGCAATCTCAAATTCCTTGGAAGCACATTTTGCAGGGCAGCCATTCAGGGCAATAAACTTCTCGTTAGAAACTGTTTCATTATTAAGG
>JGI2924J29684_1076669_pt1 | contig 10616 bp, 8 predicted proteins | sample BenlonsequencITS_FD_29684 | JGI IMG/M metagenome (IMG submission 29684)
GGGAAGGGGGAAGGTGGCCCGATCGGGGGAAGGGGGAAGGTGGCCCGATCGGGGGAAGGGGGAAGGTAGTCCGATCGGGGGTAACCGACCACCTGCCAGCGTCTCGGGTGAGACTAGCTGGAGTTACTCGTTGACGAGCGTGTGGATGATTGCTTTCTGGATGTGCATCCGGTTTTCAGCCTGGTCGAAGATGACCGACTGCGGTCCGTCTGCGACTTCTGCCGTCACTTCTTCGCCTCGGTGGGCTGGGAGGCAGTGCATGAAGACTGCATCGTCGCGGGCAGCGTCCATGAGGTCTTGGTCGACCTGGAAGCCGTCGAACTTGGCGAGTTTCTCTTCTCGTTCCTCTTCTTCGCCCATGCTGACGAAGACGTCCGAGTAGACGGCAGTTGCATCGTCGACGGCCTCGTACGGATCGTTCGTGACCATCACGTCGGCGTCGCTCACTCGTTCCTGAATCTCTTCGTCGGGCTCCATGCCTTCGGGGGTCGCGATGCGACAGTCGACGTCCATCTTTGCGGACGCCTGCATCAGCGAGTGTGCGACGTTGTTGCCGTCACCGACGAACGCGATCGTGTCGAGACGGTCCTTCTCGTGGAGCGTGTAGAGGTCCGTCAGTGCCTGACATGGGTGGAGGAAGTCAGTCAGACCGTTGATGACTGGGACCTCGGCGTGTTCGGCCAGTTCGAGCATTTCGTCGTGCTCGAACAGACGGGCCATGATCGCGTCCTCGTAGCGCGACATGACCTGGCTGACGTCCGAAATTGGTTCCCCGCGGCTGAGCTGCGAGGACCCCATCTCGAAGAAGATGCCGTGGCCGCCGAGCTGGGTCATTCCAGTCTCGAAGGACAGGCGCGTCCGGGTGGACGGCTTCGCGAACAGCATCACGAGGGTCTTGTTGTCCATTACCGAGGAGAACTCTCCGGGGTTCTCCTTCATTTCGTCGGTTAGTTCGAACAGTTGTTCGATCTCTTCGGTCTCGACGTCGTTGATGTCTACTAGATGCTGCATCGTTTTGTATATCTACGGGTTGTGTATTTAATCCTTCGACTCTTCTCTGGCGTCGGTCACTCGTCGGCCGGAACGACTTTGGTGCCAGTCTCTCCGTCGAGTGCCTCGGTTGCGGTTTCCGGTTTCGTGATGATCGCCCGGTCGCCACCGTTTTCGACGAATTCGATACAGGCCTCGACTTTCGGTGCCATGCTGCCTTCGCCGAACTCGCCGGACTCGAGCAGTTCCGAGGCTTCCTCGGTCGTGAGTTCGTCGAGTCGCTCTTCGTCTTCGGTACCGAAGTTCTGGTAGACAGCCTCGACGTCGGTCAAGACGAGGAACTCGTCTGCACCGATGTCGGTTGCAAGCACCTGTGCAGCGCGATCCTTGTCGATGACAGCTTCGACGCCGGTCAGACCATCTCCGTCTTCGACGACGGGGACGCCGCCACCACCGACGCTGATGACTGGTTTTCCAGTTTCGACGAGCGTCTGGATGCGTTCGGTTTCGATAATTTCGACCGGCTGTGGGGACGGGACGACTCGTCGGTAGCCGACGTTGCCGTCTCCATCCGTGTCCTCTTTGACCGCAAACTCCTTCTCGTCGGCCTCATCTTCGTCGTAGAACGGACCGATTCGTTTCGTCGGTTCGTCGAACGCCGAATCGTCTGCTTCGACGCGCGTCTGCGTGATTACCGTCGCAGGCGTTTCGCCGAGGTCCTCGCGGAGTTGTTGCTGGAGGAGATAGCCAATCTGGGCCTGCGATTCGGCACCGAGGACGTCGAGCGGCTTTTCTGCAGCAGACGTCGATTCCTCGTTCTGGAGGAGAAGCTGTCCGACCTGGGGGCCATTACCGTGAGTAAAGACGAGCTCGTGGCCGCGCTCGTGGAGGTCCACGAAGTGGGGGACAGTCTGCTGAATTGTGTCTCGCTGATCTTCTATCGATCCTTCACCGCCTCTGAGTAGGGCATTCCCACCCAGAGCTACGACTGTATAGCTCATGGGTACCTTCCACTCGAACCGGCTCATAGAAAACACTTATGCCTATTCTCAACTGCTGATGTGACCGGTATGCGGGAACGTACCGGGGCTGAGTCCCGCTACCGGCCTATTCGTGAACTGTCGACGGACGACTGGAGCAGACTGAGAGGGGGCCTATTTCATCAAGCACCCGCGCGGAGAACGTACCGTTTCGGCTATGTGATAGGAAAGGCGGCGCGAGCAAGGCTGGATTATCGACGAGCGCACTCACGAGTCAATACGTGGCTGCTACTATCACATCGTGTTGTTACTCGGCCACTGATACGGACTGTTGTACCGATGTACCGGCGCGACCGAAGGGAGGGGGCTTGCGGTTGCGCCGGCAATGACTAACAGCAACCCGTATTAAACAAGAGCAAAACGGACGGCAAAGCAAAGCGGGGGGAGATGAACGGGAAGGGGCGTGCCTCTGACAGTGTTACGCCGGTCCGGTTACTCCGGGACGCGGCGAAGCGGCGTCGTCATGCAGTGGATCGCACCGTAGCCTGCTCGCAGGTTGATGATTTTTCGTCCTTCACCATCGGGGACGACGGTCACGTCGTGGTCCTCCTGCAGTCCTTCGACGAACTGCTTCATCACGCAGTCGGAGTTATCCGAGAAGCGGACGGGCAGGATTTTCCGTGGACCGAGGGTCAGGAAGTTCGTGATTGCCTTCAGCGCCGTATCGGCGTCCGGATGGACGGGATCGACGTAGTCGTACACGTCGACGATTTCGAAGCCTTTCTCTCGGAGGTACTCGCCGAAGTTCACGTCTGGACGGTCCAGGACGTACGGCTTTTCGTCGTCCTCGGCTCGACGATACACGTCGAGCGTCGTGTTGTCCACGAGTTCCTGGTGAGCGACGACGAGGTCCTCGTCGACGAAGTTGAACCAGGTGTCGAGGTGCATGATGTCCATCTCGACCTCGCCGTTGTCGTCGTCTTTGCTTTCCTGAGCAGCCTCGAACGGCGCGCGGACGAGTCCGACTTCTGGCGCTCCGAACGCGTCGTCCATCAGGAGGCGATGACCGGCTGCATAGCTGCTTCGGTGGACGTACTCCGTGTCGTCTTCGGCGATGTCGTGTTCCGGATACGCCACACCTTCCGGAACCTTGGCGGAGACGCCGAGCAGCGAGAACTCGCCGGCTGGGTAGAAGTCGCCGCCCTCGACGAGCACTTCGGTTTCCTGAATATCGTCTCGTTCGGGAACGTGTTCCGTGACGTCGTGCTCCCGAACCTTGCTCATGTCCGCGACGATGTCGACGTCGAACTCCTCACCGTCGAGAGCCTTCCACGACGCGCGAGCGATGTCGACCTCGGGCTTGCGCGTGTCCTCTTTCATCGAACAGAGGACGACCCCTTTCTGGGTGACGAACTGCTGGTCACGCTGGAAGTACATGTTGGTGAGTGGCTGTTCCAGTCGGACGCTCGTCGTATCCCAGCGATCGGGGTTCGAGCCAGGAATGTCCTCTTCGACGTCCGCTCGGTGGCGAATGACCTGTGCATTACCGAGCACCGCCTGAATCTGCGTGTGCGGGTTGAGCTCGTGCAGTCGCGACCACAACTCGTCACGCCGGTTTACTCGCTGTTCTTCCTCGAGTTCGCTGAGGTCGAAATCGACGCGCGAGGAGAGGAGAGCGTTCATACGGCCACCACTTGCGAGGTCGTCGTGCAGGTAGTGGATCGGTTCGTCGGTCGGAAGGGCGTCCTCGAGGTCGCGGCTCAGACTGAGATGCTCCTGCTGTGCGTTGACGAGCGAGAAGTCATCGAGGAACAGGTTCGGTTCGGGATCCATGATCCCGACGAACGTTTCCGTCCCAGGGAGGTGCATTCGGACCGCCTGAATCGGGTCCCATTCTGCTCGGGCTCGGACTTTCGGTAGGCTTCCTTCATTTTCCGCTGATTCGTTACTCATGGGAAGACGAGTAAACGTAGCCCCAGCCAAGAAATAAGTGTTATGGTGAAACGTTCAGTCTTTAATCGCGGTGGTGGGTTTATTTCAGAATGTCATTCGGTCTCTAGCTTCACCTCGATAATGTTCGCCGTCTCCATCACTAACTCTGGGATTTCGTCGGTGAACTGTTCGTTCTGTAGTCGCGTTTTTGGAGAGGTGATGCTTACCGCACCGACGATTTCGCCTGCATCCCTCCGAATCGGTGCGCCGATCGATCGAGTACCACGGATCTCCTCGCCGTCGTTGATCGCGTATCCTCGGTCACGGATCGTTTCGAGTCGTTCGCGAAGAGACGCTACATCGATATTCGCCCCGGAAGCGGTGTCTTCCTCCATCTCCTCGAGCAGTTCTTCTCGCCGTTGTTCACGGAGGGACGCGAGGATTGCCTTCCCGGCAGCGCTGTTGTAGAGTCGTCTGGGTGTTTCTCGCATCCGAAGGTGGTATTCGTCCGTGACGGAGTCTTCACCCATCGCCTCGTAGAGAACGATCTGGCGGCCTTGTGATTCGACGACGAGGTGGGCGAAATGCCGGGTTCGGTCGGCCAGTGAATCGACCTCGTCCCGCCCCACCCGGTAGAGGTCGGTATTGTTTCGAGTGTAGTTAGACAGCGGGACGAACCAGTAGCCGAGTTGGTACGTCCCGTCAGACTCCTGTTCGACGATCCCCGTCTCGATTAGCGTCGCCAGGTACGTGTGTATCGTCGATTTCGTAAACTCTAGCTCGTCGTCAAGCTCCTGGAGGGTCGCGCCGCGCTGACGTTTGATCGCGTGCACGATATCGACCGCCTTCAGCACCGAGCCGATCTGCCGTCGCCCGCTTTCGTCCGTCGAATCCGATTTCATACTCTGTACGACGTGACTGTGGCTCTTATAGTCCCCCGGAAAACCCCTCCGGTTGAAAATTATCAAACCACCGTTTGGTTTCTCGGTTGGAGCGCCAGTGAACCAAACCGCAACACTCGGATGGCTTCTTGAAAACGGCCAGACGGACTGAATGCGGTTTGTAGTCGTGTCGGCTGCTCAGATAGAGCCGACTCAGACAGACATCAGCGAGGTTTCGCCACTCGATACCCCATTATATCTCGAAGCGAACGTCGAGAGATCCGCCATCTCGAGTTTGCACGGTGCTACTATCGAGCGATCGTAGCGTCACGGACTCTGTATTTGAAATAGTCAAATCTAGTCTGGCGATGGCTCGTTCAGCTTTCCGCCCCAGCACTCGCCTAGCCCTGCGGACGTGGCGCTCTCTGTCGGCACAGCACCGTATTCAGAGATTGGGTCGCGGTTGTGACAGAACGGGCCGACACTAACTCACACGAAGCCAGTTGCGATCGAACCGATCGCAGTCGACTATCGGCCCAGTTTCTGGCTACTGTGCCGTGTTCCCGCCGAATCAGCGTTCTGGTGACGGGCACGACTTCGACCAGCGACGTGCCGTTTGAGTATATCAAAGGCTCGCCGGTTGGCGTATGAGACCGTTTCGACGCTCACTCATAGAGCGAGCACCGATCGATAGACACCGGTGTTCCCCCGATTTCCGGTGTCTACCGAAGTAATACAGCCACCGATCGTTGGCGAACCATCCACGAGCGCTTCCGAACGGCGACCGTGCAACCGGCTGCGGTAGTCGGTAGTAGCCCCCGTCGCGGCAATCCAGCACACTCGAGACGAGTTGCGTCCCCATTAGATATCCTCAAATGACTGTGTGTCGTGAATGTGTGTCGGACTCCCGGCATACTCACCAGCCCACAACGCACGATCTCGCCCTGACCGCTCCAGTCGGTCCGTCGCCGCCGTCGATGATCGAGTCGTCACCTGAATACGGCACAGATCGTTCGAGACGTGAGGAGTCAGCGTAGCGTTCGAAAGCCACAGTCCCTCGAGGAGTTGCGTCGTCCTTGCATTGGCTGGCCTGTTTCTCATGTTTCCCGACGTACTTGAAACGACTGGCCCCTGCTCTGTTTTCTTACAGGTGTACGATTGTAATTCCAGATGGCAGTCACGCTCCCTCCACCGACCGTTCGGACCCCGTTCGGGTAGCCTGTTCCTGGGTTTACATAGGTATGCCTGTAATTATGGATGGCAGTCACGTTCCCTTCACCGACCGTTCGGACTTCGTTCGGGTAGCCTGTTCCTGAGTTTACATAGGTATGCCTGTAATTATGGATGGCAGTCACGCGATCTGTACCGACGGCTACGCACGAGCCTGCCAGCCCCCGCTGGCACTGGCCCCCAATACATTCGTGATAACGAAGTCTATCTCGTTATTACCGCTACGAGCGGGCCTATCGATTCGACCCGTCATACGGTTTACTGTATTCAATTACCGCCGATTGCCGACCCCCGTTCTGGTAATCGGCGGTTACTAGTTACAGCAATCCATATCAGTCAACGGTTGGGACAGTACTAGTGGCAGTCCAGGCTCGAGCTGTGAGGTCGAAGCAGTGGGAGGGTCGTCCTGCAGTCTGTGAGTGACACAATAGAGTCACCCGGGAGGAAGGCGGGTCTATCGAGAAGGTGCGTACCGGCCTGATAAAAGATAATACATCAAATAAGTATTGAGTACAATTCGTGATATAATAATAGAGAGATCAAGCTATCTCGAGAATAAATCTCTATTCAAAATAAGTATAACTAAATATAGAAAATTTCTTTGCTTTCTCTACTTATTGTACAATACCCACAACGTATTATATACACAAGAAATACCATAAAAGCGCCATTTTTAATTAAATTAGTATGATGTTTTGTCCACCGGGGACGCCGAAAACGTGACATATACTTTCGAGCCGAAACGGCGAGACCGCGACAATAACCAATACCCTCCTCGTGATAGCCGGTCCTATGCGAAGCGATTCCCCTCCCGAGAAGACCGTGCTAGTCCCGGTTGCAAACGACGAGGCCGTTTCTCGCCAACTCGAGACGGCGGTCGACGTAGCCGCCGATCGGTCTTCCCGACTCCTGTTTCTCTACGTGCTCGTCGTTCCGGATCAACTCTCTTTGGTCGACGGCCGCCGATACCTCCTTGAGGACGAGGACGAACAGATGCTTGCGTCGGCCGTCCGTGCAGCCGAGGAACGCGGCGTCGCCGCCGATAGCCGGATTCGTATCGCTCGCGGCGTTGCGACCGGCATCGTCGGATCGGTCGAAGAGTACGACGTGGACGCGGTCTTGATGGGATGGCGAGGACGACCACCGCGGTCGGGGATCGTTTTGGGTAGTTACCTGGACCGAGTGCTTCGAAACGCCGCCTGTGACGTGTTGGTCGAGCGAATTCGGACACCGCGACCGGACGTCTCTCGAGTCCTCGTTCCCGTCGCTGGCGGTCCCCACGACGCGTTCGCCGCCGAGGCCGCCGCTGCCATCGCCCGTGAGCGCGACGCGTCGGTCACGCTGTTGCACGTTCTCGAACGAGACGATCCGGAACTCGAGCGGGCCGAAGCCAACGCCCTGCTTGCGGAGACGGCGAGTCGATTCGAGGACGTGTCGTCAGTCGAGCGAGTACTCGAGGGCGACGACGTTGCCGGGACGATCACCGACCGAACGGCCGACCACGACGTGACGGCCCTTGGTGTCTCTCGAGGAGGGATTCTCCGGCGCAGGTTACTCGGAACGGTCTCGGAGGGCGTCGCAAGACACGCTGCGGGGTCGGTCGTTCTGGCGCGTCGGTACGAACCGGTGTCGTCTCGGCTCCGTCGCGTCGTGTCGCGGCTGTAGCGTTGGCAGTCGACAACGACTCGATCACCGAGTCGTCGCTGCGCGTCGGACACGGACGTACTGTAGGAACGAGAGGGCGGCCGCGACGAGGCTCACGAACTCGTACGGCTGCGCGTGGAACGTGAACACTCCCGTGGCGACGAGCAGTCCTGCAGTGATCACCGCGTAGCCGACACCTGGATCGCCGGCCGAGGGCGACTCGACCGGATCGGTCCTGACAACCAGTTCGCCACGCTCGAGTTGTCCCATGACTGCGTCTGCGCGGGCCGGCAATCCGGCAAGAACCGGAGCCGAGCGTCGCACGTCGGTCTTGACCTCCCCGAGCAGGCTCTCGAGTTCGTTTTCGATGAACCCGTGTTCGACGAGAAACGTCTGCGTTACCGAGATGAAATCGAACTCGGGATCGAGACTCCGACAGACGCCTTCGCCGACGGTACCGACCCGCATGAGCAACATCACGTTCGGCGGGATTCGGAACGGGAAGTCGTGCAGCATCGACAGCAGTTCGGTGAGGATCAGCCGCCAGGTGACGTCCGATTCTCCCTCGAGGTTCTCGATCACCAGTTCGAGGACGCGCCGAATCGCAACTCGGTCGACGTCGGGCTCAAGTACCTCGAGAGCGATGAGGGAGTTCAACAGCCCGTCCACGTCGCGCTGGACGAGTGTCCGGTAGAGATCCACGATTTCGTCTTGTTCCTGTCGTGTGAGCCGCTGGCTCATCCCGTAGTCGTAGATGATCAACTGCCCGTCGTCGCTCACCGCGAGGTTTCCCGGATGGGGGTCTGCGTGGAAGACGCCGTCGACCAGCCCCATTTGCAGATAGGTACGGGCGATCAATGTCGCGATTTCGGTGGAATCGGTGCCGGCCGCCTCGAGTGCGTCGTCTTCGGTGATCTTCCGTCCTTCGACGAACTCCATGGCAATCAGTCGCTCCGAGCAGCGGTCGTCGTACGTCTCGGGGATGACGATACGGTCGTTGTCGACGAAGTTGTCGCCGATTTCGGCCATGACCGACGCCTCTCGCTCGAAGTCCAGTTCCTCGAGAATTATTTCCTCGAAGTCGTCGGCGAGATTCCGCAGTGAGTAGCGCTGTCGTTCGTCGGCGAACGTCGACAGCAGCGGGACGAGCCCGCGGATGACCCGGAGGTCCCGTTCGATGACCGAGACGAGACCGGGGCGGCGGACCTTCAGTGCGATCCGCTCTCGTTCGTCTCCGGCGTCGAACTCGACCGTGTAGACGAACGCGAGCGACCCGCCAGCGACGCGCTCGAGCGTCTCGAGGTCGACGGCCGGATCGTTTCCTAGCTCTTCCTCGACGACGGTCATCGGATCGCCGCCGACGTCTTCGGGAACTTCGTCTTGCAGCGTCGCGAACTCCTCGACGTAGATCGGTGGGACGATGTCGGGACGTGTCGAGAGAACCTGGCCGACCTTGATGAACGCTGGCCCGAGGTCGAGCATCGTCTCGGTGAGTCGTCTCGCGCGCTGGTGATGAACAGCGGGTGGAGCCTGTCGTGGCGGGCCAAAAAGCAAGAATCGACGCCGGTCCCTGAGCAGTGCGATAGCGACGGGGAGAAACCGAACGAGCACCTGTAGATAGCGGAGATAGTAGCCTTTCATTGCTCGGCGAAGCGGCCGTCGGTTCCGATGCGGTCCATACGTCGTGTTCGAACACCGGGCACAAATACGTCGGTGATCTCGATGTTCAGGATTTGATAGAGGGATTCCGGCGAACTAATCGGTAGATTGAACAGTTTCGCGGCGTTCTGGACACGTACCGATGGAGACGAAGCGAAAACGCTACTCGCTTTTACTCGCCGGTTGCGTGATCGTCGCTGCTGTCGTCTATCTCGTCTCCATTCCGCGTCACGTCCAGGCCGGTCAGCACTCGAGAGCGGTCCTGTACCTCGGTATCGGGTGGCTCCCCTACACGGGTGCGTTCTACGCGGCCGCCAGACTGTTTTCTTCGCCCGCGGCGCTGCCGAACATGCGCGCCGCCGACATCGGTCTCGGACTCTTTTTGCTCTCGTTACTTCTGAGTCTCGGCCTCGACGCCTGGGGGTTTTCCCCGGAACAAATACCGACCGCACATCTTCTGCAGGCGATCGGCATCTTCGTCGGCCTCGCGCTGTTTGGCTGGGGAATCGGTCGCCGGTCGAAATCGATCGCTGGCGCTGAGCGGTAGCTCACTCTTCGGGCAGAACGTGTTCTGATCTGGTCCCAGCGACGAGAACGTCGATACCGCTGTGGCGGATTACCGCGTCGGTGACGCTGCCGAGCATCAGCCGGCTGACGCCACCGCGGCCTCTCGTTCCCATGACGATGGCGTCGGCGTCGACCTCGTCGGCGTACTCGAGGATTTCTCGAACCGGGACGCCGGTCAGGACCGCCGTTGATACCTCGAGGCCGCGCTCGTCTGCGCGCGTCTCGAGTTCTGCGACGAACTCACTCGCTCGTCTAGTCAGGATTTCGGCTGCGCTCGCGTCGTCGCCGGGAAGTCGAACGGAGACGAGCGGTCCGGTTTCGGCGACGCTTACGACGTGGACGGTCGCATCGGTCGTGGCTGCGAGCTCGAACGCTCGTTCGGCCGCGTCCGCGGCGTACTCGCTACCGTCGGTCGGGACGAGTATCCGTTCGTACACATCCTGGCCGTCACGTTCGACCGACATAAACCCGCATGACGGTTCACGCTACCTGATTGACGTGGATACATGATACTATCAATACACCGACAGTAAACACTGATGGCCGGGGAGAGTTCGGTCACTGGAAAGTGGCGTGATCGGCGTGCAGCAGACGCTGGCGTTCAGAGAGGACGAGTTGCCGTTTTGCTATGCGAGTGTGAGTCCCGTACTCGCTAGTACCATCCCAAGCGTGGACCGACTAGTTGAGAGTTGGCCCAAACCAATCACGATTCTCGATCAGGAGTAGAGCGCAC
>JGI2924J29684_1076668_pt1 | contig 10608 bp, 8 predicted proteins | sample BenlonsequencITS_FD_29684 | JGI IMG/M metagenome (IMG submission 29684)
CGCCAACGGCTCTATCCACCTCGGCCATATGCTGGAGCACATCCAGGCTGATGTCTGGGTCCGTTACCAGCGAATGCGCGGTCATGAGGTTAACTTCATCTGTGCCGATGACGCTCATGGCACGCCGATCATGCTGAAAGCGCAGCAGCTTGGTATTACGCCGGAGCAAATGATCGGTGAAATGCGCCATGAGCACCAGACGGATTTCGCCGGTTTTAATATCAGCTACGACAACTACCACTCAACGCACAGCGACGAGAACCGCGAGCTGTCCGAGCTGATTTATACGCGTCTGAAAGAGAACGGTTTTATTAAGAACCGTACCATCTCTCAACTCTACGATCCGGAAAAAGGCATGTTCCTGCCGGACCGCTTTGTGAAAGGCACCTGTCCAAAATGTAAATCTGCGGACCAGTACGGCGATAACTGCGAAGTGTGCGGCGCAACGTACAGCCCGACTGAACTTATCGAGCCGAAATCGGTGGTGTCCGGCGCGACGCCGGTAATGCGTGACTCCGAGCACTTTTTCTTTGACCTGCCGTCATTCAGCGAAATGCTACAGGCGTGGACCCGCAGCGGCGCGCTACAGGAGCAGGTGGCGAATAAAATGCAGGAGTGGTTTGAGTCCGGCCTGCAGCAGTGGGACATTTCCCGCGACGCGCCTTACTTCGGTTTCGAAATCCCGAATGCGCCGGGCAAATACTTCTACGTCTGGCTGGATGCGCCGATTGGCTACATGGGTTCCTTTAAGAATCTGTGCGATAAGCGCGGCGACACGACCAGCTTTGAAGAGTACTGGAAAAAAGACTCCGATGCCGAGCTGTACCACTTCATCGGCAAAGACATCGTCTATTTCCACAGCCTGTTCTGGCCTGCCATGCTGGAAGGCAGCAACTTCCGTAAGCCGACCAACCTGTTCGTTCACGGCTACGTCACGGTGAACGGCGCGAAGATGTCCAAATCGCGCGGCACCTTTATTAAGGCCAGCACCTGGCTGAACCACTTTGACGCCGACAGCCTGCGCTACTACTACACTGCCAAACTCTCTTCGCGTATCGATGATATCGATCTGAACCTGGAAGACTTTGTCCAGCGTGTCAATGCCGATATCGTCAATAAAGTGGTTAACCTGGCCTCCCGCAACGCCGGTTTTATCAATAAGCGTTTCGACGGCGTGCTGGCGGCTGAACTGGCCGATCCGCAATTGTATAAAACTTTTACTGACGCCGCTGCGGCGATTGGCGAAGCATGGGAAAGCCGTGAATTCGGCAAAGCTATCCGTGAGATTATGGCGCTGGCCGACGTCGCTAACCGTTATGTTGACGAGCAAGCGCCGTGGGTGGTTGCTAAACAGGAAGGCCGCGACGCAGACCTGCAGGCCATTTGTTCCATGGGCATTAACCTGTTCCGCGTGCTGATGACGTATCTGAAACCGGTGCTGCCGACGCTTTCTGAACGCGTTGAGGCTTTCCTCAACTGCGAACTGAGCTGGGAAGGTATTCAGCAGCCGTTGCTGGGCCATAAAATCAACGCCTTCAAGGCGCTGTATAACCGCATCGACATGAAGCAGGTCGAAGCGCTGGTCGACGCCTCAAAAGAAGAAGTGAAAGCTGCCGCTGCGCCGGTGACCGGCCCGCTGGCGGACTCCCCGATTCAGGAAACCATCACCTTTGACGATTTTGCGAAAGTCGATCTGCGCGTGGCGCTGATTGAAAACGCCGGGTTCGTGGAAGGCTCCGACAAATTGCTGCGTCTGACGCTGGATCTGGGTGGCGAGAAGCGTAACGTCTTCTCCGGCATTCGTTCCGCCTACCCGGACCCGCGGGCGCTGATCGGTCGCCAGACGGTAATGGTCGCCAACCTCGCGCCGCGTAAAATGCGCTTTGGCGTCTCGGAAGGAATGGTGATGGCGGCAGGCCCTGGCGGGAAAGATATCTTCCTGTTAAGCCCTGATGACGGCGCGAAGCCTGGCCAGCAGGTGAAATAAACAACCAGCCGGAGCATGCTCCGGCTTTTTTATCAGGTTAATCCGACCTGGCATCCATTATCGTCCCATCCCCCGGCATTTGAACTTTTTCCTTAATAAGCGATACCTATGCGCAGGAAAATGTCTCTGTAGATATGGAAAAAGTAGACCTTAAGGCGTTACAAGGAATGTCGTGTCTGGCAATACCAGTAAGGGTATCAGCATGAAACAAACCCTGACGCTGCTGGAAGCCGCTGGTTTTAAAGAAGCGAAATAATCGCCAGGCGTGCCGACAACGTACATCGTGTTGGCATTGCCTGATGGCGCTGCGCTTATCAGGCCTACATTCCGCAGCATTATTTGTAGGCCGGGTAAGAGGCTGGCATCGCCATCCGGCATCGCATCACTTCAGACAGAAACGACAACCCAGCTCAGGCTTTCGCCGCGTGTTCACGGGCCGCCAGACCGCGTAGAAAATAACGCAGAAACTGATCGCCGCATTCGCGGAAGTTCTTATGGTCCGGCGCGCGCATCATTGCGGTGATCTCTGGCATCGAGACGCGGAACTGTTGGCCGGTAAGTATCGCCAGGATATCATCCGTTTTTAGCGAAAAGGCAATACGCAGCTTTTTCAGCACAATATTGTTGTTGATACGGCGCTCCGGCGTCAACGCAGGCGCCGAATCATCTTTGCCGCGTTTTTCATAAATGAGGCCATTGAGAAATGAGGACAACACGATATCCGGGCAACGCTGAAACCCCTCTTCCTCTTCTTTGCGCAACCAGACCGCAATCTGCTCCGGCGTAGCGTCAACGTTACCCAGCGCCAGGATACGCGCCAGATCGGTATTATTAGCTTTTAAAATGTAGCGCACGCTACGCAGAATATCGTTACTCAGCATGAGGCCTTCGGTCGTTTCTATGGCAAAACGATATTCTAACAGTCTTTTACAGGCCAATCGCCTCTTTTAAACTTTTCAGATAACGGCGGCTTACCGGAACCGTCAGACCGTTGCGTAAAACCAGCTCTGCCTGCCCATTATCCTCCAGCCGAATTTCCTGCAAATGGGCCATATTCACCAGAAACTGACGATGACAACGCAGTAGCGGCGTCCGGCTTTCCAGCGTGCGCAGCGTCAGCTCGGTAAACCCCTCTTTACCTTTACTGCTGGTCACATAAACGCCGCTCATACGGCTACTGACAAAGGCGACATCATCCATTTGCAACAAATAGATCCGGCTGTGTCCGGTACAGGGAATGAATTTAAGCGCCTGCTGGTTTTCAGGCAGCAACGAAACATCCTGTTTACTGCGCTCCTGACGCAGACGATGTAACGTTTTTTCCAGCCGTTTCTCCTCTATCGGCTTGAGCAGATAATCAAAAGCGTGTTCTTCAAAGGCTTTGATGGCGTATTCGTCAAACGCGGTTAAAAAAACGATATACGGGCGGTGTTCCGGGTCAAGCATGCCTACCATCTCCAGTCCACTGATACGCGGCATCTGAATATCCAGAAACAGCACATCAGGTCGCAGCTTATGTACCGCGCCAATCGCTTCTACCGCGTTCGCGCACTCTCCCACAATCTCAATGTCATCCTGCCCCTGGAGCAAAATCCGCAGATTTTCCCGCGCTAACGGCTCATCATCCACAATCAGCACTTTAATCATGCGTCCTCCTCCAGTGGAAGTCGTAATGTAATTCGGGTAAAGCAGTCCGGCTCGCAGGCCACGCTAATACCATAATCATCGCCAAAGTGTTCGCGCAGACGTTTATCCACCAGACTCATCCCCAGCCCGCTGCTACTGGCGGAAGGCTGATACAGCCCCGCATTATCTTCAATATCTAACATCAGATGCTGCCCTTCGCGCCGGGCGCGAATAGAGACGTTGCCGGTATCAAGCAGTTGCGATGTACCGTGTTTAATCGCGTTCTCGACGATCGGCTGTAGCGTAAACGCCGGCAATTTCTGACATGAAAGCGTTTGTGGCACATCAAGCTGAACCTGCAGGCGAGACTGAAAACGCGCTTTTTCAATTTGCAGATAAGCGTTTACATGTTCGATTTCATCGGCCAGCGTGACAATTTCCGACGGACGTTTTAAATTTTTGCGAAAAAAGGTCGAAAGGTACTGCACCAGTTGGCTGGCCTGTTCGCTGTCACGGCGAATCACCGCTTTAATGGTATTCAGCGCGTTAAACAGAAAATGCGGATTCACCTGCGCGTGCAACAGCTTGATCTCTGACTGCGTTAGTAGCGCCTTCTGCCGTTCGTACTGCCCGGCCAGGATCTGCGCGGATAAAAGCTGCGCAATGCCCTCCCCCAGCGTGCGGTTAATTGAGCTGAACAGTCGGTTTTTCGCTTCGTACAATTTAATGGTGCCCATTACTCGCTGATTTTCGCCACGCAGCGGGATCACCAGCGTCGAACCGAGTTTACACTGCGGGTGCAGCGAACAGCGATACGGCACTTCGTTGCCATCGGCATAAACCACCTCTCCGGTTTCAATCGCTTTCAGCGTATACCCTGATGAAATGGGTCTTCCCGGTAGATGGTGATCGTCGCCAATACCGGTAAACGCCAGCAGTTTTTCGCGATCGGTGATGGCGACGGCGCCGATATCCAGCTCCTGATATAACACCTGCGCCACTTTCATACTGTTCACTTCGTTAAATCCCTGACGCAGAATCCCCTCTGTTGACGCGGCGACCTTCAGCGCGGTAGCAGAAAATGCCGAGGTATATTTTTCAAACATGGCGCGCTTATCAAGCAAAATACGCATAAACAGCGCGGCGCCGACGGTATTCGTCACCATCATCGGCGCGGCAATATTACTGACCAGATGCAGGGCATCGTCAAACGGCCTGGCTATCAGTAAAATGATCAGCATCTGCACCAGTTCGGCAACAAACGTAATCGCTCCCGCCGTCAGCGGGCTAAACACTTTGTCCGGGCGTCCGCGACGTATCAGAACGCTGTGTACCAACCCGCCCAGTAGCCCCTCGACGATAGTGGAAATCATACAGCTCAGCGCCGTCATACCGCCCATAGAATACCGATGCAACCCGCCGGTCAGGCCGACCAACCCACCGACGATCGGCCCGCCGAGCAGACCGCCCATCACCGCGCCAATCGCACGGGTATTGGCAATCGAATCTTCAATATGCAGCCCAAAATAAGTGCCCATAATGCAGAAGATAGAAAACGTGACGTAGCACAGAAGCTTGTGCGGCAGACGAACCGTGACCTGCATAAGCGGGATGAACAGGCGCGTTTTACTCATTAGCCACGCAATGACCAGAAACACGCACATCTGCTGAAGCAGCAGCAACACCAGATTAAACTCGTACATACCCGCAAACCACACTTCAATTAAAAGCGCGTAACATACATTGAGTACGGTTAACTTTCTTTGAACTGTTGCATAAAAATATGAATTCGTGAGTACGATCACTTAATCACCGCGCCGCAACCTGCTACTTCGCGTTTTAATGCATAAAAAACAGGCAAAACTTCCTGGTTCGTAAAAGAGCGTCTAAAGTTAAACTGGGACCTCGCGAGCAAGGGTAAAACGATGGCGCTTTACACAATTGGTGAAGTGGCTTTGCTTTGTGATATCAATCCTGTCACGTTGCGCGCGTGGCAAAGACGTTATGGACTTTTAAAACCACAGCGAACGGATGGCGGTCACCGCCTGTTTAATGATGCCGATATCGACCGAATCCGTGAAATCAAGCGCTGGATAGATAATGGCGTACAGGTCAGTAAAGTAAAAGTACTGCTCAGTAGCGACAGTAGCGATCAACCTAACGGCTGGCGCGAACAGCAGGAAATCCTACTGCATTACCTGCAAAGCAATAATCTGCACAGTCTGCGGCTGTGGATTAAAGAACGCGGTCAGGATTACCCAGCCCAAACATTGACTACTCACCTGTTCGTTCCGTTGCGGCGACGATTACAGTACCAACACCCCGCCCTTCAGGCGCTGCTCGGTATTCTTGACGGCATACTGATCAACTATATTGCGCTTTGCCTGACGTCTGCGCGTAAGAAACAGGGAAAAGATGCGCTGGTGGTCGGCTGGAATATCCATGACACCACTCGTCTGTGGCTGGAAGGTTGGGTCGCCAGCCAACAGGGATGGCGGATTGATGTGCTTGCGCATTCGCTTAACCAGCTTCGCCCGGAGCTGTTTGACGGCAAGACATTGCTGGTATGGTGCGGAGAAAACCAGACGCTGGCGCAGCAGCAGCAACTCTCGGCATGGCGCGCCCAGGGGCGCGACATTCATCCCCTTGGCGCTTAAACAGCAGCTAACAAATTCGCTTTAATGTATACTCCTTTTATTAACATAAGGAGTACATAATGCGCTTAGCGAAAATCGGGGTGATCGCCCTTTTCCTGTTGATGGCTATCGGCGGCATCGGCGGCGTAATGCTGGCAGGTTACAGTTTTATTTTGCGTGCCGGGTGAGCGCGCGCGTCAGCCTTTCAAACAGGCGATCGATAATGATCGCCGCCAGCGCCACCAGCACCGCCCCCTGGATAACATAAGCCGTATTAAACCCGCTAAGCCCGATAATAATCGGCGTGCCTAATGTACTGGCCCCCACCGTTGAGGCGATGGTCGCCGTACCAATATTGATAATCACCGAGGTTCGGATGCCCGCCAGAATCACCGGCGCGGCCAGCGGTAATTCGACCTGATACAACTGCTGGTGACGGCTCATTCCCATACCGCTGGCAATGCTTATCACGCTGGCTGGCACCGCGCCCAGCCCTGCCAGAGTCGCCTGCAGGATGGGTAATACCCCATACAGGATTAAGGCAATAATTGCCGGTTGCTGACCAAAACCCATTACGGGTACCGCAATCGCCAGCACCGCGACTGGCGGAAAAGTCTGCCCGACGGCGGCGATAGTCTCCACCAGGGGACGAAACTCTTTCCCACTTTCCCGCGTGACCGCAATCCCTGCGCCGACTCCCACCACGATGGCAAACAGGCTTGAGATACCCACCAGCCAGAAATGGGCAAGCGCGAGGGCGACAAAACTCTCCTGTTGGTAGACCGGACGCGGCAAATCGGGAAACAGCGCGCCGAAAAGCGGCTGGCTATAAGGCAAGCCAAACAGCAGAAGCAAAAACAGAACAATAAGCCAGAGAAGCGGATCAGACAGTCGTTTCACGGGGGGACGTCTCCGAAAGCAGATCGCGGAAATGGAGCGTACCGCAGGGCTCGCCCTGCTGATTAGCCACCGGCAGGACGTCGCACCGACGGGCGACAAACATCGATAGCGCATCGCGTAGCGTCATACCTTCCACCAGCGCGTCGCCGTTAAGCCGTTCATGCCGTCGTACATAATCGCCTACGCTACGTAACGAAAGCAGTCTAACGCCCAGCTCGCTGCGGCCAAAAAACGCCTGCACGAAATCATTTTCCGGCGAGGTCAACATGGAAAGCGGCGCGCCCTGTTGGATAACGTTACCGCCGTCCATTAGCACCAGATGGTCGGCAAGGCGCAGCGCCTCGTCGATGTCGTGCGTTACCAGTACGATGGTACGCCCCAGCAGCCGATGGATACGAGTCATCTCCTGCTGTAATGCGCCGCGCGTCACCGGATCAAGCGCGCCGAAAGGTTCGTCCATCAGCAATACCTGCGGATCGGCAGCCAGCGCTCGCGCGACGCCGACCCGCTGCTGTTGCCCGCCGGACAACTGATGCGGATAGCGATCGCGCAGCGCGCTTTCCAGACCCAATAATACCATTAGCTCATCAATACGATCGTTAATCCGCGAGCGCGACCACTTTTGCAGTTGCGGCACGGTGGCGATATTTTGTGCGACCGTCCAGTGGGGAAAAAGGCCGATTGACTGAATGGCATAGCCCATGCGACGGCGCAGTTCAAGCACCGGCAGGCTGCGAATCTCTTCTCCGGCAAAACGGATCGTTCCGCTATCATGCTCTACCAGCCGGTTAATCATCTTCAGCGTGGTCGATTTTCCCGAACCGGAGGTGCCGATCAACACCGAAAAGCTGCCTTCGCTAAAGCGCAGATTAAGGTCGTTGACGGCCTGGTGATCGCCGAAGGTTTTACTGACATGGTTAAATTCAATCATCGGTTGCTCCCTTCAGAAACGCGATCCATAAATCAAACAGCGCGTCGATCACTAGCGCCAGCGCAATCACCGGGATGACGCCCAACAGGACCAAATCAATGGCGCTGCTCAATAGCCCCTGAAACACCAGCGCGCCGAAGCCTCCCGCGCCAATCAGCGCGGCGACGACGGCCATTCCCACTGTCTGTACCATTACTACCCGCAGGCTACGTAAAAAAACCGGCAGCGCCAGCGGCAGTTGAACGTGTCTGAAACGCTGACCGCTACTCATCCCCATCGCCCTTGCGCTCTCCAGCACATCGCGCGGCACCTGGTTGAGCCCGGCGACCACGCCGCGCACCAGCGGCAATAACGCATAGAGCACCAGCGCTATCAGCGCAGGCGTCATGCCGGTGCCCGCGACGCCGAAGGTTGCAAGCCACGGAAACTGTTTCACCAGTCCGGCCAGCGGCGCAATCAGCAGGCCAAACAGCGCGACGGAAGGAATGGTCTGGATCACATTCAGTACGGTAAACACCGGCCCCTGGCGCGAGGCGGAAAAATAACACCAGACGCCCAACGGTAGTCCGATCGCCAGCGCTGGCAGCACCGTGCCCGCCAGTAACATCAAATGTTGCACCAGCGCGGCATCGAAAACATCCTGGCGGTTGGTATACTCTTTCAGAAGCGAGAGGTTGTCGAACGTGCCTGAAAACAGCAGCGCCAGCGGTACAATGACAATTTGCGCGTGCAGCAACCAGCGCCACAGCGGCCCAACGGTAATACGGCGGATCGCATCGCTACAGGCCAGCAGCGTCAGACCGAGGCCAAGCCACAATCCACTTCCCAGACTGGTGCGCGCCAGCGGACTGCCCTCCTGCGCCAACTGCGTCGCCGCCCTGCCGACGCCCCACAGCATGACAATGAAGAGCGTCTGCGCCACTATCAGCGTCAGTACGCTGCCGCGTTTACCGGGTACAAAGCACAGCGTAAACAGCGCGCATCCCGCGCAGGCCAGCATCCAGATGGTCGCCGGCCAGATCTCCCATAACCGGCGCCCCTCGCCGCTCACCAGACGATTCGGGGCATAATTAATAAAAGGAAGCGCGACAGCAAGCAGTGTCAGAACAACCAACAGCAACAGCACACGATTAACCGTGATTTTGGCAACGTCACTCACAGACTACTTCACCCACCCTTTTTGTCGGAGGTAATCTGTGGCGACTTTTTTCGCATCCAGCCCTTCTACGGCGATTCTGGCGTTCAACTGTTGCAGAGTTTTCTCATCAAGGCTGGCGAAAACGGGTTGCAGCCAGTCGGCTATCTGTGGATAGGCCTGTAATACCGATTCACGCACTACCGGCGCGGGCGCATAGATAGGCTGAACGCCTTTCGGGTCGCTCAGGGTTTGCAGCCCCAGCGCGGCAACCGGGCCATCGGTGCCATAGGCCATCGCGGCGTTAACGCCGGATGTTTGTTGCGCAGCGGCTTTAATCGTTACCGCCGTATCGCCGCCCGCCAGCGACAATAGCTGGTTCTGATTCAAGGTAAAATCATAGGCTTTTTCAAATGCAGGCAGCGCATCCGCCCGCTCGATAAATTCCGCAGACGCCGCCAGTTTAAAAGTGCCGCCCTCTTTCAGATAACGGCTGAGATCGGCAAGCGAGGAGAGTTTATTTTTTTCGGCCATGTCCTGGCGTACCGCTATGGTCCAGGTGTTGTTTGCCGGCGCAGGCGTCAACCAGACAAGCTTATTCTGCTCTGCATCCCATTTTTTGACTTTCTCAAAGCCTTGCTTTGCGTTCTTCCATGCCGGATCGTTTTCATCTTTAAAAAAGAACGCCCCGTTACCGGTGTATTCCGGATAGATATCCAGCTCTCCGGCGGTAATCGCGCCACGAACGACCGGCGTCGTCCCCAGTTGAATTTTATTGACCGTTTTAATGCCGTGGCTTTCCAGTACCTGCAAAATTATGTTGCCGAGCAGCGCGCCTTCGGTATCAATCTTTGACCCGACCGTCACGGGCGATGCCGCCTGTAGAGGTAAACTCACCGTCGCCAGCAACGCCAGCGAACTTACCCATACCTTTGAGATCGTCATGATGCTTTCCTCTTCCTTTTACGGCCTTTATCAGAGACTTGAGGAAAAAGCATAGCTGAAAAGTCTGCGTTTAACCTGGGATTTTCCGGCTATTTCAGTGACGTTGCTGGCAATAAAAGGCTGACAGAGAAAAGTCATTGCAAAACAGGGCGCTGATATCGTGCCCTGTTGACGGCAGGCTTACAGTAGTTCGAACGATCCCTGTTTAACGCGGGCGGAATCTACGCCGATAAAAATGTTGAACTTGCCGGGTTCCGCGTCATATTTCATCTGCTGATTCCAGAACTTCAACGCCTCGATATCAATCGGGAAACTCACGGTTTTACGTTCGCCAGGCTTGAGGGTGATTTTTTCAAAGCCTTTTAATTGCTTCACCGGGCGGCTCATTGACGCCGTGACATCCTGTAAATACATCTGGATGACCGTTGCCCCTTCGCGTTTACCGGTA
>JGI2924J29684_1076667_pt1 | contig 10594 bp, 7 predicted proteins | sample BenlonsequencITS_FD_29684 | JGI IMG/M metagenome (IMG submission 29684)
CCCGCTGCTCACGATTTAGATAAGAGCGCGTCTTAGCGAGTGTAGTTTCATATGACTCCATATTATCAATAGGTTTCTTGGCATATCCCGGAGCCATTTTATCCCAAAATTTTGCAGAACTACTCATAAAAGCCTCGATATATTGTATGAATTGCCACACTCGCTAAACGCGCAAAGACAATGGAAACTAGGTGTAATTATTGAGGAAGATACCAACGTCCATTTTTATAAACGACGTCTTCACCATTAACTTTCAAATCACCTGATCCACGGATTCCACCAGTAAGTTCTCCAGTCAGCGAACGAACATCCACATCACCTGACCCATTGATCATCACATTAAGATCAACAACCTCACCATCAATTAGGATATCTCCAGAACCGGCGACATTGACATCGGCACTTTCAAATTTTCCATCAGCAATTTCCACATCACCTGATCCGCGAACTTCAATGATCGCTTTTTTATTGGCACTTTTGGCAGACACATCACCTGAACCTTTTATGGACGCATAAAATTCTCCTGAGACGTTGCCGATAACAACATCACCAGATCCTTTAATGTCTGTCATCGCCTTGCCGGCAACAGAACCAACATTCACATCGCCGGAGCCTTTAATATCGACGGACATCTCCCCAACATTGCCGACACTTATGTCTCCGCTGCCACGGATATCACCGACGAAATTGTTCGAAACGTTTTTCAGGAAGGCATCCCCACAGCCTTGAATAACTATTTTCGTGGCAAGGATATCATCTACTTTTACATATCCACTGTTGAGCGCGAGATCGAGACTTGCGCTGGAAGGCATAGAAATTTCTAGACGTGGATAATCCTCTAAGGGACGTAATTTATCTCCCTTCAGCTTCAGCCGATACTTTCCATCATTAGATTTACATTGATTGATTTTAACATCATCGTCACCGACAATATGAATACCCTCAGCACTGACTGTCATTTGCGGGATATCAATTTTGCCTGATTTCACCAAAGCACCTTCCGTCAGCTTTGCGTCAAATTTCATATCCTTGCCGGTCTTTACGATTAGAATACCAGTAAAGTCTTCAACCTGAACTAAACCCGCTGACTGATGGGATTCAATACCCGACATTTCCGGTGCTTCCGCGCCTGCAGAACATGCTGCAACAAAAGCAAGACACGCTGTTGAGAAAAAAAGAGGTGCAATTTTGCGAGACATGACGCATTCTCCGACAATATAAGATTTAGTGTACCAATCCTATATTTATCGTTTTTCGATAAATGTCAACGCATGGTGGGTGATTCTTGTCGAATCTAACGATCAATCTCTTGGCCAATAGTCTCACTTTTCAACAAGTTTAGCACTTCTCCTTTGACGGGTGTGATCCCTCTGCTATAGCAAAACGCAAATTATGCCAGTTGGAGAGATTACCCATCTCTCCATATAGATAGATAGAAGGATAAAAGCATGGCCGTGATTAAGGTAGATAACCCAATCGTTGAGATGGATGGTGATGAGATGACTCGCATCATCTGGGCGATGATCAAAGAACGTCTTATCCTTCCCTACCTCGACATTGACCTTAAATATTTCGACCTGTCCGTTGAAAAACGTGACGAGACAGACGACCAGATCACTATTGATGCTGCTGAAGCGACAAAAAAATATGGTGTTGCGGTTAAATGTGCGACAATCACTCCAGATGAAGGCCGTGTTGAAGAATTTGGCCTAAAGCAAATGTGGCGCTCTCCAAACGGAACTATCCGTAACATTCTTGGTGGTGTTGTGTTCCGTGAGCCTATCGTAATTTCAAACGTACCGCGTTTGGTTCCTGGCTGGACAAAACCTGTTGTTATCGGTCGTCACGCTTTTGGTGACCAATACCGCGCAACTGACTTCCTAGTCCCTGGTAAAGGTAAACTGACTATGAAGTGGGAAGCTTCCGATGGTAGCGAAACAATCGAAAAAGAAATCTACGACTTCCCTGAAGCCGGTATCGCAATGGGTATGTACAACCTTGACGATTCAATCCGTGACTTCGCGCGCGCCTCTATGAACTATGGTCTACAACGCAAATGGCCTGTTTACTTGTCCACTAAAAACACAATCATGAAAAAATATGATGGTCGTTTTAAAGACATTTTCCAAGAAGTATTCGACAACGAATTTGCTGACAAATTCGCAGAATTTGGTGGCACATATGAGCACCGCTTGATTGATGACATGGTTGCTGCAGCCATGAAATGGTCTGGTGGATATGTTTGGGCATGTAAAAACTATGATGGTGACGTTCAGTCAGACACAGTTGCTCAAGGGTATGGTTCACTTGGTCTGATGACATCTGTTTTGATGACTCCAGATGGTAACACTGTTGAAGCTGAAGCTGCTCACGGGACAGTGACACGTCACTACCGTGCTCACCAGCGCGGCGAAGCAACATCAACTAACTCAATCGCTTCTATCTTTGCGTGGACACGTGGTCTTGGCCACCGTGGACGTATGGATGGCAACCAAGCTGTTATGGACTTTGCTCAACTTCTAGAAGACACAGTTATCTCAACTGTTGAATCTGGTCACATGACAAAAGACTTGGCGCTACTTGTTGGTGCTGACCAGTCATGGCTGACAACTGAAGGCTTTATCGACAAAGTCGCAACGAACTTCCAAGACGCAATGGCAAAAGCAAAGTAAGCTTTTAGATCCTTAAATATATAGAAACGGCGGCTCTGCTTGGGGCCGCCGTTTTTTATGTCCAAATAGAATAGAACAATTTCAAAATAATATTTTGGCTTACCACCTACAAAACCAATAGCTTGCACCTTTGATCGCTTTTGGTATGACAAGATCAAAGCATGTGAAGAAAAGGTCTCCCCAATGCCAGATTGTATCGTTGAATACTCTTCCAGACTAACAACAAAAATTTCTGCTGAAAAAATCGTACAAGCGGCTCATCAAGGCGCGATCAATTCAGAGATTTTTGACAGCTCAAAACTTAAGACACGCGCCGCTCCAATCGCGCATCAAATTTTACGTGATGATCGAGACGTTATTCACGTCACCATTCGTTTTATGCCGGGGCGCACTGATGAACAAAAGAAACATTTGTCAGATTCCATCGTCACCGAGCTTTGCAATTTGGGACTAACCAATGTTGCCGTCAGCGCCGATGTTTATGATCTAGGACCAGGTTACGCAATAAAGCTTCTCTAAGCTCCATTCCTCTCAATTTATAAATGCACATCCCCATTAAAATAATGGGGATGTACGTTCAAATATATATTTACTGTTTAGTGCTTTTCTAATGTTAACACGGTGACAGAGCGTGCTGGTAAAGTTAAATCCACATCTCCACCTTTCGCTTTCAACTTTAAACTCTTTGGCTGAATAGCGTCTGGCTCCTCAAAACTATTATGCGCATCAAGTTCAGCTCCATATAATTGTTGCCCTGTAATAGTCACATCCCCGACAACTGGAATTTCAATATCATGCGATGTGCTCGGGTCTGCATTCACTAATGCAATAACTATATCTCCATTTTCATTGTGCGCCGCAGATACAGAAAGCGCGTCAAATGCAATGCCTTCTTTCTCATATATAGGGCTATTCATTGAAACGGCATACGATTCCGCTCCCTGAAAAGGACGATACATTTTGTAAACATAATATGTAGGTGTCAGCACCATCTCAGGACCGTCGGTCAAAATCATGGCCTGCAAAACATTGACCATCTGAGCAATATTCGTCATTGCAATTCGGTCTGCATGATCATGGAATAAATTCAGATTGAGGGCCGCAACCACACCATCACGAATGGTGTTTTGCTGGTGAAGTGAAGGGTCTCCATCTTCAGTATTAACCCACATGCCCCACTCATCGACATACAATCCAAAATCGCCATCGACTTGACTAGCATCCAGCACCTTCAAAAAGTCGGAAACCGCTGCTTCCATTTTCAGAGTATTCTTAATGGTTGACGCCCATTCCAACTCCGAAAATCCCAATGCTGCGCCCTTATCGTCCCAATCATCCGTTGGTAAGGTGTAATAATGCAATGAAATTCCTTCTGAGAGATCCGACATATTCGGATGCGTCAAAATTTCGGCTGAATAGTCGATATTATCCTGATGCGACCCAGAGATAATACGCGTTGGCTGCTCACCACCTGTTTTCAAGATAGTCGCCCATTGCGCATATTGATCAGCATATGCAGTAGCTCGCATATGACCACCACACCCCCAAGTCTCATTCCCAATTGATAAATAATCAATCGTCCACGGCTTGTCCCGTCCATTTGTCCGGCGCAGATTAGCTAAATCTGACTCGCCATCAAACGTTATATATTCCAACCAGTCAGAGGCTTCATTCACTGTACCCGATGCAAGATTTACATTGAGATATGTTTTAGCACCTAGTTTTTCAGCGAAATTAAAAAATTCGTGCGTCCCAAAACCATTGGGTTCAGCTGTCCCGCCCCAAGCCATATTGACGCGCTTTTTACGTTCGCTCTGCGCACCTATTCCGTCTTTCCAGTGATAAAGGTCTGCATAACACCCGCCCGGCCAGCGAATAACGGGAATATCCAACACAGATAAGGCCTCAAACACATCATTGCGAATACCATCCGTATTTGGAATATCGCTCTCATGGCCCACCCATATTCCGTCATAAACCTGTGTGCCAACATGTTCGAGAAACTGCCCATAAATTTCAGGCTGAATCGTGCCGATTGGTTTGTCCGTGTGAATGTCAATTTTTGTTTGAGCTGCCGCAACTGGCAAAGAGACAGCCATTATTGCTGAAAACAACATAGATTTCATGTCCAATTTCCTCTCCCATTTTGTTTATTATTCTTTTGAATAACATCTTCCAATCCAAAATGATATCGTTAACATTATATCAAACCAACAACTTTTAAGTCTTCTATTTCACATTACTGGCAAGCAGATGATGTGTTGATCTTCTTCTCTCACAATGGCACAGCTTGCAGTCTCTTTTTTAAACGGGCTGTATAAGAATGTCAGAATCAAACCGCGTTGCAATTATTGGTGCTGGCCCAGCCGGTTTAATGGCAGCTGAAATACTGACGGACAAAGGCATTGGCGTTGATATCTATGACGCTATGCCAAGTGTGGGCCGTAAATTCCTTATGGCAGGCAAAAGCGGGCTCAACATCACCCATTCAGAACCCACAGATATTTTTCTCAATCGCTATGGAGATAACCAGCGATTGATTGAAATGGTCTCTCAATTTGGTTCTCAAGATATTATAAAGTGGATGGCTGATTTAGGGATAGAAGCACACACAGGCTCCACGGGACGCATTTTCCCTGTCATGATGAAGTCATCTCCTTTGCTACGCGCATGGCTCATGCGTTTGGGCGAACGCGGCGCTGTCCTGCACACAAAACACCGCTGGCAAGGCTGGAATGATTTAGGTGGACTAATATTCGACACCCCAGAAGGCATACGCACTTCCAGCCCAACAGCCACCATCTTCGCCATGGGCGGCGGCAGCTGGAAACGCTTAGGGTCTGATGGTAAATGGGCCGACATTTTCAACAAACAATCGCTTGAAACCATACCATTTGAACCATCCAATAGCGGCTTTCTCATCAACTGGTCTGATAAAATCAAACAAGATTTTGCTGGTGCACCGGTCAAATCAATTCGTGTCGGCCTTGGCCAAGACCTAATATCAGGTGAGTTTGTCGTCACCGAAAAAGGCGTGGAGAGCGGAGCCATCTACACGCTCTCGGCCAAAATACGGGAACAAATAAAAGCCTATGGATCTGCTAAGCTGATTATAGATCTCTTACCCCACATGTCAGAGCAGGATATCCTAAATAAACTTTCTCGCCCACGCGGAAAACAATCGCTCTCTAATTACCTTCGCAAGACCGTAAAATTATCCGGTGTCAAACTCGCGCTCCTATATGAGGAAATAGACAAAGCCGTCTTGCAAGACATGGAAAAATTAGCTTGGCGGATCAAATCCCTTCCACTCACCATCACTGGAACAGCGAATTTGGATGAAGCTATTTCGACAACTGGCGGAGTAGATTGGGAGGCACTGGATGAAAACCTCATGCTCAAAGATTACCCCGGTAATTATTGTGCCGGGGAAATGATTGATTGGGATGCTCCGACCGGCGGCTATCTCATAACTGCTTGTTTAGCGACAGGCAGAATAGCGGGACTAGGTGCTGCGGCACGTATACTTGAGCAATAGCGCATCCAAACTGCACAGAAATAGTCAGATGCTTGCTAGGCGAATTTATGACTAATTCCACAACAAGCCGCCTCTTTTTTATACGACATATAGATTCTATCTAAATAATTTTGTGCAATATACTTATACAAATACTTATTTAAGTCGGCACGAGATTAACTCTCTTTTTACTTGAATGAAATGATACTGAATCAATAATTTACAATTTGCTCAATAACCCAAAAATTCTTTTCAAATCATATAATAAACCTGCAATCCACAGCGTCAAAAAAGCGAAATATTAATAAAAACGCATTATCTGTTCAGCATTGCCCAAACAAGAATAGTGGATATTTCCATGAAAATGATGAATAAAAGTGAGTATCAAATAGCAGCAACGATAGCTGTAATGTTGATATTCAGTATTATTTGCTATGTATATTATTCCACCCAAACAAATCGGACTTTGGGCAGTGAGCGCTTTCACAACTCACTTGTTTCATCAAGTCTCTCGATAGAAGCAAAAGTAACCGTTTTGCACAAAATCGAAAAAGAGTTTCTTTTATCCAGAGAATTGCATTTGCAATCGGTTTTTGATGAAACTATTCAGGCTATCTATACGGAACTTGACTCCAAATGGGCCGACAATATCGTCCACAATTCAGCCCCTTTATTAAAGCAATTGCACGTCTATCACGCTGCTGTTGAGCAACAATTCAAGCTACACGAATCCATAGGGCTAGATCAAGATTCTGGCTTGGAAGGCAAACTAAGGAATTCTGCCCATAAAGCAGAAGATCTATTAATTGCCCTAAAGGATGACACGCTCCTCTCCCATCTGATGTACTTACGCCGGCATGAAAAAGACTACATGCTGAGAGGAGATGATATTTATGTCGAAAAATTTTATGATCGTATACAAAAAATGCGTTCAATCTTGGCACAGCGAAACTGGTCAAAGGATCAAAAATCAGAACTTACCCAACATCTAGATGGTTATGAAGACAACTTCCAAAAATGGTTAGTTGATCGACTAAATGTTCAAACAGTTATAAAAAATACAGACAATGCATTCGCTCTTACTGAGCTCTACACGAAACAATTGATCCGCCAAGCAGCTGAAGGCACAAAAGCAGCGGCCGAAAGCAATGACAATCATCGCAACGTAACTAGCAAAATACTGATGTTGCTGGGTGGAATTTGTATTATCGCAACGATACTGCTCGTAAGCATGATAATGCGGCATAAAAAATTGGCCGTTAAGGTCGAAAAATTGGCGAAAGTTGACCCGCTAACCTCACTTCCCAATCGACGCCATTTCTTTCAAAAACTCAATGCAGACGTAGAAAGTGAAGACAGCTTGAGTATTGGCCTGATAGATTTGGACGGCTTCAAATCTATCAATGATATATATGGGCATGCAGCCGGTGATCAATTGCTAGAGGCAGCCTCAGCGCGTTTGACCGATCAGTTACAAGCAGATGTATTTCTAGCCAGATTGGGCGGCGACGAATTTGGAATTATCCTAAACACACCACAAACTGAAGAAAAATTGTTCAAACTGGGTGAACGCATCTGTATGCTGCTTAAACAGCCATTCACTCTAAACTTTGGAACAGTTAGCATTGGTGGAACAATTGGTTTTGCTCAATTCCCCGAATTCGCCAAAACAACTGAAACTTTGTTTGAATATGCAGATTATGCACTTTACCATTCGAAATTTCACTCGAAAGGACACCCAGTTCTATTCTCCAAGGAACATGAAAGCACCATTCTGGGCCAAAGAAAAATGGAACAATGTCTAATCGATGCAAACTTAGAAGAAGAACTTCAAGTTCATTACCAACCGATTGTAGATACACACAGTGGCCGCACTGTTGGAATGGAAGCCTTAGCACGTTGGAATAATCCACAATTGGGTTTTGTGTCTCCTGCTCAATTTATTCCGGCCGCAGAAAATCTAGGTATAATCAGTAAATTGACAACGATTTTGATGGAAAAGGCCCTCAAAGTCGCCTCGTCTTGGACGACAGACACATATCTATCATTCAACCTGTCTGCATCCGACCTCGCATCTCCTGAAACACCTCTAAAACTCATGGCGATTATCATGAGAAGTGGCTTCTCACCTAAACGCCTTGTTTTTGAAATTACAGAAACCACAATGATGGTGAATTTTGAACGTGCAAATGAAGTCTTGCGTCCGTTCAGAGACCTTGGTGTTGAAATTGCCCTCGATGATTTTGGAACAGGCTATTCAAGTTTGGGCTATATCCAAAAAATGCCAATCGACCGCCTCAAAATTGACCGTGCATTTGTTTCCGATCTTGAAGCCAAGAAAATTTCCCGAGATATTATGGGGACAATCGTAGATTTATGTTCTCATTTGGAAATTAAATGCATCGTCGAAGGTGTAGAAACACATAAACAACTTGAATTGGTTCAGCTCCTAGGATGCCATTTGATTCAAGGATATTATTATTCAAAACCTCTGCCTACTGATGAGGCCAATGAATTTCTAAAGCAGAACACAAATGCATCTATGAATGATTGGCAATTGGTTTCCTAGCTAGACACAAGTGAAACACTCCATTTTCAAACCTCATCCTTTTTATTATCCGATGAAGTTACATGATCAGCCATTTGGATCGTTGCACGGGTTGCATACTTAGAATGCTGTTCGATTTTTACAATTGCACCTAAAGCACTTAAATAGAGGTTATCCCTCTCAATAAAACCTGTCGTCAGAATCGAATTTTTACGAATCTCATCATGACTATAGGCATACCCCAGCACAGTAAAAATACTTTGTAATAGATCTGTATAGCAATTAGCTGCCTCATCTGGATTTTCTAACTGACCGTCAGCGTCCTTTTTATTAACCTCGGCAACATAGGCCGAGTGTTTTTTTAGTACATTTGGTGATTTTGAAAATTCGATAGGCACCATATTTATAGCTGTAGAATGATTTATATCCCCAGCTAAATATCGAGCTCCAACCAACATTCTCAAAACGATGAGTTGTTGATCTCGCTGCTTAATACTGCGCGCATGCCAAAGAGATATGCCCACTGCCGCTACAGGTCCAACAATAGTCGCTATCATTATCGCAATCGTTTGACTCATCCTTTTTCCCCAACGTAAATTTTTTAAAAGCCTACTTAGATTAAACTCAAAAGACCAGTTTGAATTTACCAATATTGTGTGGCCGTTACGGAACTTAACAAAAAGTCTTGCTATCTGCGTGGGCGGCGCTACACCCCTTCCCATGCTACAAATATCTGATCTCACATTCGCCATTCAGGGCCGCCCCTTGTTTGAAAATGCCAACGCGCAAATTGCTAGCGGCTGGAAAGTCGGCCTTGTTGGTCGCAATGGAACAGGCAAGTCCACCCTGCTACGCATTATTCGTGAAGAGATCGCCAAACCATCTGCCGATAGTCCGATCAAACTAAACCAAGGTGCACGCTTGGGCTGGGTGGCGCAGGAAGTCGCTGCAACAGATCAAACCATTCTTGAAGTCGTTCTTGAATGTGATGAAGAGCGTCACGCACTCATGATTGAATCAGAAACAGCAACTGACCCCGACCGTATTGGTGAAATCCATATGCGTCTGGCAGATATTGACGCCTGGACAGCTGAAGCTCGTGCTGCTGAGGTATTGATGGGACTAGGTTTCACCAATGATGACCTATCCCGCGCCACCAGAGAATTCTCCGGTGGATGGCGCATGCGTGCCGCTATTGCCGGCGTACTATTTTCGGAGCCAGACTTATTGCTCCTAGATGAGCCAACCAACTATCTTGACCTTGAAGGTGCAGCATGGCTGGAAGGCTATATCCGCAAATATAAACACACTGTGCTAATCGTTAGCCATGACAGAGATTTGCTAAACCGCTGTGTCTCACACACAATCGCACTAGAACACCAGAAACTCTCACTTTGCGTGGGAGGATATGATGCATGGATGAAGAAACGTGCTGAACAAGTTGAACAATTAACAGCACAAAAAGCCAAACAAGATAAGAATAAAGCACACCTACAATCATTCGTAGATCGCTTCAAAGCCAAAGCCTCCAAAGCACGCCAAGCACAATCTCGCGTCAAAATGCTAGAGAAAATGCAAGATGTGACTATCCCAATAGAAGAACGCTGTGCACCGTTTAATTTCCCCGGCCCAAAGGATGAATTATCGCCGCCGCTTCTTGAGCTGCGCGATGCAGATCTTGGCTATGGAATGGATGCGAAAATTTTATCTGATGTCACATTGCGTATGGATCCAGACGACCGCATCGCGATTGTCGGCACCAATGGTCAAGGTAAAACAACGCTCGTAAAATCCATCGCCAAACTTCTGCCTTTAATGGCAGGTGAAGTCATTGGCGCAAAAGCCATTACAATCGGG
>JGI2924J29684_1076666_pt1 | contig 10592 bp, 7 predicted proteins | sample BenlonsequencITS_FD_29684 | JGI IMG/M metagenome (IMG submission 29684)
ATAAGATATGCACATGAAGGAAAAAGATAGTATAATCGTCTTGGGATGAATTATAATTCATCCCAAATCTAATTAATGTAATAATATTGAGCCATATTATTATAAAATATTTTCAAGGTTGAGCTGTTCTGAACTTGAAATGTGATCAAATAACAATTCTAGAGTTGAAACTTCAACGAGAGAAAGGGAGAGGTTTTGGGTTAGCAGATATTTGTCAAGGCGAGTTAAGCTAAGGTCAATTTTATCGATCTCTTGATGATCTAAAAGAATAGTCCACCAAAATTTGTTCTTATCCCAGTGTTGTTGGGTTTCCCTCAATTTGCTTTGAGCAGCATCCCATTGCTTGTTGGAGATAGATTGTTCAACGGTAGATACTTGGGAGTGAAGGTTTTGGGTTGTTCTTTGGATATATTGATAAGATAAAAAAGAACCGCCAAGCAACAAAACAACAATTACAAAGATCGTGGGTAGGGTGCGCAAAAGATTTCACCTCGATTATAGTTAGTTAAGATGTTTTTTAGCCTGAACAAACAGCGTATCGGAGCTATCCAAAGAGGCCAAAAGAACATCTTCGACACGGTCAACTTTTTGTTTTTTCAGCTCATTCATAAGCCAATTTAGTTCTTTATTTCCCTGCCGGAGATTCTTATGATTCAGCACACCATCCATGATAATTGTCAGAGGCAGGCCTTCGTATTGGGTTTTTAGCATGAAATCCTTGGGGATTGTTGGCCTATTCTGAGATTTGGGGAAAACACTCAGCTGTCCGTTGGTCTCTAAAACTGCAAATTCGACTTCAGCGATGTTTGGTACATTTTTAATACGCAGCTCTTCCAGCAAATCAGTGAGACTATAACGATTTTTTCTAAGTTCATCTTCTATGATTTTTCCCCGCTCAATAAGGACGCTGGGTGTGCCGCAAATAATTGCTCTGGCACGTTCGCTTTTTAAGGAAATCCAAGCCAATGTTATGCCAGTTAAGAGCAGAACTAAAATGGGTATAATACCGCTGAGAAGGGGAATACCGATATTTTCGCTTGGAATGGCAGCCAGTTCGGAAATCATAATAATAACAACCAGTTCAAAAGGCTGCAACTGACCGATTTCCCGTTTTCCCATAAGGCGAAGGGCTATAATAACCAAGGCATACAGTATAAGAGTTCTGAGCACGACGATGATCATTTTCCTACTCCTTTTTGGATAGATTTCTCACGCTTGGATCGACGGAATTATTTGCTAAAGTATAGTTCCCTCAAAGATTGTGAGTTATCCCTTCGATTCATTGGGTTCTCCATAATTTGGCGAATTGCCAATTTCACGCTATAATGGTCAAAAGAATTAAACATAGTTCACAAGGAGGTTTGTTCGTGGAACACTTAAATGTGCTGATTTTTTCGGCGTCATTTGGCGCCGGGCATGTTCGAGCCGCAGATGCAATTATAGAAGCTCTGCGAGCTAAGGACCCGAACGTTAAGATTACCCACCTGGACTTTGGCGCTTTTTTGAGCAAGACATTTAATTCAGTGGTTAAAAATACTTATATTGAACTTATTAAACATACTCCCAGACTATGGGGCAAGTTTTATTACCGCACTTCGAAGATCCCTCCGGGTTCCTTATTTCAGCGCTTTCTGAATGGTTTAGGGCGACGGGAATTCGTGAGATTTATTCAGGTTTTACAGCCTGACCTCGTAATTTGCACCTATCCGACGGTTGCGGGCGTTTTAGCACAACAAAGACTCAGGGGAGTGTTAAATGTTCCCTTGGTGACGGTGGTCACGGATTATGCGGTGCATAGTCAGTGGATTCACCCCGGGGTAGATCATTACATTGTAGGATGTGAAGGGGTTTATGAAGGGTTAGTAGCTCGAGGAATTAATCCCCAATCCATCCATATCAGCGGGATTCCTGTAAGTCCAAAGTTTGAAAGGACCTTGGATCGCCAAAAGATCTTGAATAAATTAAATATGAATCCCAAGCTCCCTACCGTATTAGTGATGGGCGGAGCGTATGGAGTTTTAGGCGGAGCAAAATGGCTTTGCAAAACTTTATCGGAAGCTGCAGTTCCTTTGCAGACTATTGTAGTTTGCGGGCAGGACGAAAAATTATACAAAGCTTTGGACTCGCTGGTCGAAGATAACAAGAATCCTCTGGTACGCTTCGGTTTCGTCAACAATGTTGAGGAATTGATGAGTGCAGCGGATATGATCATAACAAAGGCCGGAGGACTGACAGTTTCGGAAGCCTTGACAAAACGTCTTCCTTTAGTAATTTTCAAACCAATTCCTGGTCAAGAGGAAGAGAATGCCCGCTATTTGGCGCAAATCGGCGCCGGCCGGGTTGCAGAGAACGAAGATGAGCTGGAGAAAATTGTCTTTACCCTTTTAGAACGTCCCGAGATTTTAGAAGGAATGCGCGGAGCAGCTGCGAAGGCTGTTCCGGGTCGTGCAGCGGAACGGGCCTTGGAGGGAATCCTGCAGCTTGTGGAAGAGCGGCGCAGCACCCAGAGGATTGGTTAGGATTCGGAAGGAGTATCAAGAAAGATAGGGAGATAGAACATGTTTTGGGCAGTTATGGTAATTGGTTTCATATTGATATGTGCGGCGCTCTATACTATTATCCCTGACTTGTTTCTCCATCGCCTGGGTTTTGGAAGCTGGAAGCGGCAATATAGTCCGGGAGTTGCACTCACCTTTGATGATGGGCCTGATCCCATGATCACTCCACGTTTGCTGGAAGTATTGAAACGCCGCAAACTTTCAGTAACCTTCTTTGTAATTGCCGAAAAGGCAGCGAAATATCCGGAATTAATTCGACAGATGGTGAAAGAAGGGCATCAAATTGGTGTCCATTCCCTCTCTCATCATTATGCTTGGTTTACATCCCCATGGAAAACAGCCCGGGAATGGACAGAAAGTGTTCGTATCTTGGAGCAACTGATGGATAAAAAAATAACTTGGATGCGCCCTCCGTGGGGGACCTTTAATCTCGTCACTTGGTTGTGGCTTAAAAGACATAACATGAGAGCTGTCTTATGGAACGCCGAAGGCCATGATTGGGAGGCCCGGCGCTCACCTGAAGATATTAATGCCAGGATCCTAAAAAAGGTCAATGAGGGGTCCATTGTCGTCCTTCATGACAGCGGCGGAGAAAGCGGAGCACCGGAAAATACCCTAAGGGCCTTGGAGTTAATAGCGGACAAAATCCCGCAGCAATTAAAGTTGCCCTTTGTTCCCCTTGAATTTCCCGATTGGTCCTTGGGGCGACGCTTAACGTTCAGACTATGGGAAAAGTGGGAGCACCATTATGCTAAACAACATCATGTAGAGCGGGTTGATGATACGAATATTTTCCGTTTGGAAAAAACGATCTATGAGGGACCTGAACTTTACTCGGAAGAGGGAACCTTATTAGCGCAGAAAGGCGATACGGTGGCAGAAATCCATATCGATAATATTCGGCTTCAGGCTAAAGGACGAGACGCCCAGAAAACGGCGCTCAAGGCCATGCGTAAAGCTCTGATATCATTTCCGGATCTGGCGCGATATATAGCCAATAATCCGGGATACTCTAACATAAAAGTATTTATCGGTGAAACATTACTCTACCGCGGGGTAAAAGGGTTTGGCTTTACGGTTCAAGATTTGCCCGATACTTGGAAGAGCAAGGGTATTGCCTGGCTGCAAAGGACGATCATGCTCATCTATCATCCGGAAGGTAAAGAACGACAAAATGGTCGTTTAGGGAACAAAACGAAATTAGTTTGGATTAGCAGAGAAAAGCTGCTTTCCTACGCTGCCTCGGGAATAACCTTTGGCAATAAGGCAGTTAATGAGGGTCAAACATTACATAGCAAGACAAATGGCTAATCGTTAAGCTAATCGTTAATAGGAGCTAAGAGCAAACCTTAAGAACTTGTATGTCTTGTATTTGATTACGGAGCTTAAGTCTGGTATAATGTGCTAGTGTATTTTTCGGTTCGATTTATGCCCATTTTACGTGAAACTTTGTGATAAAGGGGGAACGATATGTTCCCCCTTAGGCAGATTTAAGCTTTAATGTCTGAAATTAAACTTTTTAGGATGTATTTGGCTTAAGCGGGGTTTGTAGTCTTGAAAAAAAGGCAAGACTATTGAAGTATCCCAAACTTGCCTTGCACATAGAGTAAATAGTGTTTTAAGGGGGAGAACATATGTCAGTCTCGGTTGAAAATGTTGAAAAAAATGTAGTGGCTTTGCAAGTTACAGTTGAAGCGGAAAAATTCGCTCAAGCTGTGGATCAAGCTGCAAAAAGCTTGGCTAAAAGGGTGAATGTTCCCGGCTTCCGCAAAGGGAAAGCTCCTCGCCGGATGGTAGAACTTCAAGTGGGTAAGGCAGCTCTCTATGATGAGGCTCTTGACCATATCATCGGGCCAGCTTATGCTCAAGCTGTTGAAGAAAGCGGAATTAATCCTGTTGATCGTCCTGATGTTGAGCTGGTTCAGATCGAAGAGGGTAAAGAACTGATTTTTAAAGCTAAAGTCGTCGTTCGCCCAGAAGTCATTTTAGGCGATTATAAAGGCTTAGAAATAGAACAAGATGTTGCCAGCGTCACTGAAGAAGAAGTTGTGGAAGAATTAAAGGGCAGACAACAACAGCATGCTAGACTCTTAAGCATAGAAGATGGTAAAATTGAAGATGGGGATATTGTGACCCTTGACTTTGAGGGCTTCACCAATGATGTTCCCTTTGCGGGCGGCAAGGCTGAGAATTATGAGCTTGTCATTGGTTCAGGGACCTTTATTCCTGGTTTTGAAGAAGGTCTCATAGGTGCTGAGGTTGGTAAGGAGATTGATGTCAACGTTACCTTCCCTGATGAATATCATAGTGCAGAGCTAGCAGGGCAAAAAGCTGTTTTTAAATGCAATGTTAAAAAAGTCCAACGTAAAGAGCTTTCGCCTTTAGATGATGAATTTGCAAAAGATGTTAGTGAATTTGATACTCTTGATGAATTGAAAAACGATTTGCGGAATAAATTAATGAAGATCGCTGAATCAAAAGTAAAAGATGATCACCTAAAAGCGATTATTACGAAAGTGGTAGACAACGCCAGTGTTGAAATTCCAGAAGCGATGTTTACGCAACGAATTGATGAGATGTTCGAGGAATTGAATACCAGCCTCATTCAGCAGGGAATGAACATGGATCAGTACTATCAGTTTACGAACTCTTCAGAGGAAATCATGCGGGAACGATTACGTCCTCAGGCCGTGGAAAGCGTTAAAAGAGATTTAGTTTTAGAAGCTGTAGCAAAAGCAGAAGGAATTACGGTCACTGAAGACGAAGTAAATGAAGGACTCAAAAATCTTAGTGAGCGTTTTAAACAAGACCCTGCATTGCTCAAACAATCCCTTCTAGAGCGTGGACAGATGGAGTTCTATAAACAAAGTTTGATTCAAGAGAAGACCGTCAACTTTTTAGTAGAACAGAATGCCTAACTACGCCTTAGAGGGAAATTCTGAGGTATAGAGGTGAGAGGATGGCAAAGTACACCGACGACAAAAATCAACTAAAGTGTTCATTTTGCGGTAAAACCCAGGAGCAAGTCAAGAAACTGGTTGCCGGCCCGGGCGTTTATATCTGCGATGAATGTATTGAACTTTGTAATGAAATTATTGAGGAAGAGCTCACAGACGATTTGGGAGTTGAGATCGGAGAGATCTTAAAGCCTAAGGAAATCCGGGCGATTATTGATCAATATGTTATTGGTCAAGAAGAAGCGAAAAAGGCACTTTCCGTAGCGGTATACAATCATTACAAGCGTATTAATCTTGGTATGAAGATTGATGATGTGGAATTGCAGAAATCCAATATTATTATGCTTGGCCCCACTGGTTCGGGAAAAACTTTGCTGGCCTCGACTCTGGCTAAGGTTCTTAATGTTCCCTTTGCTATCGCTGATGCCACATCGCTTACAGAAGCTGGTTATGTAGGCGAGGATGTCGAAAATATTCTCTTAAAATTAATCCAAGCAGCTGATTATGATGTTGAAAAGGCAGAAAAAGGTATTGTCTATATTGACGAAATCGATAAAATTGCCCGCAAATCAGAAAACCCTTCCATTACCAGGGATGTATCAGGAGAAGGAGTTCAGCAAGCCTTACTGAAGATTCTCGAAGGAACAGTCGCCAGTGTACCTCCACAAGGTGGGCGGAAACATCCTCATCAGGAATTTATTCAGTTGGATACCACAAATATCCTCTTCATCGTCGGCGGGGCTTTTGATGGAATCGAAAAGATCATCAAGAATCGTACCGGTGAAAAGACCATGGGTTTTGGGGCCGATATCCAAAACAAAAAGGATTTGAAAATCGGGGAAGTTCTCAAAGGAATTTTGCCTGCGGACTTGCAAAAGTATGGGCTTATCCCCGAGTTTGTTGGACGTCTCCCCATCATTGTGACCTTGGATGCGCTGGATGAATCTGCCTTAGTCAGAATCCTGACTGAACCTAAAAATGCTCTGGTTAAACAGTATCAGAAGCTTATGGAATTAGACGGCGTAACTTTGGAATTTAAAGACTCGGCCCTTACATCCATTGCCTCTGAGGCGATTCGCCGCAATACCGGTGCACGGGGATTAAGAGCTATCGTGGAAGAGCTTATGCTTAATGTTATGTACGATTTGCCTTCCCGCACTGATGTAACCAAATGCGTAGTAACCCAAGAAGTAGTTCAGAAGAAGGAAGAGCCGATGTTGGTTATGGCTGATAAGGTTAAAAAAGGCAAGAAGGAAGAATCTGCCTGAACTTTGAAGCCTGAAGCCTGAGCAACAAATATGAACGATTAATACGTGGGCTGCAACAAAACCTGTAGATTTTGGTTTTGTTGCAGCCTTTTAGTTTTCTCTCTATCTTTGTGAAATTAAATGTTTTTAATTTAAATCTGCTGGCAATACTAAAAGGGAGAAAAAACTGAGAGGAAATGAGTGTATGAATGGACTGGGCGGAATAGTTATGGTCGTTCAGTTGGTTTTTGCTGTTGTCATCGGGCTGTATTTTTGGGGAATGCTCAAATCGCAACAGGGTAATAAAATCTCCGTTGAACGCGAATCACGTAAAGAACTTGAGAGGCTGCAAAAGATGCGTAAAATCGCTTTAACAACTCCTTTAGCCGAAAAAACTCGTCCTATTCATTTCGAAGAGATTATCGGTCAAAAAGAGGGTATCAAGGCGTTAAGAGCTGCGCTTTGCGGTCCCAATCCCCAGCATGTTTTGATCTATGGGGCTCCGGGTATCGGTAAAACTGCAGCTGCTCGTTTAATTTTAGAAGAGGCCAAGAAAAATCCCCTTTCTCCTTTTAAAGAGAGTGCCTGTTTCACTGAGATTGACGGGGCGACAGCTCGCTTTGACGAGAGGGGTATAGCCGATCCTCTGATAGGTTCAGTCCATGACCCGATTTACCAAGGGGCCGGAGCCATGGGTTTGGCTGGAATTCCTCAGCCAAAACAGGGAGCTGTCACGAAAGCCCATGGAGGCATCCTATTTATTGACGAAATAGGGGAACTTCATCCGATCCAGATTAATAAGCTTCTAAAAGTTTTGGAAGACCGAAAAGTAATTTTAGAAAGTGCCTATTACAGTTCAGAGGATCCGAATATTCCCCAGCATATTCACGATATTTTCCAGAATGGGCTTCCGGCAGATTTTCGTCTTGTTGGGGCCACCACTCGCAGCCCGGAGGAAATCCCGCCTGCCATACGCTCCCGGTGCATGGAAGTTTACTTCCGTGGCTTGCTTCCCGACGAAATTGCGGAGATTGCTCGTGTTGCCGCAGCAAAAATGGATATGACCTTTACTCCGAGTGCCATAGAAGTCATTAAGCAATTTGCCTCTAATGGACGGGAAGCTGTTAATATGGTCCAACTAGCCGCAGGGGTAGCCTTAACAGAACGCCTGACAGAAGTGGACGTGGAAATTGTTGAATGGGTGGTCACTACAGGACAATATACCCCTCGTCCCGAAAGGAAGGTCCCGGCGGAAGCCAGCATAGGAGTTGTTAACGGACTTGCTGTTTATGGCCCTAATATGGGTGCCTTATTGGAACTTGAAGTAACCGCCATGCCTGTTGCCCCAGGTACAGGTAACCTTCTTGTCACAGGGATTGTTGAAGAAGAAGAGCAAGGGAGTGCCGGTAAGAAGATTCGGCGGAAGAGCATGGCCCGCAGTTCCGTGGAGAATGTCCTTACGGTCCTCAGGCGGCAGTTAGGAATTGAGCCGGGAAACTATAATATTCATGTTAATTTTCCCGGCGGGGTGCCTATAGATGGGCCATCAGCGGGAATAGCCATTGCCACTGCCACAGTTTCCGCAATCCTGCAGCAGAAAGTGGATAATTATGTGGCGATGACAGGAGAATTGTCAATCAGAGGAAGGGTGAAACCCATCGGTGGAGTGGCAGCTAAGATTGAAGCGGCAAAACAGGCCGGATGTAAACGCGTTTTAATCCCTAAAGAAAATTGGCAAGAGAGATTTGCTGAATTTGAAGGGGAGATGGAGGTAATCCCTGTGGAAGAGCTTTCCCAGGTTTTGCGGCTGGCGATTTCCGCTGAAATAAGGCTGGAAAAAACAGAAATACGTCCACCTTTGGAAGAAGTTCTAAGTTGTTTAGATTTTGCTGTAAATAAAGTGGTAAACAATGCCTCTGTAAATTTGCCTGAACAAGGCAAAACATGTTAGAATAGATAATGATAAGTTTGGCACACTAGCTGTAGTGTGTCTTTTTCTATAGATCTAATAGGGGGGATATTGATGAGCAAAGAACGTGAATTACCATTGCTTCCCTTGCGCGGAATTCTTGTCTTTCCATATATGGTTATTCACCTTGATGTTGGCAGAGAGCGTTCCATGGCAGCCATTGAAGAAGCGATGCTTGGAGACCGGATCATTTTATTGACTTCACAAAAAGAAACGGAAATTGATTCTCCCACCACGGCAGATTTATATACCATGGGGACCATTGCGGAAATTAAACAACTTCTCAAACTTCCGGGCGGCACCATGCGCGTCCTGGTAGAAGGAATCTCTCGGGGGCATGTCGCCGAATTTCTTCAGGAAGAGCCATTTTTTAAAGTTCGGGTTGAAGAAATCATTGAGAAAAAGAAACCTATGTCTACAGAAACTGAAACACTGATTCGAGGCATGACCCATCAATTTGAAGAGTATGCTAAACTCAGCAAACGAGTTCCTGTAGAAACATTAGGCACTGTTCTCTCCGTCGAAGAGCCAGGCCAGCTTGCTGATATTGTAGCTTCTCATCTCAATCTTAAAGTTCCTGACAAACAAACAATCTTAGAGGCCTTAGAGATAAATGAACGCATCGAGCGTTTAACGGAACTCATTATGCGTGAGATTGAAATCATGGAACTGGAACGCCGCATTGGTTTAAGAGTCCGCAAGCAGATGGATAAAGCTCAGAAAGAATATTATTTACGGGAACAAATCAAGGCGATTCAAAAAGAACTCGGTGATAAGGATGAACGCCAAGTTGAAGCCGATGAATATCGCGAAAAAGTAGCAAAGGCTAAATGTCCAAAAGAAGTTGAGCAAAAGGCTTTAAAAGAAATTGAACGTTTAGAGAAAATGCCTCCCTCCTCTGCGGAAGGTACCGTTGTACGCACATACTTAGATTGGCTCCTGGTCCTGCCTTGGACCAAAACATCCAGAGATAAAATAGACCTGGTGAAGGCTGAGGATATACTTAACGAGGACCACTATGGTTTGGAGAAAGTTAAAGAGCGCATCTTGGAATTCTTAGCGGTCCGCAAACTGACACCAAAAATGAAGAGTCCGATCCTTTGCTTGGTAGGGCCGCCGGGAGTCGGCAAAACGTCCTTAGCGAAATCGATTGCCAGATCGCTGGATCGTAAGTTTGTACGCATGTCCTTAGGCGGCTTGCGCGATGAGGCCGAGATCAGAGGACACCGGCGCACGTATATTGGGGCTTTGCCTGGGCGGATTATTCAAGGGATTCGAACAGCAGGAACACGCAATTCCGTCTTTCTCTTAGACGAAATAGACAAGATGTCTTCAGATTTTCGCGGAGATCCGGCGTCAGCCCTCCTTGAAGTTCTAGATCCTGAGCAAAATGCCAATTTCACGGATCACTATTTAGAGGTTCCTTTCGATTTGTCTCAAACCTTTTTTGTCTTGACGGCGAATACCTTGGATACAATTCCTCGTCCGCTTTTGGACCGCATGGAAGTTATCAGCATCAGCGGCTATACCGAGGATGAAAAGGTCAATATTGCCAAGCGCTATCTCGTTCCGAAACAAAAGAAAGCTCACGGGCTGAAGGAAGATGTTTTGAGCGTTGATGAAGAAATGCTGCTTAAAATCATCCAGAATTACACGCGGGAATCCGGAGTGCGAAATTTAGAGAGACAAATTGCCAATCTCTGCCGTAAGATCGCTGTTCGTTGGGTTAAGGAAGAGTGGGAAGCTCACGATTTAACCCTTGAGGATATTGAAACTGCCTTGGGAGCACCGCGTTATCATTTCCAAGTGGCGGCCAAGGCTCCGGAGATCGGAGCAGTGACAGGGCTGGCCTTCACCGAAG